>ERZ890510.436-NODE-436-length-33189-cov-5.159293_pt1 | contig 33189 bp, 25 predicted proteins | sample MGYA00521265_ERZ890510 | MGnify/ENA primary metagenome ERZ890510 (study PRJEB32303, sample SAMEA104408624) | aquatic metagenome | biome: Brackish water; feature: Chemocline; material: water | place: Baltic Sea | collected 2014-10-26T21:54:00 | depth 110 m ... | reverse complement strand
GCTGATACATGGTGATCTCGGAGGTGCGCACATTGCGGAACTGGGTGCCCGGAATCAGGAAGGTGCCCCCCATTGCATCGGGTGTGTCCGCCGGAAACAGTGACAGCTGGATATCGAAGTAATTGTCGCGGAAGTCGATGACGGAGTCCTGATGCATATCGGGACCCTTCATCACCCCTCCCTTCACCAAGTGGGCCGCATGGTGATCGTAGAGCGGATCGGGACCGACGAGGAGTGGATCAGGCCCCGGACCTGTGGCAGTCGGAAGGCGTCACCAAGGGCGGTCCCCTTGGGCCAGGTCTCCTCGAAAGGGGTGCCCACTGCCAGATACCCATTGTTGTGCTGCATTTCTCCCAGGCAGGCGTCGCATAGATCGCGGGGCACCATGTCCTCGAACTTCAGGTAACCGGAGGCGACGAACTGCGCCATTTGTGTCGCCGAAAGCAGGTGTTCACTCATTGCGCGGTCTCCTCGTCTTGCACCATGGGGTTGAAGCGGGACAGGACGGTCTGATACGGCAGGGGACCATCCTCGTAGGCAGCATCTCCCGGTGGGCGATGCTTCATCTCCGACATCTGGATCACCTGCCAGCCGTCACGCATGGCAGCCATGGCGTTGCGATACGGTGGCTCCTCCTCCTCGACAAGGTCCGTGATCCCCGGGCCCTTGGAGGCTTCGTAGCGTGACCAGGCAACCACCTGCGCATCGAGGCCAGGTGTGGTCTGGAACAACACGAGAACGTCTTGCACATCAGCCATTGTCAATTTCTCGATCGGTGTTGGTGCGAGTTGCTGTGGGATCGTGCCCTTGGCGGGCGGTGCGCGCACTATCATGACCCATAGGACACGGACGGTCAATCCCCGACCGTGACCGCCCAGGACCTGCCCTCACGGTGTGTCCTGGCCGAGACGACGGGCCCGCTGGCGCAGATCTGCCGCCTGTTCATGCTGGCCGAGCGCCTCGTACGCTGCCGCCGCTTTGGGATAGTAGGCGGCTGTTTCGGGGGCCATGGCGATCGCCTGCTGCAGATGGGTCAGGGCCTCTTCGAAGGCCCCCAACTGCAGCAGGCCGGCGCCGAGGTCAAAATGGCTCTGCGCCAGCCACGGCCGCAGTTCGACGATCCGTCGGTACAGATCCAGGGAGCGTTGGTGATCACCCGTCTGCCAGCGCAGGGCGGCCAGCCTGCGCAGAGCCTGGGCGTCACGCGGTCGATGCCGACACACGTCCTCCATCCAGCCAATGGCCGCCGCAGTGTCGTGGCGCGCCATGGCAAGCCGGGCCATGCCTGCCATCGCTGGCGACGCCAGCGAGTCCCGCGACAGCATCTCGGCAAGGCTCTGCTTCGCCATCGCTGTATCCCCCACATCCCAGTGCATCCTCGTCGCCACGAGCCATGCATGGCCATTGTCGGAATCCAGAGCCTTCGCCGCTTGCAGCGCTTCTGCGGCGGCGGGCCGGTCGCCATCGTTGACGGCGTTCGCAGCCATCTGCGACAGCACCCTGGAGAGGGCACTGCGCTGCGAGGTGGAACGCGCCGGCGTCTGATAGGCGGCTACCTCCCAGATTTCGATGAGGGGTCCGGGCCGCTCGGCATCGAAACCTGAGACCGGCACGTAGTAGCTGTCCATCCCATCAAATACGGCGTCGTCGTCACTCCCGGGATCGAAGCGCGCCACGCGGCGGGCCTCGGCCCCCAGACGTTGGGCGAAGCTGCTGTCAATCACCGAATAGCTCAGGCCATGCTGGTGGGTCACGATGTAGGCGCACTGGTTCTGATGGATCAGTTCGATCGATCCCTGCTCCAGTTCGCGATTGATGTTGCGCACCGCCTGCGTATAGAACGGGATCCCGCCATCCAGCGGCGTCAGCGCTGCCGCCAGTTGCGCATGTGTATCGGGTGGCCAGTAGGCGAGTAAACCGTTGAAACGCCACCACTGATTCTCGTAGGTACGCAGCTGCACGTCCCCCGACCAGCCGCCAAAGTTGCAGTAGGATGTACCGGCAGGCACGTGGTGCTGAAACCATTCGCGCGCCAGCGTCCTCGTGTCTCGCCGGGCGGAAAACTCTGCAAGACGGAGCGCTCCGAGCAGCGGCTGCGCCAGCAGCAGACCCACAACAACGGGAAGGGCCCAGCGCCGTCGGCACGGTGACAATAGACTGGAGAGGCGGCCCAGCGCGTGGCTCAGTCCGGCACCGGCAACGGCCGCCTGCAGCGGCAGCAGGGGCAGCACGTAGCGCAGGAAGACCAGATCACCCCAGCTGATAGCGACGTAGCCACCGAGGGTTGCCGCCAGCACGACCAGGTACGTCGCCTGCCGGGTACGGAGCGCCCAGAGGCTGGCCGCAAGCCATACCAGCCAGCCGATGAGGCCCACGCCCTGCCGCAGACCGTGGCCCAGATGGAACAGCGGCCCGGGATCGATGCCGAAGCGACCGGCCTCCGCATGGGCCAGTTGGAACAGGAACGTGTCGCTGAAAGTGCCGAAGTCGAGCAGCACGTAGGGTGACAGGAGGATGAAGGTGACAACGGCACCGACCCCGGAGAGCCACAGACGCCCGTCAAATGGGTGGCGGCGGCTGATCCCATGGGCCGCCACGACGCCGAGACAACAGGCAACGCCCGGGTATTTGGTGGCGCCGGCGACACCAACCAGAACACCCGCCAGCAGATAATCGCGGTATCGCGCCGAAGCCAGCAACCGCACCGAGGCGATCGTGGCGGCGGTGAACCAGAATGCCATAGGTGTGTCAACGGCGGCCAGAGGCGTCTGCCGCACGTGCACGACGTTGACTGCCATCAGCGCCGCCGCCAACAGGCCTGGCCTTGAAAGCAACCGACCCGCAGCCGTCAGTCGCCCCCCGAGGACCCCCGCCAGGATCACGGTACCAAGGCCGTAGGCAACACTGAGCCAGCGGGCCATGTCCCGCAGGGGTGTGGCATCAACGAAGTAGCGGTTGGCGAGCCAGTCGAATCTGCCGACGCCGTGCACCAGAGACTGCCAGAGGCAGTCGACGCCGTAGAGCATCCCGAGTTCGTAGAAGTGGAAGCTGGGGTAGGAGAAGACGTGGGGGTTGAGATCGCCGCTGAACAGATTCAGCGGGTAGATGACCATGAAGATCTCGTCCGGGTGCCAGACCAGCTCACCGGACCACAACGCCCAGGAGCGCAGCACCCCGGCGCCGACGAGGACGGCTGCCAGCAACAGCACCGGCCAGCGCACCGATGGAGCGAACGGCTTATAGCGCAGGAGTCGTACTCCCGTCCATCATCCCTGAAGCGTTTCTGGCCGTTCGGGATCGGGCCAGGCGCGTGCCGAGGCGAATGGCGCAGGTCATGTTCGTGGCATCCGCCACGCCGCGGCCGGCGATATCAAAGGCCGTGCCGTGGTCGACAGAGGTGCGCACGATGGGCAGGCCCAGGGTCACATTCACCGCGTCGGCAAAGGCGACCAGCTTCACCGGTATGTGACCCTGATCGTGGTACAGAGCGACGACGCCGTCGAACTCGCCCTGCCAGGCCCGCAGGAAGAGCGTGTCCGCCGGTACCGGACCGGTGACGTTCCAACCCCGTTGCTGTGCACGCGCCACCGCCGGAGCCACCTTTTCCTGGTCCTCCTGACCGAACAGACCGGACTCGCCGGCGTGGGGGTTCAGGGCGGCCACCGCCAGACGCGGTGTTTCGACCTCCAGATCGAGCAAGGCCTGCCAGGCCAGGCGCACTGTGGCGTCCAGACGCTCGGCGGTGAGCAGCTCTGGCACCCGGGCCAGGGCTACGTGGGTCGTGGCATGAATCACCCGCAGCCGGTCGCTTGCCAGCATCATGCGGAAGTCCCGCGTGTGGGTGCGCTCCCCCAGCAACTCGGTATGGCCCGCATAGGCGAAACCGGCGCGGTTCATGGCTTCCTTGTTGAGGGGCGCCGTGACGATGCCGTCCACCTCATTTGCCAGGGCCAGATCAACGGCGGCCATGACCCACTCCACCGCCAGGCGTCCACCCTCGGCACAGACGTGGCCCACCGTCAGCGCCTCCCGTTGCACCGGCACGGGACTCCACACTTCGATGACGCCGACTGCACTCGTGGCGGCGGCGATGGAGACAACCGAACGCACGGGCAGATCGACACCGCAGCTGCGAGCGGCCTGCGCCAGGATCTCGGCGTCGCCGATCACAACGGGCCGGCAGGTCTGGCGCAGGGACGGGTCCGCAAGTGAACGGGCGATGACCTCGGCCCCCACACCGCAGGGGTCGCCCATCGTCAGGGCCAGCAAAGGCAGGGGTGCAGGATTCACAGGCAACTCAGATCGGGAGAAGGCGGCGGGCGGCGCGCACAAAAACATCCTCGCCACCGAGGCCGCCTGCTTTGGTGATCAGATGCAGGCCCGCCGCGGGACCGTCCACCAGTCGGCACAATGGCACCTGTGCCTCGACACTCTCAAGCACATTCACGGCGCCGACAGACAGTTCGTTGAGCAGGATGATCGCCGTGGTTCCGCCGGTAACGGCGATACCACTGAGCCTGGGATCCCGAGTACAACATCTGGCGGCGCGCGCCATGGTCCGCAGCGCCGCGTCCGGGTCTGGCTCGTCCGGCGGCACTGATAGTATGGTGATGTTCGAACCCGCCGTCGAACCGGCGGTGGCGCGAGCGGCGATACCATCGGGGGCGTCGGTTGCCGCAACGAGGATCTCCTGCACCGTCCAATGCAGATGCAGGTGCTCGTGCAGGCAATCGAGTTGCTGGCGCGTATGCCGGGCAGCGCTGCCTGCCAGGATCAGGAGCATCCGGCCCCTGCTGCTACCGGCCTGTGGTCGGGGCGCCTGTGAGCGCAGGCCGAAGGCCTCCGGGATGAAGGCGGCGAGCCCGGCACTGCCGCACAGCAGAGGCGGCCGATCCAGTCGGGCAGCCGCTGCAGCGATCGTCCGCAAATCGGATGATTCCTGGGCGTCAACGATCGCCACCGCAGGCCCGGTAAGTCGGGCCAGACCGGCGTGCAACGCCTCGGCGCCGGCGTGCACCAGAGACAGGGGCACCACAGTGGATCTGAGGCTGGCCGTCGAGGCCAGCAGGTCGGCGATCGAACTGTGCAGGACCGGCGCACCCGGGTCCCGGCTGGCCGGTGATCGATGCAGGGGCATGCCGTCCACGAAGTGGGTTCCAGCCAGCGTTGTACGTCCAGCATCGGGCAAGGCGGGCGCCAGCACACACAAGTTGCGTCGCGTCCGACACAGCAGGACTTCCAGCTCAGCGCCGATCGGACCACGCAGAGTGGAGTCGACTTTCTTGTACCAGAGACGGTCGAGAAACGGCTCGAGCCGCGCGACGGCGTCGGCCACCCGGGCGCGCGCCACCGCGGCTGGATGATTGCGCGTCTGCGTGTCCCAGACCAGCACGTCTACATCCCCCGCGGGCACACCGGCGATCTGTACCCGCGCGCTCAATCCGGCGCGGACGAACTGCAGAGCCGTGTCGCAAGCACCGGTGAAGTCATCGGCCAGCAGTATGCAGGTGGGCATGGACATCGGTGTCGGCAACCAGTGCAGCTCTTCCCTGGCAGGATGCCAGAGTGGGAGTCATCTTACGAGTGCATCACCCCGGCCCCGAAGGGCGGGACCCGGGACGCGGCGCCATCCGTTCGAAAGCAGGTAGCACGAGATGATGAAGTGGCTCGACCGCCTTCCCCTGAGTTCGTTGCTCGTCGCCGCCCTGCTGCTGGGATTGGCGCCCTTCATGCCCGAGCCGCACCTGTGGCAGAAGCTCAAGATGCTCGTTGCCTGTGAGTTGATCCGGCCCCTGGACATCTTCGATCTGTGCATGCATGGCACGCCTGCGGCGCTGCTGGCAGCCAAGCTGCTGCGTCGGCGCTGATCGACCCCGGCCGGACTCAGGCCACGCGGTAGACCCGCGCCGCCGTGCCGTGGAACAGCGCCGCACGATCCTCCTCTGACCAGTCCTGGGTCCACGCCAGAAATTTTCCGTAGAGCGTCGCCACGTCGATGCCCTGAATGCGGTCCACCGGGTAGTTGCTGGCGAACATGCACCGCTTCGGGCCGAATAGATCTATCACTTCGCGCACGAGCCGACGCGGCAGTTCTTCCTTATCCGTGTCCAGGTGATACCCCGGTGCGCAGAAGAACAGCATCGACAGTTTCACCGATACGTGAGGCAACGACGCCAGGGCCTGCATGCCCGCACGCCACATCTCCTCGTACTCATCATCCTCGCCCGTATGGAACGAGCCGAGATGGTTCAGGATGATGGGCGTCTGTGGGAGTTCAGCAAACGTCGCCGCCGCATCCATGAACTGGTGCGGGTTGCACTGCAGATCGAAGGACAGGTCGTGTTCCCCCAGCAGGGCGATGCCTTCCTTGAACACGGCACTGCGCAGGAAATCACCCCGCTCCACCTGGGGCCAGGTCAGATCCGGATTGTGCGGATGATGGTTGAGAATCATGCGCACACCACGCAAGCGCCCGTCTGCCGCCTCGGCGTGCTGATGCAGGACTTTCTCCGCAAGCTCCGTGTCCTGAGCCAGATGTACATAGGAGACAATGCCACCGGGATGGAGCCGGGCATTCATCTGGGCACTGACAAAGCGCGTCTCCTCGACTGTGTCGACGATGGCGCCGCCCGCCATCTGCCCCACGACGGTTTCCACATGTACGCTGGAGACCAGTTCGAGGGGGGCCGGCAACTGCGCCATATCGGCCAGGTACTCCGCGGCGACGTATCTCGGCATATGCTCGGCCACCGCCGTGCCGAGATTGGGGTTTGGACGTTTGCCGATGTCCCACAGATGGAAGTGCGGATCACAGACCTTCATGCAGACTCTCCGTGGGCCGTGTGGTACTCCTGGCGCACCCGCTTCGCCTCTGTCGGGGGCAGGGGAAAGATCCAGCCCCGGTTGCGGATGATCGCCTTGGCCAGTTCCGGTGGGATGGCGACGATCAATTCCGGCTCGATGGAGAATCGCCCCGTAAAGCCACCGATGGCACTGCGCGCGTGCACGCCGGAATAGTTGCTGTCCTCACCCTCCATGGCAAAGGCGCCGGCACCACCGCCGAAAACGGATTGCCAACGGGCGGAAAAGCCGTTGGTCACCGAGGGTGCCCCGTGGAAAGCCGTGTCGGTGGACACCACCATGCCCAGGCCTTTGACGGTATAGAGCATGTCATTCAGGTCGCCTCCTTCGCCGCCACAGAGGATGGCCCAGTGCAGGCGCCCAATCATCGAGTCCGCGATGAACTGCGCCGCTTCCTGCCCTTGCTTGATACGTTCGGGATCATCGTACATCTGTCCGGGACCGTAGCCGTACCCGGACAGGTAGACGAGACCGGATTCATGAAAAATCACCGAGCAGATATTGGCATTCTTCAGATCCCGCCCCATCCAGCTGTCGAAGCTGCCCAGGTCCAGATCCAACTTGCCGATGCGGTCGTACACGTCGAAATCGCGCCGCAGGTGGTTGGGGATGATCGAATTGTCGTAAAACGTTCCCATGCCTCACACTCTCCAGAATAGTGATGACTCTGGCGCCCGGTAGCGGACACCCATTTCAGGGGTCATGATGACCTGTTGTTCCTGGTACAGCGAGTCGATCCCGGCGATCACCATGCCCGACGTCAGCAAGGTGCGCTGCACGGGATAGGGCGCCTGCCCGGTAAGGATCAGATCCTCGATGTGACGTGTCAGCGGGTTGAAGAAGTCCGCCGTCGTCGAACCATGGCCTGGCATCGGCAGATACATCTGGCAGGACAGGATCTCGTCGGTAGCGCTCAGATGGCCGGCATAGTTGAAGTCCCGGATTTTCGTCAGAAACATCGACGTACGGAAACCATCACGATGCTCGATCAGATAACCCGTCATCTCCGGCATGGTTTGCTGCGCCCACTCCAGGGTCACCGGATCCGTCGGATAGCCCCCCTCCACCGGCAGGTTGTGGCTGCGCGTCAGAGCGGCGACGAACAACTCCCGCGTGCGCTGGCAATCGGCAGCGTTCAACCGATCCCACAGGGCCTCGTCCCGCAGGGCCTGGACCTGACGGATGCCGACCTCCCCGCCCTGGCGACGCTCCGACATGCATTGCGCCGTCTCCAGCGCATGGATGTCATAACTGTCGACGCCACCGTAGGCGACGCAGACACTCTCCGTCATCGGTGCACCGTAGGGCACATCGATGGACGGCAGACGCCACGTCACCGGCAGCGATGATCCGGCAAGGAAGGCGAAACCGAGACGCTCCGAGTCGGCCACCATCTCGGCGCACTCGTCCCACGTCGTCGACAGATGTTTGTCGTTGAACACGGGTACCGAGCGTCCGGACGCCTCGAAGACTTCGACGACCTGCTTGAACCAGTCGTAGCGCGGGTAGCGTGTCTGGCGCTTGTCATTGCGCGGATACTTGCCGTGCTCGGCGATGATGACGACACCATCCACGGCCAGGCTCGAGCCGCCGAGACAGAGCGCCTCAGCGATCGTGCCATACTGCTTGAGCCCGTGTTTGGCGATCCGCTGACGGCCCAGATCCCCCTCGGGGAACTGATCGATGTACACGGATGCGACCTCGACCCGTGGCGCCAGCCAGCGACCACCCCAGTTCTGTCCCTGCGTCAGACGGTCGAGAAAGTGCTGGGCGTGTGAATGCTCGCGTACCACAGTGCCAAGGAAGGCGATGCGTTTGGGCCGGGTCGCAGCGCGTGTGGGCAGACCGGTGAGCAACACGCCGGCGCTGGCCGCCAGAAATTGACGTCGTCGCATGGGGCGAATCTCCTCGTTGATGTTGAAATCAGCAATGCCGGTGGCACCCGTTCTGTTATAACGTCGCCTGGATTGCTGCGTACAGATCCGGCGACAGCGGGCCCCTTCGGGCACCCGTCACGTTGTCCTGCAGGTGATCGATGTTCGTCGTGCCAACAATGGCGGTGTGTACATGGTCGTTGTTGAACAGCCAGCGCAGACTCGCCTCGACGCGTGGCAGGTCACCGATGACGTCGGCTGACAGACGCTGCCGTCCCAGATCCCAGAGGCTGGCATCCTGCTCCGGTCGGGGCCCCTCGTAGATGGCATTGGCAATGGGATTTTTTATGATGATGCCCATATCCTTCGCCCGTGCCGCAGCGATGACCTGCGCCGGGCCTTGATCCAGCACATTGTAGCTGAGCTGCAACGTGTCGAACGCTCCCATTTCCACGGCGTGGGCGGCGGCCTCGTCATCGGCAGACAGGCTGATGAAGCGCACCTTGCCCTGCTCCTGGGCTCGCTGCAGCCCGTCGATGCCATCCCCATGTAGCAGATCATCAAGTGCTGGCGAATGCAACTGCATGATGTCAATGTAATCCGTCCCCATGCGCTGCAGACTGCGGTCGATCTGCGGCGCAATCGCAGCGGCGGAGTAGTCGAGGGTCTGCACCCACTCGCCATCGGGCTGCTGCACACGCCCGGAGCCGCATTTGGTGGCAAAGATGAACTCCTGGCGTCGATGGCCGATGTACTTGGCGATCAGCTCCTCACTCCAGCGATAGGCGGCGGAGGAATCGACAAAGTTGATGCCCTCATCCAGCGCCCGATTGAGCAACACCCCCACATCGTCGCCCGCAGCAACCGGCGTCCAACCGATCTCCCAGGCGCCGAAACCAAGGACTGATACCTGCAATTCCGTACGACCGAGTCTGCGTGTCTCCATGGTCTCTCTCTTCGTGCCGTGAGGGCAGTGAATTCCAGGCAGCTGCTTTCGATTGTCACAGGACAAGATAGGACATGCCGGGAATGCCCTCAGCGGCAAGCCCATCTCTGGCCATATATTATGGCCCCTGGTTCCTCTCACCGCTCTCGGCGGAGGCAGCATGTCGACTACGCTCGAACAACTCGTCGTCGAATACGTCCGGCAAAACCCCCGCTCCCAGAGCCTGTTCCAGCGGGCTCAGGCGTCGATGCCCGGTGGCAATACGCGCACAGGTGTCTACGTTGATCCGTTTCCGTTGTACACGCAGAGCGGTTCGGGTGTGTATGTCAACGATGTCGACGGCAACCAGCGACTCGATTTCGTCAACAACGCCACGGCGCTGATCCTGGGGCACGCACATCCTGCCGTCGTTGGCGCTCTGCAGGACCGTGCCGCGCAGGGGTCGGCCTTCTTTGGTCCCACCGAACTGGAGATTGACCTGGCCGAGTTGCTGCAGGCACGGTTGCCCTCGCTGCAACATCTCCGCTTCTGCAGTTCGGGAACGGAGGCGGTGATGAACGTGCTCCGGGTCGCCCGAGCGTTCACCGGCAAGCCGAAGATCGCCAAGTTCGAGGGCGCCTATCATGGCATCGATGACCCCGCCATGATCAGCTACCTGCCGGTCCTGGGCCCGGAACTGGGCCCGGAGGACAGACCCCACTCGGTTGCGTCATCTCAGGGGCTGGCACCTGGCACGGCGGATTCCGTCGTCGTGTTGCCGTTCAACGATCCAGCGGCGTGCGCGGCGATCATCCGGGCCCATGCCAATGATCTGGCGGCGGTGATCATCGATCCCCTGTCGACAGCGGCAGGGCTGACGCTGCCTCAGGCCGGGTTCCTGGAGTCTCTGCGGGAGATTACCTCCGCTCACGGGATCCTGCTCATCTTTGATGAGGTCGTCTCCTTCAGAATCTCGCCCGGAGGCACCCAGGGCGTCTACGAGATCGTGCCGGATCTGACGTGCCTGGCCAAGGTCATGGCCGGGGGTACACCGGGAGGCGCCTTTGGCGGCCGTGCGGAGATTATGGCGATCTATGACCCGACATCCGGACACCCGGGGATCTCCCAGTCCGGCACGTACAACGGCAATCCTCTCGTCGCCGTTGCCGGCCTGGCGACGCTCAGGGCGATGACACCGGCTGCCTATTCCCGTCTCAACAAGGCGGCACAGCAACTCGGCCCGGAGCTGGAGGAGACCTTCCAGGCAGCGGGCATCGCCGCCAGCGTCGTCGTCGCCGGTTCGATCTTCCGCATCTTCTTTCTGCGCCGTCCGCCGCACAACTACCGACAGGCGGCGCTCGATTCAGGCGCCAGACACCGCTGGCTCAACTTCTGGCTACTGAACCACGGCATCGCCACACGTCAGGGCGGTTGCCTGTCCCTGCCGATGACGCCGGAACACACGACGCGGCTCGTGGAAGAGATCCGCAGCGCGGTACGGGAGTGGCCGTTCCCGGACTGATGCGAGGGGCCCCAGTCCGGGATCAGCTTATGTTACTCCCTGCATGTTCACATGAGGAAGTTGCTGTATGAGCAGAGCGGCCAAAGACCCGCGCGTGACCTACGAGAACCAGTCCTTCGGCATGGTTTGCGATGTTGGCGCCGACATACCTCATCATGTGCTGCCCGCGGGATACCGGTTGCGGCCGTTTCGACCTGGTGATGACTCGGTCTGGACCATGCTGCAGCGGGCGGCCGAACCTTTCTTTGACATCCCGGATGATCTGTTTGAGCGGGAGTACGGCAAACATCGCGGCGACCTGCCGGACCGCATGTGGTACGTCGAGACCGAGGCAGGAGCGGCGGCGGCCAGCATCAGCGCCTGGTGGGAGCATGAGCCACCGACGCCGACGGACCGGGGTCGCATCCACTGGGTCGTCGTACACCCGGAGCATCAGGGGCGTGGGATCAGCAAGGCGATGATGACACACGCCATGGAACGACTTGTCTGCAGCCACGCCGGCGCCGTGCTGGGCACCTCGGCGGGGCGGCCGTGGGCGGTGAAGCTGTATCTCGATTTCGGTTTCCGCCCGGACCCTCGACAACTCGACAAGCCCGACGTGCAACAGGGCTGGCGCAATGTGCAGACCGTCATCCATCACCCTGTGCTGGCAGACTGGCTGCAGGGGCTGGACGGTACGCCATGAGGGTGAGTGCCGCACTGGTGGTGATCCTGCCGCTGTTGCTGGCAACCTGCTCGGATGTGCCGCGCCCCAACATCATCCTGATCACGATCGATACCCTGCGCGCCGACCACGTGGGCGCATACGGCTATGCCGTCGGCGCTACACCCTCCATCGATCGGCTCGCCGAACAGGGCCGGATGTTTCTGCAGGCGACGACCCCCTTTCCGCGGACGACGCCGGCCATCGCTTCGTTGTTCACCGGGCTGCAACCGTACCACCATGGTTCACGGGAGATCTGGCAGCCTTTCACCCGGGGAACGACCCTCGCCGAAATCCTGCAGGCCGAGGGTTATACAACCGTGGGTGTAAGTGCCAACCCCGCTGCCGGGGGGCGTCAGCATCTGGATCGGGGCTTCGATGCTTTTGTTGAGGCCGATGCTCTGCCGCAAGACTCGGCAGAGCATGTCGTCGACGCCGCCCTGGAGCTGTTGCAGCGGGTCGACGCCGGTCGCGAACTGTTTCTGTGGGTGCACTTCATGGACCCGCATTTCCCCTACGAGCCAGAGAGACTCAGCAGGCACAACCGCAGGCGCCGGAGTGCCGACGGTTGCTGGCGGAGATTGGTGCCGGTCGCCTGCGCATGGGTCACGTCGAGGGGGACGTGATGGGATTTTCCTCACGAGCGCTGCATGACTGCACACAGTTGTACGACGCCGAGATCAGCAACGCCGACCTGCAGGTGGGTCAGTTGCTGGATGCCCTGTCAACCGCCGGTCTGACCCAGGGCGCCTATGTCCTGTTGACTTCTGATCATGGCGAAAATCTCGGCGAGGATGACTTCTTCTACGGCCACGGCCCCAGTCTGCACGACGCCGCCGTGCACGTGCCGCTGATCGTCACAGGACCGGGCATCGAAGGTGGATCCGACCCTCTGCCCATCCGCCTGGAGGATGTGGCTCCCACCCTGCTGGGACTGCTGGGTCTGCCCCTGCCGGCAGACCTGGATGGCCTGGATCTCTCGGCCCGCCTCCAGGGACGTGCCGCACGGGAGACCACGCCCATTGCCCGCATCGAGGCGGGCAGCGCCCTCAATGTCAGTTACACCAAGCGCATCTTCTCCGGTCGTACCCACAGCCGCACATGTATTCACGATGAACGCTTCTCCCTTTGCGCATTTCCAGGGCGCGAAGCGCACCTGTTCGACCACGAGACGGACCCCTTCCTGGAGACGGACGTTGCCGAGCAGCATCCGCAGGCCCTGCAACGTTTGCTGGAGAGTTCGCGCCGATGGCGCCCCGAGCAAGTGCGGGAACGGGCCCTGCGGGACGGACGCTTCAAGCTGGTGGAGCGGCCCGTGTTGCAGGGAGGGTTCGTGCGTCAGCTGTATGATTTGCGGCAGGATCCGGTGGAGCGCGACGACGTGACGGCTCAATTCCCGGCGGTGGCTGAGCGGCTGTCGACTCTGTTGGACGAATGGTCGACCACCACACCACTGGCAACGCCTGCTGCCGCACCGGAGGATCTCAGAACGCTGCGCTCGCTGGGCTACATCGAGTAGCGCACTGACTCGGGTCAGTAGGCCACGGCGACAACGGTGGCGACCGCCTCCCCGCCGGAGGCGTCGGTATCGATCCCGATACGCGCGACATACAGACCCGGTGGCACCAGTTGTCCCGCCTCGTCCAACCCATCCCACTCGATTCGGTACGTCCCCGTTGCCTCGGCCCGGGTTTCATGCAGGCTGCGAACCTTGCTGCCGCGCAGATCGAACAACTCAACGCTCACTTCACGGTCGATATTGACGCGGAGCACGACGAAGGAAAAGACCGCCGTGTCGTTGTGTCCATCGCCATTCGGTGTGAACACGCCGGCTTCCTCACCCATCTTGATGCTGCCCCCACCGAGGGTGGTGAGTACGGTCAGACCCGCCCCTGGTGCCAGATCGTCACTGACAACGTCCCCCGGATCCGCCTCTTGCCAGAGGGTATCAGCACTGGAACTGGCCACCGCCAGCTGGAACGTCGAGCCGCTCAGAAACACGGTCGAGGAGAATCTCAGGCGGAACAGATCGTTGCTACCGGCTCGTACCCTTGTGGGCAGTCGGACGAGCAGCGTATCGCGACCCTGACCACTGACCTGCACCGCAAGCCCTGCCGCGTTATGCAATAGAGAATCGCCATCAAGACCGGTGAAAGCATCCGCCGAACCGGCTCTGAGCTCGGCTTCGGTACCCCGTTCGATACCACGCAGATGCAGCAAAGCTCGCGACGGTGCCGTCAGTCGCAAAAGATCGAATCCGGACCTTGCGGCACTGGCGAACGTCGGCTTCAGGTACATCTCGAAGTCGATCAACTCCCCCACTGGAACAGCCTGCTTGGGACTGATCTCCGCTGCCAGTTCGTCAGCGACAGGTGGCAATGTCTGGATGCGGATCGATCGCAGGACGGCGGCCGTGTCCGGCGTCGTCGATAACAGACGCGCTTCAATCGTCAGATACCGCCTCGGGCTCGGCGAGCGGATGCGTTCTCCCGGGCTCAGGTAGGCCTGACTCCAGTTGCTCCATCCGGGACCGGGTACGGTTTCCGTGACGATCGGTCCCTGGAAGAACGAAGGTTTGCTGTCCCATTCGGCCTTGGGCACCTCTTCGCCGCTGGACAGGAAGTAGCGACTGACTTCGCGCAGATCGTTGCCGGTACGGGTGCGGATCTGTACGGATGTTCCAGGGGGTGTATCGGCATCCCAGGTGATGGTCCGCAAGGTGCGCGAATCTGCCAGGTCGATGAGATCCGACGTCAGCACAATCTCGGGAACGTAACCGCTGGAGTAGACCTGAAACTCGGTAACGGCGCTCTGAAAACGGTGCCCGAGATGGGCATTTGTACGCCGCGCCACGTCCATGTTGCGGAACTCCAGGTAGCGCAGGGAGCGCGGCTCGAAACGGTCTTCGAAGAGGTGGGTGTCCTGATTGAGCAGGCGGTCCTCATTGCTCAGCGTTTCCCAGATGAGGCTGCCATCGGGGGCAACCGAGCCGTCGGAGCCGCGCAATTCGTACCCGTACAGGACACGTTCGCCGCGCTCGAGGACCCGCGTGATGATCCGGGTGGCGTCGATGCGCAGCAGAGCGCCCAGATCTACCGTCAGCAGCCCCCAGCCAGCGATGTCACCTACCGTGCTGAACACGGCGGCATTCCAGTTTGTCTGAATGCTGCCGTCAAAGGCCGACTCCGGTGCCGCAGTGGGGTTGCCGTCGATCAGGGTTCCACCACGATTCAGCAATCCCATGGAGACGTTCTCACCAACGGTCCAGACCTCAAGCTCTGCTAGGCGAGGCCGCTCGCGACGAAAGAACCGGAGTCCGCCCTGTTCTTCGGGTGGCAGGGCGGCGTAGTCGCTGGCCGTGACCAGTCGTTGCTCGCCGGCAATGAGCCAGATGTTCTCCACGGTGCCGCGATCGGCTGCGGGCAACGCCCCCCACACCTCTTCGCTGACCTGCTCGGCCCGAGTGCCCCGGGTGCCGGTCACCTGCAGGCGCACATACTGCGCCAGCCGGCCCGTCCAGCCATCGGTGTGTGTCTGCGATGGCTCGAGATCAAAGATGAATTCGCGCTTGTCGATGTTGGGTTCCGTGGTGCCACCAGCAAGCTGGTACTGCAGCGCGCCACTCTGATCGCCGAAAGGGTTCTGTCCCGTCGCTGTGTGGACACGAAACTGCAGGAACGGATCGGAGCGCCGGGTTTCAGTGTCCTCGACGAACCGGACCACAAGGCGCGAAGCGCTTACCAGGCGTCCCAGGTCGACTTCCAGCCACCAGCTGTCGAGGCCGTCGGTGGAGTCCGGCTCCCAGAAGGTCGCCATGGCGCCATCCATGATCCGGTCTGCACTTGTCGCCGTCGTACCGGCGAGCTTGATGCCACCCCGCGCGCGCTGCGTGCCGTTGTCACTGTAGGAATTGTTGAACAGCTGGCTGAGATTGCCGGCGATGGGGTAGCTGAAATCGGCGGCATCGGCGGCGGCATTGGTCTGTGTCGCCAGGCGCACGGGGCTGACCGCGCCCGATGGCGAGATGTTCACCAGTTGCGACACGGCACTCCATGCCTGCCAGTGCGAGCGTGTGCTGACGTCTACGGCGCGACTCGACAACCGGTATCCCTGTTGCGCTGAAAGCGGCAGAATGAGGCACAACGCGACGAGCACCACGCCCGGATATCTGCTGGACAGCGTCGGCATTCTTCGCCTCCTGAGAGTCATCGGTCAGTCCGCGGACAACCGCTCGAGAAGAGAGTCGGGCAGGGCGCCGGCCAGCTCCTCGGGATACACAGAAACCAGATCAGCATACTTGCTCAACAGTTCGTCGACGAATGCCTCGAACTGCTCACTCTCCCGTTGGCGACCCGCCAGACCCCGGGCCCGCTTTTCAATCTTGGCGAATTCGGGAACCACGCCACGTTGGCGATCCAGTACCTCAAAGACACTGTAGCCCCCGTCGACGGCGAGCGGGCCAATCAGTCGGCCCGTCTCAGCTTCCTGCGCTGCCGCATAGAGCTCGGGCATCTGCAGCCTTTCCTTGTGACCCAGACGCAGCACACCCTTCGCCTGCCACAGGGATTCGCCCCTCTTTGTGTGCGCCGCTGCCACCTCCGCCAGGGGCTGACCGCCACGGACAGCGGCGACGACCTCTTCGGCCTCATCGAGACTGTCCACATGCGCCTCAACAATGACGATCTGATCCGCCTCGCGGAAAGCCTCGGGGTAGGAATCATAAAACGTTCGCGCATCTTCCGTACTGATCTCTTCGGCTTCACTCAGCCGCATCCGGCGCAGCTCTCTGATCGCCAGTTCCACGAGCAGTTGCTGCCGCCAGCGACGATCTGCGTCGTTGTCGCCGAGGCCGGAGCGACGCGAGGCTTCGTAGAACAGCGCCGCCGTGCGGAAATTGTCGACCACAGCCGAGACCAGGAGAGGATCACCCTCCTTGGCACCCGCACTGTCACCGGCACGATCCGGCTGCACCTTGCCGGCAGATGCCAGGCCCTGCACGTACTGACCGACGCTGATGATACCACCGTCGTAGGTGAACAGCGGCTCGGCCGCTTCCTCCTCGGTCAGTTGCCAGGGCTGGACCCCGTTTGTTGCGGCCCCCTTGCTCTGCAACATCCGTAGGCCCCTGGACTGTAGCTGCCAATGGAATTCGCCGGCCAATTCATTCAGCGCCTGCTGCTCAGCCCGCCCAAGGGCGGCCGTTTTGAGCACGTTACGGATCTGAATGCGATGCTCGTCGAGTGCGACCTCCCGGCGACCAGTGAAGCGGATGATCTGGAAGCGCTCACCCTGTGGCAGCAGAGGCGAAATCACGCCGTCGGACAGGCCACTGAAAAGACTGTCCGGGATCTGCAGTACACGCGCCTGAGGCTGCGAGATGAAACCCAGCCTGCCACCAAGCTGGGCGGATGACTTATGCTGCGAATAGGTCCGCGCGACGGCGTCGAAGGGGCGGCCCTGATGCAGTTCAGCCAGCGCCGCCTCGGCCTGCGATCGTGTTTCGACCAGGATACCGGATACCTCTCGCTGGCTGCCGAGGCCAAGGCTGTCGAAGTAGGCTTCGATATCCGCATCGGTAACCTGCAGATTGCGCCACAATACGTCGCGCCGATAGCGCTCGCGCATGCGGCCCTGCCACTGAACTTCGGTCTGGATCCGCACACGGGCGAGTGTATCGAGGCCCAGATTGTGCGCCTCTCTCTCCAGCAGATGACGGGCCATGAGTCCCCGCAGGTAGGACTGACGACGACGGTCCGGATCACCCGCCGCAGAGGTCCTGGCAGCGAAAGCCTGCACGTCCCCCCGCATGATGCGAAGCGAATCAATGCGCGCCACCACCCCGGGCTCCGCCGGGGGCGCTGGTCTCTCACACGCGACAGCGAAGAGCAGAACGAGCAGCACGAAAGTTCGTCGATCCATCATTCTCAGTATGCCAGCGCGATGTGGCCGACGCGGTCCTGCGTGCCCCCATCGGATTCGATGGAGAGGCGAAACACGTACAATCCGGGCGGCAGCAGGACGTCCTTGTCATTGCGACCATCCCACTGCAATTGCGCGGCACTGCTGCCTGCCAGTTCCACCTCGAGGCGGCGTACGAGCCGTCCCGCCAGATCGAAAATGCGCAGCGCTACCGGTGTGGCTGTGGTCAGGCGCAGCAGCGAGAAGGACACCGTCGTCAGATCGTTCAGGCCATCGCCGTTGGGCGTGAAGGGATTGGGGTGGACGCGCAGATCGGACAGCAGTTCGTCGACGAGTCTTATGCGCACCATGAGATCATCACCAACCACATCGGCGGCAGCATCGCCGGCGGAAACTTGCAGAGCCACCTCGTCCGTCGCCGAATCGCTGACGGAGCCATCGAAGGGTGTGCCATAGCGAAATACGCGGGCGAGCAGATCGACTTCGAGCAGCGTCTGATCCTGCACAATGCGCGGAAAACTCACCGACCGGCTGCCATCTGCCAGCAGCGTCGTGCTGAAGTCGACGGATTGGCGGTTGATCCGCACCGCGGTGATCGAATCGATCTGGGCGACCGTGCTCAGACGCAACGCGTCGAAGCCGGACTGGCCCGCATCGATGCGGGCCCGTACTGCGTAGGTGAACAGGGTACTGGTGGAGGGCTCCACCAGCGATGGCGAAATTTCGCCGATGGCGGCACGCGCAACGGGCGGCTGTGAGTAGTCAAAGGAGAGCGAATCCAGTTGGCCGCCGGCAAGCCCTACCGAGAACAGTTGCACGCGCACCTGGACGTAGCGCCGTGGGCTCGGGGACAACAACTGCGTGCCCTGCCGCCCATCTTCCAGTTCGTATGTCTGCCAGGGACTCCAGTTGCTCAGATCATCGGTAATACCGCCGCGCTTGTCCGGGCGCAGCAGGTTGTAACTGTCCGCCGTCAATGGCTGGCCCCGCTCGTCGAGGGGGGAGATTTCGGTGCCGATCCCCGTCTTGCGCCAGTAGACGCTGGCCTGATCGTCGACACCGCTGCGAGTCTGCACGACGATCTGGGCACCCGGATCGACGTGCCACGCCCAGCGAATGGTCCCCAGACTTGCCGGTTCACCGAGATCGATGGGGGCGGAGACAAAGCTGGCCGTGGGCACAAAGCCGCGCCCAAAAACCTGCATTTCCGCCACCTCCCAGGTTTCGCTCAGGCCGCCGTTGCTGGCCATCGTGCCCGGACGCAAGCGGATGTGGCGCACCATCTGTGGCTCGATGTCGAGATCGACGACGCTCTCGAGGTTGTCGATCTCGTCCCGATATTTCGTCCAGATGAGGTTGCCCACTTCGTCCTTGGTGGCGTCGGTTCCGTCGTTGAGGAACAGCACGTATCCGCGCATCTGATTCTCAGGATGGTCGGGCCGCGTGAAAAAACGGATACGTTCCACCAGGAACGGGGCACCCAGATCGAAGAACATGGGTACTGTCCAGAAGCCGCCACCGCCACCGAGAATCACAATCCGGGGTGGATGCACAAAAGCCGTCGTTGAATCACCGTCGATGACGAACTCCGAGTCACCCCCGATCCATTCGCCGGCCAGTGTGTAGGTATTGAGCAGGCTCGACACATCGCCACCGCGAGAGCGCATGGACAAGATCAGGTTGTGCGTGGGTTCCGTCTCAAAGGGGCGGATGCTGCCGGGCGCACTCTCGGTGTTGATGAAGGAAAGAGTCCCCTGCTCCGACCAAGGCAGTCCCGAGCCACCACCGAACTGAAACACCTCACGTGCCTGCGCCGGACCGGCACATAGCAGCAGAGCGGCGACAAAGATGATTACGCCAGCCATAGCTCCCTCACGACGTGAAACAGGACGGCGGGGCTCACCGTACTTCGTGAGCCCCGCCCGTCATGCAATGGATCCTCGCTTGATCAAGCCAACAGTTGCGCTTATTCGGCGAAGGAGGCCTTCACCTGCCCCCAAGTGCCAGCCTGTACGGCTGTGGGCAGACCCGGCTCGAGAGGAGCCAGCAGGTAGTCACCGAAGACATCGGCGTTGGCTGAAGCACCAATGCCACCGAAGATCGACCAGTAGGCATCGTCGTAGGCGCCCGGATCGGGATCCTTGTCACCCCAGTTCGTCTCGATACCGACGATCTGATTGACAGCGAACTGATGCTCGGTGCTGGCTTCGGGACCGTCGGGGTGTGCGTCATCGAAGGGGACAAAAGCGACCTCGCCCTGCAGCTCGGCTGGCTCAAAGGTCCCCGCTTCACCCTTCAGATACTTGCCACCCCACTCGAGATACGGCGGCTCGCCAGCCCAGGCCTTGTCATGGGCACGCACATAGTAGCCACCAGATGCAAAGGTGGGGCCATAGATGTCATACCGCTGGCCCTGAGCGCCGGCCCAGCGCGCGACGAACTCATCACTCTCGCCACTGAAGCTGCGGAACTGACCACCCGTGTGGTCCCAGTCCGTCGTGGTCGACCACTTCTCGGTGTTGTGGACCATGTCGTCCGCCACCCAGTAGGCGAAATACGCCTTGTTGGTCGCCAGCGAGTATCCCCAAACCGTGAAGGCGTTGAAGTCGCTCAGATCGAGGGGGGCTCCGTACTGGTTGAACATGTTCTCGGCGCGGGCGTAGTAGACCTCGGGGACGATGGACCAATCACCGAAATCGCCGTCAAGCGTGGGCTCCAGGCCGGCAGGGAACTGGAACATGAACCTCACATCGCCCTGGTGGGCGGAGGCACTGACGGCAAACAACATCGTCGCCAGAGCAAATGCGGTTATGGCTCTCTTCATCTGGGTGCTCCTGCTGATGATGGAGATGATGGACGCGATCCTGAACGTCCCTAAGATCTTCTTGCTAAGCTATCCAACACACACAGGGCCTGCAAGGGATCTCCCCAGCCGCGGCCCTTGAGCGTGATCACACCGAATCCAACAACATATTTAACAAGCAATTACCGCAATATTGGCCGACGAAGCAACTGCCATTCTGCAGGTGCTGGCAGCCTCAGTTCCCAAGGCCAGCGTAGATCGTCATGAACAGGGAACTCGTCGTGCTCGACGGCAACGTCTCAAAGGTCTCTTTCTGCAGTCGCAGACCAGCGCGCACGTTGAGATCATAGCCCAGATAGGCAGAGTTGTTGCTGATCTGAAAACCGAGGACACGGCTGTTCGAGTCGGGGGCCAGCGCCCTGTTGACGGGCACACCATCCTCGTCACGGAACTGTTCGAAGTGAGAAATCTCCAGTCCGAGTTCAAGGACGGTCTGGCGCAGTACCGGGAAGCGCGAGACGAGGAACAACGTCTCGATCAGTTCCCGGCGCACCGGGTCACGTTTGAGCACCGGACGCTGCCGGAGAAACTCACTCTTCCAACGGGGCTGGATCTGCACGTGCCCGACGTCGACGGTATAGTCCGCCTTGTTGATCACCCCGATAAAGCTGCCCCGGTCCCGCAGGCCGAGGGGCGTATCGCGCTGAGAGAACGTCTCCACTTTGATCTTGTTGATCACATTCAGCCGCTTCAGGCTGCGATAGTCGAACTGCAAATAGGTGGTATTGATCCAGGTGTCCTGTGCCGCCAGTGGATCGAAGACCCGCTGCAAGGCTCCCCGGGAGTCCGTGGGCTGCACCCATTGGAGCAGGTTGTTCTCAATGTCATCCTCTGCCAGGCGCAGATATTCATACACCCGCAGACGCCCCAGGGCGGGCAGATCACGATCCAGGGTGAACATCACATACGTCGTGCGATTGTTGCCATCCCCGGAGATCTCGCGTTCATCGATGCGGCCCGCCGTCAGGCGAGCATCCGCCATCAGATGTATGCCACCATAGGCGTTGTAGCCGCGATGATCCCGCTGGTAGGGGTAGTCGGGCTCGTCATCGTTCTCGAAGCGATCGATCCAGCCGTTGTTGTTCATGTCGACACCGAAGAGAAACTCGGGTCGATCCGTGTGGTAGCGGAGAAAGGGCTCGTCGTAGTCAGGGATCAGGTTGGGACGATCATCAGTGTCGTTCTGGTTGAAATCGGAGATGAAGTCATTGTTCTCGTCGTACCCCGGAAAGATCGCGTTGTCGACCACGGGCTGACCAAAGCGTTCCCAGTCCGGCCGCCGGTCCTGATCGTCGTTGTCCTCGACGAATTCGTAGAGGTAGAGGCGCTTGTCCTCGTAGTCGATTTCATCCTGCTGCCGGGTGCCGGCCAGGAAGGTGCTCGTCGAGTAGTCGCTGTCCATACTGTACCCCTCGAAAGACACGAACCACGGGTAGGTCGTGCGCGACAGGTTCACCATCCAGGCGCTGGCCTCGTCCGTCGCGGTGGCGTGCGTCGATCGATTGACGTTGGGATACTGCCGGTAGCGGGTGTTAATGTCATACTCTCCGTACAGGTCGAAACCGAGAACTTTGCTGGCTTCCAGAGTGAACCCGTAGATGACGTTCGACGTCGGCAGACCGTAACTGAACCGCAACAACCGCTGGTTGGAGTTGTCCTGAATGTTTCCCGGGGCACGCTCTGCCAGTAGAAACACCGGTTGCAGGTCGCTGTTGGTCTGGCGGTCCGAGGTCACTTCGATCCGATAGTCGTTGGAAACGACCATCTCGAAAGCCACATCCTTGATGACCGACCGGTCCGGCCCCAGGTACCCCGGATCGGTGAAGTCATACGTCAGGGTGATGCGCTCGTTGCCGTCTGCCGCCAGGAACCCGACGCGCTGGAACCCCCCCTCGCGGATGGGTTCGAAGCCGATCTCACCACCTCGCAGCACGTTGCCGTCGACATCGGTGATGACGATTTCGTCGTCAAACAGGGCGGCGCCGCCCGTGCCATCCTCAGGTGAATCGTCGGAGAGGCGGATGACGATGCGGGATATGGGCACCGAATTCTGATCCGTTGTCAGCGACCCGCCAGAGAAGGGTGTGCCGGCGACATCGTCTCGCAGCGTCTGCGCCTGGAAGGCCGATACATACGTTGCCCCCAGTTTGATGAAGTCACCCACCTGCACAACACCGCGGCCACCCAACAGGTTGGTCACACTCGTGCGTGTATCCGGAATCTCGTTGTCGAAGACCTCTGCCGGGCGGCTCGGCCGCGCCAGCAACACAGTGCCTTCGTACTTGTCGGCGGCAAAATCCCACTGAATTCCGTTGAAAGCCGGCTTCGAGAACGTCATCGGCGTCAACGTCGAGCGGATCTGGTCGCCGATGGTCAGCGTGTAGTGGTACTGCCCCTTGGAGTCGGAGGCGATCACAACCCGATTGAACCAGTCCCGGTATCGGCGCGTCTTGAAAATCGTGCTGCCGAACTGTTGGGGACGGTCCTCCTGCCAGTCGTAGACCAGCCAGCCACGGGTGACGAGCGACCCGTACAGGTCGTAGAAGTAGTCACCTTCCAACGCTGTGTCGACGTAGCGCTCGTAGCGCTCCCGGGCGTAGTTGGTGTAGTCCCAGTTGCGATATCCGTACTCGTTGTACAGCTCCTGGGGCACGTACCACTTGCGCACCGCCGGATCGAGTGCGTCGAACAGCACGCCGGGGCCCTTGGGTTCGAAGGTGACGACGCCTCCGCGTTGAGTCACACCCAGGCGCGAACCGTAGTCCTGGGCTGCAAGCGTCTGCGCCATGGACACACACAGCAGGATGGGCCAGAAAATGGCGAATTTTGTTGTCTGGTTCCGCACATCAACCTCTCGTTCTAATAGACCACGGCCACCTGCCCGACGCTGCGTTCGGAACCCGCGTCGGACCGGATTTCCACGGCAATCAGATAGATCCCCGGGGGCACAAGCTTGCCGGCGGCATCACGACCGTCCCAGGCAATGAGGAATCGACCACTGATTGCATCGGCAACCTGCAGGCTGCGAACCCGCCGACCGCTGAGGTCGTGGATGCTGACATCAACAGGCGACGGCGTCAGCAGATGCAGGATGGAGTATTGAATGGATGTCTGATCATTCACACCGTCCGCGTTCGGCGTGAACACGGCGGGTTGAGCATGTACGGCGCCGGCGATCTGCGAGCCCAGCGTGACACGGACCAACTGGTCATTGGTGCTGATTTCCGAGGTTGCATCCCCACCTTCGGTGAGCAATGGCAGAGCAACACCGCTGGCGAAGGCCCTGCCCTGGAATCTCGTACCGTAGCGGAACACGGCACCATCGAAGACCACCTTGATACGTGTGCCCGATGCCGTGATACGAGGCAGGCCCAGAGTGAAATGGTCGTCGGTCACGGACTCGAGCACAAAATCACCATGGGTGACTGGCAGGTTCGACAGGTCATCGAGCGAGAAATCCGCCCGCCCGATACCCTGCAACAGCGAATCCTGCAGTTCGACGGAGCGCACAGCCGTCACCCGTGCCGGCGTCTCAATCTCGAAGCGATCGAAACCATCGCGACCTGATTCGTTGTCGACACGAGCGACAAATGTGAATGTCGTCTCCGTGGCGATCTGCGCCTCTGCCGGTGTCACCTCGGCGATGAGTGCATCCACAGGGGGCGGGTCGAATTCGAAACTCAACTGCGCCAGCGCCCGCGTTGCATCGAGAGACTCATTGGCGAAATCGATGCGGAACTGGAAATATTTCCTGGGAGCAGGCAGGGTCAGACGCTCGCCGTTGGCCACCAATTGCCAGCCGCTCCAGTTGTCGATGTCGGTCTGCTTGATCACCGCCCGTCCCTCACGCAGCAGACGCTGATAGCTGGCCTCCGTCAGCAGCGTGCCCTGCTCGTCTTCGGCGGACAGTCCGGTACGAACGCCGCCGACGAGCAACTCGCGAAAGTAGGCGTCGGGCGTGTCGTCGGAGCCGCTGCGGACGCGGACTTCGATGGCAGAATCGGTGGATTCACCGGCTGTCTGCTCGAGCCAGCGGATCACACCCCATACGGATTCGCTCGTCATCTCCAGCGGCAGCGACTCGTACGCCGCCTCGGGAACAAAGCCGGTGCCGTAGATCTCGAGTTCGTCAATCTCGTATCCCGCATTGATAATCGACTTCAGCTGGATGTAACGGACGAACTGCGGATCGATATCGGTTACAACGACGGTATCGCTGTTGTCTGGCACACGCCGTACCGGTGACACGAAGTTGGGCTGGCCGCTGGCAAACAGATTGGCCGGCAAGCCATCGTTCAGGTACAGCTCATACCCACGCATGAAGTCATTGCCGAATGGGAAGGACTGGGTCATACGTGGGTAGAACAGGATGCGATTGACACCGAAGCGAGCGCCCAGATCGAGGGTGACGATGATCCCGTTGTTCTGGATGGCCCGACCGTCGATGGGCTTGCGGTCAAAGGCGACGGTATGGTCCCCGTTGAGCATGCCCTCCAGCTGTCCCTGATCGACCTGCTCGGCGGACAGGTTGATATCGATGCTGCCACCGCGCTCGAGCACATCCAGCGAGATGTTGGCAGTGGGATCGACACGAACCGGGACAATCCACCCATCGAGGGAATCCGCCGCCCCGGCAAAGAGCGGCACATCACCATCACGGATGCTGCTCAGGTCGTCGACGAAGCGAATAACCCCGCCGGGGGTGGTGCCCGCGTCCCGCCAGGGGTGCTGGCTGCCACCAACAACGAACAATTCAGCCTCGGCAGCAGCAGCCAGGAGGCAGGAGAGGAGCAGAATGTGGCGCAGATTCTTCACAGCATCACGCTAACGGGAACTGGCGGATCAAGTTGCGGTCTCTCGCCGGCGATGCCAGAGCGCCACGAGGCCGGTACAGATCTGAGGTAACCTAAGGTAGTTATCGTCGAATCCGTCAAGCATCGCCGGACCCACCGGTTGTGGCGTCCGCGTATTTCGGGCTAACTTACCATTGTTCACAGTTGATTTTCCGCCTTTCAGTGGCACCGGAGCCGACTCGACATGATGCAGAAGAAAATTCGCCCCGTGCTCTTTGGTTGTGGACTTGCCCTGGTCGTCGGCCTGCTGTCCTGCGCCTATCGGCCCTTCACCGGTCCGTTGGTGCCGCTCAACAAACAGGCGCCGCTGATGACGGTCCATGACGATGGCAGTGTCGTCTATCAACTGGACCGCTTTGAAGTTACCGTGCGACCGATGACGGACGCGGAGCTGAATCGACAGTTTGTCGAGGCATCCAGCAACGGCAGTCACTCGACGAATGCCTATACCTATGGTGATCTGCAGTTTGACGGCCCCGACTCGACACGATCCCGCTTCGCCGTGTTTCATGTTGCCGTAAAGAACTACAGCTACCCGAAGGTTCAGGTCGATCCTGCGCGCGCGGTGCTGGAGGCCGGCAACAAGCGGGAGTATTACAGTCTGTCGCTGGCGCAACTGGAGAACTACTTCCGCGCCTATGCCAGGGGGTACGAGGGCAACGAGTATGCCCGACACCGCGAGCGCCTTGATCTGCTGCGACGCACCCTGCTGAAGCCCGATGTGGTATTCTCCGGCCAGGAAGCCGAAGGGTATATCGTCTTTCCGGTCCTGCATGCCGACGTCGAGGACGTGCGCCTGATCCTCGAGGACGTGGTCCTGCGTTTCGATTATCGCGACGAACCCAGTGAGACGACGCAGATCACCTACGCCTTCGAGCGGCTCACGGGCCGCCAGTATGCGGATGGTCGGCGTGTTGTCACACACTCGCCAGAGGGCGACTGACCCAGGCGACTGACCCAGGCGACTGACCCAGGCGACTGACCCAGGCGACTGGCCCAGGTAGTTCCCTGGGCCCTCAGCGGATGAGCGCCGCCGCCACCGTATCCATCAGGGCGCCGGCCTGCAGCCTGAACAGGTAGATGCCGCTGGCAAGCGCGCCGCCGGCGTCGTCCGTCGCATCCCATTCCACAGCATGATGACCAGCGCCACGTGCCTCATGCAGCAGGCGCCGCACGCGTTGCCCCGCCACATCGTAGACATCGACGTGGACGGTGGTCGCTGTTGCCAGTGAGAAACGCAGCAGTACCGAGCCGTTGAACGGATTCGGGTACGGTTGTTCGAAGGCGGACGCCGCCGCTGCGACTCGCTCTTCCCCCAACACGGCCGTGGCACGCGGCGCGGAAGTCAACGTCACCACATCTCCGTAGAGACGTCGTTCGACGCTCTGGAGATGATCTGTGTCCATCAACGGAAAGATGTATACGGGCTTGAGCACGGCCTGCCAGCCACCGGTGCCGGTACGCAGAACATCCACCTCAAGATGGCCGTAGTGCTTGCCACCGGAAAGCAGTCTGCCCTCGACCCAGACCTCGGGCGCGTCGGTGTGGGCGAAGAATCTCTGATAGGGGTTGTGCAGACCGACCTCGGGTCCCCGCAGGCCGTCGCCGGCAATGCCCACGTCGTAGACCTGTAGCGTGTGCGCTACGCGACTGCCGTCAGGCAACACTTCCGTGCCGTCGAGCTCCGACCGTTCCCACATCTCATCGTGACCGGCGATCAATGCATCCACACCGTATTGGTGGAACAGTGGTGTGAGGCTGCGCACGGGGACACCCGACTGAGTATCCTCACCCTCACCTTCACCCGGGGGCCAGCCGTGGGGTCCTACCGAGTATGGCACGTGATGGAAGAACACGAAGGTGAAGGCGCTGCGCTCACGAGCGTCGGCCAACTGCGCTTCCAGCCATGCATACTGCTCTGAGCCGGGGCCGAATCCGGGGGAGGCGCCGCCACCGGCCTCACCCGCACCGAGGAGGAAGAAATTGGTGTCGTCACTGGAGCCGTGTGGCGAACCGTTGGTCACATCGAGGGCAATGAGCGTCACGGGGCCATAGTCGAGGCGATAGTAACGATCTCGTGCAGCTGGATCGTGGTTGCCATTTTCCGGGACGCTGAAGTACCTGCGGAAGCGGCCGACGGCCTGTTCCGAACCCGGCTGGTTGTAGCCCCCCATCGACGGCCCTTCGTAGTACTCATGGTTGCCGGGCGCTGCCAGCAGTGGAATGCGACCTGCCAGGTTGATGCCGTCGACGTCGGTCATGTGCATCCAGAACTCGTCCCAATCGCGCTGCTCACCCCCCGATTCCACCAGATCTCCGGCGATGAGGAGCAGATCCGGGTCGCGCTCGAGAATGACGCGCAGGTTGTTGGCAAAGCCGGTTGTCTGATCGAGCAGGTAGGGACGGGGCTGCCCCGGTGCTGTTGGATCGGGCCAGTCCACACGCTTGTCCGTGGACTCCGGTTCGGTCTCACTGTCGGCGAAGAAGATCAACCGCACGGGACCGCTGCTTGGTTGCGGCGCGGTGGTGAAAAAACCCCCGCAGGCTTCGGCGCCCTGCCGGACCTGGTAGCGATAGGTTCGTCGCGGTGCCAGTCCAACCAGATCAATCTGGTGGGCGAAGGGCGGCGCCGGGGCGTTGCCGGAAAAAAACTTCTGCGCCTCCCACCCGGGATAGGCCAGGGCTGTGGCTGCCTCAGGGCGTGAGATCTTTTCGGCGATGGGGGTCGTCGCCGGTCCGGCGAAAAGCGTCAGCGTGCCCGCTGCGTCCTCTGCCGAAAACCAGACGACCGTCATGGACGTCGCCGTCGGGTTCTGCAGGTACGGTTGGACGCGGAACTCTGCCTCCGCGACCGTGGCACCAACGAGCGGCAGACAGAAAACCAGAAGACGGAGACGCATGAACACCGGGGGCGCTCTCTTTCTGTGGAACCGTCAGCGAAGCAGTAGCAGCCTGCGCGTCGTCTGACGATCACCGGCGCGCAATTGATAAAGATACACACCTGTCGCCAGCGGCTTGCCTGTCGCACCCGTTCCGTCCCAGGGAACGACGTGTGCGCCAGCGGCAAAATCTCGCTCCACCAGGATGGCTACGGTCTGCCCCAGAAGATCGAGGATGCGCAACTCCACACGAGTTGTCGCTGGCACGCGGAAGGGAATCAGCGTCTGCGCATTGAAGGGATTCGGGTAATTCGGCTGCAACAGCAGAGTCTCAGGCACCGAGCCTGTGCCCGCTACAAGGGTCGGCATCTGCTGTTGGCTGACAAGCTGCATATCGTCCACGTAGAAGGTTCCCGTCAGATCCCCGGTGAAGCCCATTTCAGTGATGCCGCGTTCGCGGAAGAAGACGTCGAGGGGGACCACCACCGTCTGCCATGTGGGACTCGTCAGATCGATGCGCCGGTTCCCCCGACGGCCGACGAGGCGAACATCCAGCTCCCCGAGTTGCAGCGTCAGGTTCTGGCCTCTGGCATCCCCCGGGTGCAACGAGAATCGGAGTGCGGAGTACCCGAGAAAATCGAGGTGATCGGCGAAGCGCAGCTCCGCGTGCCAGTCCTGCCCGGCGGGCTTCACCTGCACAGCGAGGGACCGATCCCCCTTGAGCACGGGTCCTGTCGCCAGGAAACCTGGCGCCAGCGCCCCACCCTCGACATGAAAGGTTGTGCCAGCGAGGGTGATGTCCTCATCAAGGAGGGTGAAATCCCGTTCGGGAACCAGCTGCAGGGACAACTCACTGAAGGGGTAGACGGCTCCCGCATCATCCTCGGCTCGAATCTCCACGTGGTACTCCCCACTGCGCAGGTCCGACGGCAGCGTCAGCAGACCGCTGTACCGACCGCCACCATCGTCGCCCAGCAGCCAGCTCAGGTCACGATCCGGCAGCAACCGCGCCGTTACCTGCCGCAGGGAGCGCGTCGATCCCGTCCGTGGTTCCACCAGAGCTTCGACGCGGATCTGCTGCTGTGTGCCGGCGGACAGTATGCTGCGTTCCAGGTTCCCATCGCGGACGATAAATCCCGGTCGGTCAAAGCGGAAGGCCCGCAGCGAGGACAGCCGTGCATCGGCGACGTAGATCAGACCATCATCGTGAGGCTGCGCGCTCCAGGCGTACGGTGTGCGGTAGTAACCGATCTCGACGGGCCGTGTCGCGTCCTGGATGTCGAGAATGCGGAATCCCGAATCATAGAACGCCCAATAGAGCAGATCCTCCTTGATCCAGGTGTTGTGCGGCCCGATGCCGCCACCCACGGAGGCGCGTTTCATGGTGGCTGTCGCTACTTCGACAGGGTGCTGCGGATCGGCGATGTCGACGATGTGCAGGCCCCGTTGCCAGCCGCCCAGTTCCTGATTGCAGTAGACGAACCGGCCACTGCGGAAACAGTTGTGCAGACCCTCTTCGATGGGCAGGGAAGACAGGGTGCGGGGCCGATCCGGATCGGCGAGATCGAGAATGACCAGGCCGCCCGTGCCGCGCGGCAGGTCACTGAGGAAGGCGAGACCGCCGCCGATGAATACATCGTGGATGATGCTGGCCGCGCCGGAGATCTCGTTGAGCCACGTACCGGAGATCACCGGTCGCAGCGGATCGGACAGATCGACCACGGTGAGTCCACGACTGGCGGAGTGGGCCAGGTAGGCCCGATCCCCTGCCAGAAACAGGTTGTGTACGCCCGACCAGAAGGGGTCCTGCAGTATCGACAGGATGTGCGCCTGCGCTGGATCGCTGACATCAACGACGACCATACCCAGTTCGTTGATATCACCGTTCTGCACGGCGACGACGGCCAGATCTCCCTGCACCTTTACGTCGAGGGCGGGACCCGGCATCTGCACCTGGGTGACGAGTCGCATGTCATCGGGATGCGAGATATCGATGACATGCAGCAGACCGGAATTGCTGCCCATGTAGCCCCAGTCACCGGCGATGAACAGATCGGTCGTGGAGAAGTAGCCGCCACCTGCTGGATCCCAGGGGGCCTCCACCTGCAGGCTGCCAACGAGAGACACGTTCAGACTTTCACCCACGCGCGGGTCTGCAGCGACATAGGGAGGGATTTCTTCGTGGCCAACGCCGGCGGAGGCAGACAGCAGACACAGCATCAACGGCAGTACTGGGAACGCCGAAGCAAAGCGCCTCGTCGCCCGGCAATCGTGGCAATCGTTCATGGTTCTCACGTCACGCCGGGGGCACCGTTCGATCCCGGGGTAACGGAAGATAGCGCCGGCACGCGGCAAACCCCAGACCCAGCAACGGACCCTGCAAACAGACCCAGCAACCAGATCCCCGCGGCACCCACACAACTGACACAACCGAACAGCAGCCACCAGCGCCATGATACCGGCGCATAGCCGATCGAGATGTGTACGACGCCGGAATTCTTCGGCAGCGACGACGGTCCCAGTTCGACCGCCGTGGGCGGCAGACCGACAGAGACCGGTACGGAGACTGCTGCCCCACCGGTGGATACGAGCAACTGCGAATGACCGCGCCGTACCGTTGCCAGGCGGGCGACGACAGACGCAGTTGCCGGTTCATGAACCAGTACGTCGACGTTGCCCGCTGTATCGGGCCAGTCGATCTGCAGACGACCCGCAGCAGCAGCATCAGCGCAGGTGAAGTGCACGACGATGCTGTCGCCGGGCGTCAACGCACGATAGCCGTATCGGGGCTGCAGATGCACCAGGAACGGCGCCGCGATGGCCATACTCACGACACCGGGCAGCAGCAGCCAGAGCAGCAGGGACAGATTTGCCCGCAGTGCTCGCACCTGCGCCCGTGCCGCGGCGCCGGGTTCGTGGCGAAACAGCCAGACCGCCAGCAGACCGGTCCAGGCTCGGGACAGGGCCGCCTGCAGTCGAGACCGTGACAGCAATCGCTGCCACAGCGCCGTCAACCCGGCACCGGTCAGCAGCGCCGCCCAGACCCACTGCCAGTTGTCCGGCAGCGCCCGGGCGGGCCACAGTGCGCCATCAACGACGAGACCCGCGATATCCTGTACGGTGTCGAGAATCAGCAAGGACTACTCCACGTACCCCAGCCCACGCAGGCGGGCCTGCAGCAATTGTGCATCGGTGCCGTCCTCCTGCGGAATATTGCGCTGCAGTTGCTGGCGCACGCAGTGCTCGACGAACTCGTCCACACTCGCGTAGCCCGCCTGGCCGGCGTGCGCCTCGGCTGTTTGATACAGTGCCGCCGGCAGCCGTACTCGATTGCCCTTCCACCAGGCCATGTGTGCCTCCTATCTCCAGATCGTTTGACCGGCGGCCCCGGGGGGTGGCGCCACACCGTAGTGCGCGAGAATGCTGACGGGAATGTCCCACAAGGCCGGCGCGGGTGCCGCGAAGCGCTTCGAGGCGACAAGTACGCCGGGCACCGCCGTCGCCGCCATGCAGTGGTCGCCACTCCAGGCCGACAGGTTGTCGCTGAGCCACGCCGGATCGATGCGCCCCACAGCCGAGTTGCCAGAGGATCGATAACCGCGAGCGTAGCCGATGAGCAGATCCGGTGTCAGCTGCGGCACAACTCCAGCCCCGGTCAGCTCGTACGTCTGCTGAACAACCGACGCTCCATTCTGCGGATCCAGCGCCCGCTCCAGAGCGGCCGCCACATCATGCCGCACCCGGGCAACCTGCGCAGGCCGGACGCTGCCCTGCGCCTCACGACCCTGCAGGTTCACGTACACCGCGTTCAATCCCAGTGCATAGGCCCGCGTTGTGGACCAGTCGATGTCCGCTGGGCCCAGCAGATCCGCCGTCGCCGCTGCTCCCTTCTTCAGCACAAGAAAGCCTTGCTCCACCAACCAGCGGTTCAGATTCACCGAGCGGGCGTACGGGGCGAATCCGTGGTCGGACAACACCAGCACGTCTGCCGGTGGAACGCCCTCCCGTTGCAGACCGGCCAGGGCCCGGCCAAGCAACCGGTCCATGCGTACGTAGTGATCGTCGATGGCCAGAGCGAAGGACTGCAGGTCGGCGCGATAGCCCGGATGCGTCGGGTCCGTGGCGCGCCAGAGCATGTGACTGACCTGATCCAGGCTGTGCACGTAGAAGAACAGCAGCCCCGCATCAAACTGTGCAAGCTCCACATCGAGGTGCCGTTCACGCTCGGCCAGCGTGATCTCGACCTGCGCCAGAAACTCCGCTTCGGTGAACACCGCCGACTCCAGCGCCTTCGTATCGGCCGGCATCCCCTGGGTGTAGTAGACCTCCTCAGCCGCCAGTTCCGCCGCCGCATCCGCAGGCACCGAGATGGGCATCATGGGTTGGCGTGGGTGCAGATTCAACGGCGTCTGGTACAGCCACAGCGGTGCCGTGCCGCGCAGATAGAAACGCGTAATGGCAGCGACACGGCCAAGGCCACCCGGCTGCCGGCCAAAGTCCAGTTCGATCCAGGGGCTCCACTCCCCAGCCCGGAGAATGACATCCGTTCCAGGCAGCGACAGGTGTACGGCGTCGGCGTTGCGATCCACAAACAATCGCCCCTCGATCTGGCGGCTGTCGCCGTCGAGGCTCGGTCCTTCGATCAACATGGGCGCCGCGCCGTTCAACATGTGGATGGCGGCGACACGCCCCCCGGGCACTTCGAGACGGCCACCTGGCGCCAGCACATCACCGGCGCCATCGACGCCTGCCGGAACCTGATAGTCGCCATCGGTGAACAGCGTGAAGGA
>ERZ890510.434-NODE-434-length-33209-cov-8.387947_pt1 | contig 33209 bp, 27 predicted proteins | sample MGYA00521265_ERZ890510 | MGnify/ENA primary metagenome ERZ890510 (study PRJEB32303, sample SAMEA104408624) | aquatic metagenome | biome: Brackish water; feature: Chemocline; material: water | place: Baltic Sea | collected 2014-10-26T21:54:00 | depth 110 m ... | reverse complement strand
CAGGGTTTCCCCCATTGCGCAATATTCCTCACTGCTGCCTCCCGTAGGAGTCTGGCCCGTGTCTCAGTGCCAGTGTGGCTGATCATCCTCTCAGACCAGCTAAGGATCGTCGGCTTGGTGAGCTGTTACCTCACCAACTACCTAATCCTACGCAGGCCCATCCCTAGACACCGGAGTTTTGATCTATGAATCATGCGATTCTAAGATGTCATTCGGTATTAGCTTCGGTTTCCCGAGGTTATTCCAATTCTAGGGGTAGGTTGCCTACGCGTTACTCACCCGTGCGCCACTGTCCTCCAGAGCAAGCTCTGGATTCTCGTTCGACTTGCATGTGTTAAGCCCGCCGCCAGCGTTCGTCCTGAGCCAGGATCAAACTCTCCGTTGTAGAAAAGTTTAATGGGTTTGCTCATGTACTCAATTCCTTACACTAACCGTAGTTAGTGCGTATTGACAAGGACTCGCTATATATTCAATTCCATCAAAGAACATCTCCATTCACCTCATTAAGTTCGCCAACGTGTGGCGTGCCATAATTTAGTGCGGACTGCCATAATACGGCGACTTCGATTGTGAAGTCAAGAGCTCGAAGAGTCTTATTGATCTCTTCAAAAACAAACCGCTTTCTGACCGTCATTCTGGAGTAGAACAAGTCTCCTTTTTAGAGCCCTTTATGGGCTGCCAAATTCTCGACCGGCCCCCTGCAACCACAGTTAGTATACTGGGTTTCCGACTTTCGTAAAAAAAGTTACACTTCATATAATCTCCCAAATGTAGCAGAATATCATGCCTTTTTGATACCTTTTATATAAGCGCAATATCACCTCCTAAATTCCCCACCTGGAACTATGCAACAAACTTATTTTTCCCGCCTTCTCGCTATCGTCATTTTGTTCTGGGTCGCTTTTCCTAGCGCTGGTCAAGAGCTTCAAATAGGGAATCCAGAGCAGCTTGGAGTTTCAACCGAAAGACTTTCAAAACTTACTCAATCTCTTGACGAGTTTGTCAATTCAGGACGTCTACCGGGCACTGTAACCATCATCCTTAAAAACGGCAAAGTAATATTTGAACACGCTAACGGAATGAGGGATATCGAGGCACAAGATGCAATGGAAACGACGGACCTATTTCGCATCGCTTCACAAACCAAAGCGATTATCAGTGCTGGCATTCTACTCCTTCAAGAAGACGGCAAATTAATTGTCACGGCGCCCGCAAGTAGGTACTTACCGGAGTTTGCAAAAACTACTGTGGCCGTTCCCAACGGTGACGGGTACGACGTGGTGGACGCCCGCAGGCAGATCACTATCCGCCACCTACTCACCCACACTTCTGGAATCGGATATGGGTACGGGCCGGCCGCTGACAAATGGAAGGAGGCAGAAATACAAGGTTGGTACTTTGCGGATCGCGAAGAACCCATTCGAGAAACAGTGAGACGAATGGCGGCTCTCCCTATGGACCGGCAGCCAGGCGAGGAGTTCGTATATGGTTATAGTATAGACATCTTAGGTGCTGTAATTGAAGAGGTGTCCGGCCAACCTCTCGATGTATTCCTAAAAGATCGCATTTTTGAACCGCTGGGAATGATGGATACTCATTTTTATTTGCCGGCTGAAAAACTGGACAGATTAGCTGTGGTATACAGCTCGATCGATGGATCGCTTTCGAGAGCAGCGGACTCTAGTACAATGAATGGTCAGGGCGAATACAGCTCTGGACCTATGAAAAGTTTCTCCGGTGGCGCCGGGTTGCTTTCTAGCGCTGCAGACTATGCCCGGTTTCTTCAGATGATCTTGGACGGAGGATCCGGCAATGGAAAACAAATTCTTTCTCCTGTTTCAGTCTCTTCCATGCTGTCTGATCATGTTGGTCACTTAAATCGCACTAATGGAACAGGGTTTGGTCTCGGATTTCAATTAATACTAGACCCCGGAGCCTATGGACAACTCAGCACCAAAGGTGAGTTCAGTTGGGGCGGTGCATATCATTCAACCTATTTTGTAAGCCAAGAATATCAAACTGTCGTCGTTTATTTTACTCAAGTCAATCCTGCCAGAGGGCTGGACGATCATGATCAGCTACGCGCTTTGACGTATCAGGCTCTTTTGCATTAGTCAAGCCTGACGAACATAGCTTCACATCGGTCGTAAATGTCGCATGAAATTGAAATTGACGCGCGATAACCTTATTTCTTACGTAGGCATGGTCCGGCGTTATATTAGTAATCCCTATTTGTTAGCGGGTTCGGCCGTATTGATTCTTATTTTGGGTGTCGCATATGCCGTAATGAATACATGGGTGATGCCCTCTTTTACGCGTCACGGAGAATCTATCGCTGTTCCTAACGTCATCAACTTTCAGATTGAGGATGCGACGGCACTACTTCTGGAATCCGGCTTGAAGTCTGAACAGGTCATTCTCAGAAAACCGAACCTTCCCCGCAACGTCATAATTGACCAAGTCCCTTCCCCTGAAGCTTTGGTTAAGCCCGGGCGCCGAATTTATCTGACCATCAATGCCGGAGATACCACGACGGTTCGGGTCCCCAATGTAGAGTCGTTTCCAATTCGAGAAGCACGGAGTCGCATAACGATCCAAGGTCTCCGAATTAACGCCGTCTTGCCGGACTCAATTCCTTCTCCTCACGCGAATACTATTACGCGTCAGGATCCTCAGGCCGGCGAAAATGTGCCTGCTGGGACATCAGTTACGTTGTGGTTTGGAACGGGTCTGGGAGAAAAATTAGTCACGGTGCCAGATGTTACTGGCATGATGGTTTCCGATGCGCGAGAAAATCTCCTTGCCCTTAAACTGCGATCCGTGGTGATAGGAAATGCTACCGGGCTACGGGAAAAGGACAAGGTTGTCGAGCAAGGAACGCCCCCTGGAACTAGCGTCAGGGAAGGGTTTGAGATTCGGCTTCGTTTGAAACGCCTTGAGGATTCACTCAACGATATCGACAATTAATACGCTTGGGTCGACTTCAACTCGTTCTTTGTGTTTGGTCGGCATAATCCGTCCCACATAATCTGGCTGAATAGGGTACTCCCGATGCCCCCGGTCTATCAGAGCAAGAAGCTGAATCGAGGCAGGCCTCCCAGAGCGCACAACGGCATCCAAGGCAGCGCGCGCTGTTCTGCCCGTAAACAGTACGTCATCCACTAAGAGAACGGCTTTATCTGTGAGGTCAGGCAGAGAGGTTTCAGCAAGCTGATAAGGTTGATCGTCACGAAATGCAGTCACGTCGAGTTCAATAGACTGAATGGCCGATTTTTCTATGGCATTAATACGCTCCACCAACCGACGCGCTAGCGTAGCACCTGTCGTTAGAATACCGATAACAACAAGCTTTTCCACTCCTCGATTGCGCTCAATTATCTCGTGCGCAAGGCGATCTAGCGTGCGTTTAACCTGCACTTCATTCATATAAAGAGTTCGCATAACCAGATCCGTCGGATTAAAACAAAAAAAGCCTCAACCGCTAGGCAAAGGCTTGGGTCACCACGAAAGTAAACTTATTGAAACATAGCCTTTAAACTTCCCCAAGTACGCCTAACCGCGGTTGTGGTGTAATTCATCGACTGCGTTTTAACAATTTCGCGAACGCCATTCGAGTAGACAACTTCTAGTTGGTAATCAACTTTGTCACTACCGGACTTAAATACTTGAGAATCCCTGAAGTCGTACGATCTGTTTATTCCGTGTGCTGGGGCCTCAAAAACCCTCACAAATTGATCGTTTGAAAAAGGCGTTTTTCTCATGATCTCATATTGCCGCACATCTTCTTCGATTTCAGACTGCCAGGCGATGACAAAATCACGGCCTTCTTCTTGGATCGAAAATGAGATGAGTCTAACTCTCCCTGACAGCATTGAAGCGCCAGTTAGTATCAACAACGAAGCTATAATTAAGCTCTTTCTCACAAATGAAAATCGATTGAGACTTTATGAAAGCAGAATTCTGCTATTAATGTACGAGGAAAATCTGGACTTTTAATATAAAACGTGTCTCCTCGCAACATATACTACACACCATTTTACTTTTCACCTAATTAACGGTTGGGCGATCAGGACAAACCGCTTTTTTGCAATGGCCGTACATATTGAGGGAATGATGACTGATTTCAAATTCAAATATTTCAGTGACCATGTCACGAATACTTTGAATTCTGGGGTCACAAAACTCAAATAGTTTATTGCAATCCATACAAATGAGGTGATCGTGTTGCCAATACCTAAACGACCGCTCGAATTTGGCTTGCTTATTCCCAAATTGGTGGCGCACTACCAGGTTGCATGCAACCAAGAGCTCAAGCGTATTGTACACGGTAGCTCGGCTAACTGCGACTTTCTGCTCGCGCAAGCGGAGGTACATTTCATCTGCATCGAAGTGATCATCCGTTTCGTACACCGATTCGAATATGGCTGATCGTTCGGCGGTTTGGCGTAATTTCTGCTCCCGCAAATATTCGTTGAATCGTCCTCTGACTATTTCTATTTGATCTTTTGTAAGTCGAGCCATTTCGCAAATTTAGGTTGGGAAATGGTCTACCCTAGGATCCATCCCCTGTTCCAACCGGAAGCTGTTCCACCTATTAACTAATACAATAAGGATGACACATCTTTCCAAATTTGAGATTCAACTTCGTCCTCAGACCCTGATCCATCTATCACGACATAACGCTTGGGGTCTTTTTCGGCTAAACTCAAATAGGTAGCCCGAACCCGTTCAAAAAACGGCCCTCCAGCCTGTTCCATTCGGTCAGCCAATCGTTTTTCCCCGGATCGGGAGGCTAATCGTTTGGTTGCCTCGGTTACAGTTATATCAACCAAATAAGTACGGTCCGGCCAAACTCCGGCGGTAACGGTCCTCTGAAAGGATTCGAGCCAATCTGCATCAGCAACTCCGCGTCCACCCCCTTGATACGCCACCGTAGAATCAAAAAATCGGTCACAGATGATGATTCCGCCCCGTGCGTGGAACGGTTTTATTTTCTCCTGTACCAATTGAGAACGGGCGGCCGAAAACAATAACATTTCTGCAAAAGGAAAAATCGTCAGGCCTGGATCCAGCAAAACATCCCGTATGCGCTCAGAAACCTCCGTTCCTCCCGGTTCACGTACGTACATGATCTCTTTGGCCTCCCTGGAAAGACGAGCCATTAAGCGATGTGCTTGCGTGCTTTTTCCTGACCCGTCAATTCCTTCAAAACTAATGATCATGTCCCTTCCTTGTTGATTCGAATCTTTTAAAGCAGTACTTACACGATAATCGACATTTTTATCGTAATTGTACAGTGATACACTGCAGAGTATTGCTTGATTTTCGTAAAGTCTGCACATATTATGCGGCAGTCAGTCGAACCTTTTTAAGTTGTTAGCTTAGAAGGTCCTATCGACGCCAAATCCTGTCTTTGCCTTTTTTAGAACGACTCACCATTAGGTAAGAGCATGTTCAACTTCGGATTCGAAGATTTCGAAGACTTTAAAGACGATAGCCGCCTGGAAGATATGGCGGCCAGCTTTGAGCAAGACGGTTCGGGTACGTATTTCGACTCGGACACGCTTGAAGAAATCGCATCTTATTACTTCGAGGCAGGTCGCTTCGAGGAGTCGCTCCGTGTAGTAGACCGATCTCTAGAAATTCACCCGTATTCGTCCGATGGATGGATGCGACGGGGTATTCTATTGAATAATCTGGGACGCCATCACGAAGCCCTGGATTCGTACGACCGCGCTCTTGAGATGAATCCTACCGACCTCGAAACCTTGGTAAATCGGGGTATCACTTTAGATTCCCTGGATGAACCCGAAAAAGCACTTCAAGCTTACTCGGACGCGCTAAATCTCGACCCTAATAATGACGAAGCGCTGTTTAATAATGGCGTCACGTTGGAACGGTTAAATCGCATCTCCGAAGCCATTGCGGTTTTTGAGCATTGCACAGACCAAAACCCAGAACATCCTGAGGTTTGGTATGAATTGGGATTCTGTTACGACCGCGTTGGTCGTGAAGAGGATAGTATCGCGAGCTACGATCGGCATTTAGACATTGATCCGTATTCCCATGACGCATGGTACAATCGGGGAATCGTCTTAAATAGAATTGAAAGGTATCGAGAATCAGTAGACTCTTATGATATGGCGATTGTCATTTCAGATGACTTCGCATCCGCTCATTATAATCGCGGAAATGCTCTCGCCAATCTTGGAGAATTAAAAGAAGCCATCACGAGCTACAAGCGAGTATTGGAGATAGAGGGTGAGGACGCAGCAACGTGTTACAACATTGCCTTGGCTTTTGAAGAACTGAAACTCTACGAAAGCTCCATCCACTACTTTGAAAAAGCCATTGAAATCGATGACAAATATTCGGAGGCATGGTATGGCCTTGGGTGTTGTTACGACGCTATGGAGCGATTTGAAGAGGCGTTAACCTATTTCAATCGCGCGGTTGTCCTCAGCCCAGAAACAGCCGATTTTTGGCATGCCAAAGCCGATTGTGCATACAATTTGAATCGACTTCCAGAAGCGATCAATGCCTATCGAACGGTCGTCAAAGTTGCTCCCGGCAACAGGGACGCATGGATGGACTTCGCCGAAACCTTGTTTGAAGCAGAAAAACTAGAAGAAGCTTTGGAAGCCTACAGGACAGCGCTTTCTTTAAAACCGGACTGCGCACAGACCTATTTTCATCAGGCTAAGGCGTTATTTGCTCTCGGTCAACCCGAGGAAAGCATTCGATCCTTAAAAATGGCCTTCCGTTTGGATCCTGCGCATATAGACGAGTTTCCGGACGCCTACCCAGAGTTGTACAGAGATCAGCGCATTCGTCGGATGCTTGATCTGGATTTATAGTTCCTAATGGGAAGAACCGTACTGCGTTGGATAACCGTTTTAGGTCAAGGAATGGCCATTGGCGTTGCAAACGTAATCCCTGGTGTCAGTGGCGGAACGATGGCCTTGATTTTCGGGATCTATGAAAAGCTCATTTCCCTGCTCGGCGACCTTTTCAAAGCCTCTATTTCCCTTGTCCGACTAGATTTTCAACAAACGAAAAGTCTGCTGGCCAGCATTCCGTGGGCCTTTTTGCTCCTATTGTCTGCCGGTGTTCTTGTAGCCCCTTTAGCCGGAGCCGCCTTAATACCTGATTTGTTGGACGCGTGGCCAGAGCACAGTCGCAGCTTGTTTTTTGGGCTCATTCTCGGGACAATTCCAATTCCGTGGATTCGGATAAAGAATAAAAACACCAGCCAACTCTTTATTTTGATACTAGCTGCGGCTGCCTCATTTCTGCTTGTTGGGCTTCCGCATTCCGAAGTTGTTAACCCCAGTTTATGGGCCGTGTTTTTTGCTGCGGCACTCTCTATTTCCGCGATGATTCTTCCCGGAGTAAGTGGCGCATTTGTACTAATCGTAATTGGAATGTACGGGCCAATTTTTGCAGCCATTGATGCCCGAAACATTCCTGTAGTCCTTGTTTTTGCACTTGGTGCCGGTGTCGGGTTGGGTAGTTTTGCTTTGGTTCTCAAGGCTCTCCTAGCAAGGGCCCACGATGCCACAATGGCCGCTCTGGTTGGCTTGATGATTGGCTCTCTTCGCTCCCTGTGGCCTTGGTTGTCTAGTGATCAATCTTTATTCCTACCAGACTCATTCAGCGGTCTAGGGCCTATTTTGGCTCTTGGTGCATTGGGGCTTGCCATTTCTGTAGGAATGACCGTTTTAGAACTCAAGTCTAATGCACTAAAAGCTAGGCCTGAAACAGACTAGTTAGAGAAGGTCGGGACAACCACACGCGAGCCGATCAGCGCCGCACCTTTACCAACTTCAATCACCTTTACGACGGTGTCAGTTGAGGAATCAACAACAACTATCGTCCCAGGATTGGTTTGGCCCGGAAAAACATGTCGAGCGGGATAAATACCGCTGGTATTCCTGTTTGACACAAAAATGTGTTGCCCATTTGAGGACACGGAGACCCCCATTGGCCCCTGAATCGCTGCGTGGGTGATGTTTCTTTCGACAATATCCAAATTCGCATTTAACACAACAATTTTGTTTGCGTTAGGAATGGTGACGTACACTTTCGAGGCGTCAGGCAGGTAAGTCAGGTCTAGCGGGCTTCCGCCAACGTTGAGCGACTGACGTTGCACAACACCAAAAGGGTTGGATATATCAAACAACGTAACAGTATTACTTTCCATCCCCGTGCCCCACATACGATCGCCACTGGGAGAAATGGAAAACTGTCCGAATCCATGCTTCACGCCGCCGATATCAAAAAATCGAACTTCAAGAGAAGACAAATCCACAATGACCATTTGATCAACATCTACGCTGGACGAAAACAGAAAATCGCCAAAAGGACGAATTGCGAGTGCATGGGTGCCGGCAAAAGTAGTTGGAATTTCGAGGGCTAACATATCAGATCGTCGAAGCTCTACCAGGCTTCGAGGCTCAGAAGTGTTCAGATTCCGGCTCACGTAAAGGACATCCTGAGTTGGATGAAGAGCCAATAGCCCTGGATTTGGCGTTTCAAATTGACCCAGTTTTTGATTCTGTCGATTAAATTTTACTACGCCCTCGGCATCAGTTGGCTCAGGACTTCCGACCGAAACATACCAAATGGAACCGTCGGGTTCGACTGCAATGTGGTGAGCTCGGGCTCTTTCCGAAAAACCATAATCTTCGAGATGCACACGTCGAATCACAATCCAAGCATCGGTATCAATAATTGAAATTACAGGTTCGGAATCGTGAGCTACATATAAAAGGTTTAAAGAACTTGCAAAAGGAGAAGACCCCAGGGGTCCTATGGCGCCTTCATCTATCCATCGTTTCAAGAGCCCAAATTCATCCTCGGAAAGTTTCTCTTTTCCAACATCCGCGGGATGCTGGATGGAGCCAATGGGATCCAAAAGTTTGACCAACCGGCTGTCTATTGATGAAAACGGGATAATTGCCTCCCCGAAATCCGATCCCTGTATAAGAAACGTCCATCCATCGAGACGCAACCCTGAGTCTGGCGAATTGGCGCCGTGACAGGAAGTACACCGATTATCAAATATGGACTGAATGTGCTGATCGTAGGCGATGACTTCGACATCTCCAATTCCGGGCGTAGGATCATCCCCAAGTAGTTCACAGCCGGAAAACAATGCAACGATTGTACCAAAAAATAAGGAGTACAAGACATTTGAATGTTTTCGAAAAAATGGGACCATACTATCTCCTAAATCCAACTCCTAAATCCAATGACCAGCCGCAACAAGAGTACGTATGAAACCTTCAAATTAGGTGTGTTTTAACGGTCGAACCCCTTGCTACTGTTTATCGAACCACGACCAATTCTGAGGTAGTTACGAACTTTTCCCCCACTGTTCGAAGAAAATAAACTCCTCCTGAAAGGCCGGTAGCATCTATTTGCAGTTGAATTTGTACTCCTTCTGAAATATGCCCCTCAAAAACACGTAAAACCCGTCTTCCTCTCAGATCATATAGATTAATTTGAACGTTCTGACTCTGTCTAACGGCAATGCTTGTTCGGGCCGTAGTGGTAACTGGGTTTGGGTAGGGTTCTTCCAATAAATAACCACCCGACATAGAAACCACGGTCTGATCCTTGGTCGAAATGGTCCCTTCATCACCCGAATAAGCAACTAGTCTAAAGTGATATACACCCTCCGCCAGGGAAAACGAAGATTCATACGCCCGATTGTCACCTAATCCACCGATAGCTGGAACGGTGGCGGCAACTTCATACTCGTTATTCGATTTTAGCCTTTCAATATCATATCTGACCACGTTTTTCTCTGAACTCATGGTCCATCTGAACGTGATCTCGCCGCCGAGCACCTCGGCTGAGTTCGATTGAAAGCGCGTTCCGACTATGTTTGAGGGCTGAACAATGAACAACCCCTCATTTCGACTGGTCAAAATGACGATATTTTTGCCCGGGTAAGGATACGCTGTCCAGGTACCATCGAATGTAACCGTGCTGATATCTGGGGTTGTATCGAACCAAGCCAGAATTTCCGGTTCTGATGGGGTACGAACATCCAATATCCTGAGTCCGCTTGAATAATTTGCTTGATAGGCTAATCCTTCTCTGATATAGAGATTATGGTCGATGGAATGAATGTCTGACTCGAAGATCTTGAGCAATTCCGGCTCTCGGAGGACGGAGAGGTCCCAAATCATGGTGCTAGTGGTTCCGCCGAATGCTCGCTCATCCAATTCGTCATTTTGCACAAAATATCGCTGATCCTCAGTAAACCATCCTTGGTGTACGTATCCAGAATTGGGATATGCCGCTTTCGATATGATAACTGGCAAACTTGGGTTAGTGACGTCCGCAATGGAAATAGCCGTTTCATTTGAACTGACACAAATCTCCCTACCTGTTTTGGTAGTATCGGGGCCTCGATAGATGACACATTGGGTATCGTGAGAATAACCAGTACCTGAACGTCCTGTGCTGGGATCGGCAAAACATCCCAAGAATGTGGGCAGAAGCGGATCTGAAATATCTACGATATGAAGCCCCCCTCCACATGCCTGCCCAGCACCCCGGCTACCCACGATATAGGCCCTGTGCGACTCCTCATTAATGGCAATGTTGTGAGCCATTGTAAAGTCGTCGTACAACGCGTCGGCCTGATAGGTGGTAGGCGAACCGCTGAAACTGCGCAGTCGACGCAGGTCGAAAACTTGCATGCCGTGTCTATCCCCTGATCCCGTCCCGTCGGCGACAACAAAAGCGTAGTAACCATCAACCTTTACGTCCCGCCACGTGGTAGGCGGTGTGTTTAATGTTCGAAGTAATTCCCCCACGTATACAGGCGCTTCCGGAACCGAGACGTCAACAAAAGCAACCCCGTCTTTGCGCCCAATCAAAGCATATGTCTTTTGAGTATCAGGATCCTCCCAACCCCATGCATCATTCACGCCACCGCCTATCGGTGTTCCAATCTCGGATAAGGGCAAAAAACTGACCAAATGAACGTTTTTACACGGAAACTGAAACGCGAATCCATCTCGGCATAACGCTGAGGTTTGGGAGTCGTGTTTAGCTGCGGTTCGACTGGCGGGTTGAGCAGCGGTTTGAGCGGCGGGTTGAGCGGAGGTTTGCGAACCCTCTGCAGCTCCTTTTTCATCTTGAAATGCCCAAGAAGGGGTGGTTAAAAAGGACAATACAAAGGTCACTCTTAGAGCGTGCTTCAACCAGCTTTTCACGTAAAACTTCCTTTTGAGCATGTATCTTGACTCTATATCAGCATTCAATCGATGAGAATCCCCGCATGTTAAACCTCACAAATCAAATCGTGTTCATTACTGGCGCATCTTCCGGAATTGGCCGGTCCTGTGCTCGCTCTTTCGCTCAAATGGGAGCCCACGTCATCCTAACCGCCCGCGGCCTGGATCGAGTTGAAAAAGTCGCCACGGATATCCGTTCAGAATTTGGGGTAAAAACACTTGCACTACAGCTGGACGTAACCAATCGTGAAGCAGTTTTTTCAGCCGTTTCCAGTTTACCTGAGGAATGGTCTAAAATAAGCGTTTTGGTCAACAACGCGGGTAAGGCCCTCGGCCTAGACAAAGGATACGCTACTAAACTCGAACACCTTGAAGGTATGCTCGAGACCAATGTAAAAGGAGTCATTCATGTGACGAGCGCTATTGCGCCAGGTATGGTAGCTCGAGACAAAGGACATATCATTCAAATAGGATCGGCAGCCGGGCATTGGGTGTATCCCGGAGGAACGGTCTATTGCGCAAGCAAGCACGCGGTGAAGGCGTTCAACGAAGGGTTAAAAATGGACATGCATGGAACGAGGGTGCGGGTTTCTTCCGTCGATCCTGGGTTAGTAGAAACGGAGTTTTCCATTGTGCGGTTCGAAGGAGACACCGAGCGTGCTGACGCCGTGTACGCAAACATGACGCCCCTTACTCCGGAAGACGTTGCTGACGCTGTGACATGGTGCGCAACTCGGCCACCTCACGTCAATATCAGCGAAATCCTGATGATGTGTACAGATCAGTCGCACGCAACACTGGTGAACCGGAGACCCAATTAGTGCTTCTGGAGGCTCAGAAGAGCTCCCTATGGTACAAAAACAGTTTCCCTATTGCAGAGAATAGAAAAACTTCGTTAATTACTTGCTGGAAAACAGCTGACCCTCCCTCTCAGCCTTTTCTTTTAGGGCTCGGTTCGCGGTTGCGGACTGAGCCTTTTTTTGGCCGCGCCTTTTTTTGGTCGCGCCTTTTTTGGTCGCGCCTTTTTTGAGCTGAGCCTTTATTTGACTATGCTAGCCGAATCACTCTATCGATTGCCTACTATGCGAACATCTTCTATCTCTTTTGCCCTGGTTTGCCTGATTTTAGTCGCGGGCTGTTCAAAGCCCGATTACGATGTCATTCTTTCTAACGGAAACGTATTCGATGGAAATGGAACCGACCCGGTTCAAACCGATATCGGGATTCGAGCGGACACCATTGCCTTTATTGGGGACTTGTCCCTTTCCTCGGCTGGTCTTGAAATTGATGCCACGGGCCTGGCAGTAACTCCAGGCTTTATTAATATGCTGAGCTGGGCCACGGGTAACTTGGTCAAAGACGGAAGATCTTTGGGTGATATTGCGCAAGGTGTAACGTTGGAAGTGTTCGGAGAAGGCTGGTCAGAAGGCCCGCTTAACGATGCCATGAAGTCAGACGGTTCGTCTTTGGTGGATACTCCTGCCTGGACTACGTTGCGAGAATATCTGGCTACGCTGGAAAATGGTGGCATTTCGACCAATGTTGCTTCATTTGTAGGCGCAACCACGGTCCGAATCCACGAACTTGGGCATGAAAATCGGCCTCCGACGCCTGACGAACTAGATAGAATGAAGGCGTTGGTCAGACAGGCCATGGAGGAAGGCGCGATGGGGCTCGGCTCATCCCTCATCTACGCTCCTGCCTTTTATGCAGACACCGATGAACTGATTGAATTGGCTAAAGTCGCGGCCGAATACGACGGGATGTATATCTCTCATATGCGGTCTGAGGGCAACCAACTATTAGAAGCCCTGGAAGAGCTGATCACGATCTCAAGAGAAGCAGGGATCCGCGCTGAAGTGTACCATCTAAAGGCAGCAGGCGAAGCCAATTGGCCGAAGATAGATCAGGCTATTGAACGGATTGAGCAGGCTCGGAGCGAGGGTCAAGAAATCACCGCAGATATGTATACCTACATTGCAGGAGCGACAGGACTCGATGCCTTTATGCCGCCCTGGGTTCAGGAAGGTGGATTTGGCGAGTGGAGGACCCGGCTGATGGATCCGGATATTAGGGCCAAAGTGTTAGGAGAAATGCGCACACCCACCAACGAATGGGAGAACCTAGGCTTGGGGGCAGGCCCTGAAGGAATTATGGTAGTTGGATTTGAACAAGATTCGTTACGCTATCTAATAGGTAAAACATTGGCCGAGTTGGCTGTAGAGAGGGGCACGACCCCTGAAGATGTAGCCATCGACTTGGTGATAGCCGACTCTACCCGAGTAGGCACTGTATACTTTCTAATGTCGGAAGAAAACGTCAAAAAACAGATTGCCTTACCCTGGATATCGTTTGATTCTGATGCAGAATCCATGGCGCCCGAAGGCGAAAACTTGAAAAACAACCCCCATCCGAGAGCATATGGCAATTTTGCTCGGCTTTTGGCTAAATACGTTCGCGACGAGGGAGTAATTTCGCTTCAGGAAGCGGTACGCAAATTGACTTCATTGCCAGCAGACAATCTGCGACTTGCGCGACGAGGACGCCTTGAGGTTGGGCACTTTGCCGACATAGCCATTTTTGATCCGGAGACCATTCAAGATCACGCTACCTTTCAAGAACCACATCAGTTGGCTACAGGTATGTCCCATGTTTTTGTAAATGGTGTCCAAGTGTTTAAGGACGGAAGTCATACCGGAGCATTCCCGGGCCGGGCCGTATTAAGGGGCGAAAATTAAATGGGTTTTATGAATAAGTTACCGATTGTATTTCTCTTTTTATTGGGCTGTTCAAGTCCAGATTTCGATTTAATTGTTGAGCACGGAACAGTAATCGACGGGTCAGGAAAAGACCGTTTCATCGCTGATTTAGGTGTTAAAAATGGAATCATCGCAGATATTGGAGACTTAAGCCAAAAAACCGCGACTGAGCGAGTTGACGCTACTGGGCTTGTGGTCGCCCCTGGTTTTATCGACATACACAGTCATGCTACGTCTGGGAGTTTTAACGGTAGTGATGTCGTTCGAAGGCCTGATGCGGAAAGTTATGTGCGCCAAGGGGTTACAACGGCTATGGGCGGACAGGATGGTTCTTCTATGCTGGATATTGGTTCCTTCCTAGATTCCCTTGATGTGCATCCCGCCGCCATCAACATTGGTGTGTTTATTGGTCATGGTTCCATTCGATCTGCTATCGTCGGCGAGGAAAACATCCCCGTCACGTCCGAACAATTGACCCAAATGACCTCCATGGTGGAAGCAGCCATGAAGGACGGCGCGTTTGGATTGTCGTCTGGGCTCGAATACACTCCTGGAGCGTTCGCCAACGTTTCCGAATTAGTCGAACTCTCCCGTCCCGTGGCTGCGAAGAATGGTCTTTACATCAGCCACATAAGGGATGAGGGTGGCCGATTGTTGGAAAGTGTGGGTGAGGTCTTGGAAGTTGGCAGGAGTGCAGGGGCTCGAGTTCAAGTGACTCATCACAAATTGATTGGAAAAAGTAGGTGGGGCGGCGCTTCGGCCTCTCTGGCTCTCTTGGATGAAGCTATAGCAGAAGGCGTTGATGCTGCTAGCGACCAATACCCATACACGGCTTCCAGCACTGGCCTAACCATTTTATTTCCTACATGGTCAAAAGATGGCGGTTTTGAGGCGCTTGTTGACCGGTTAAATGATCCAACAATCAGAAAACAGATTCGGGCAGAAGTAATCCAACATATCAATGCTGAACGCGGAGGCGACCCTGCTACTATTGTGGCCGCTCGATGCGAATTTGATTCTTCCTTCAACGGGAAAAGTTTAGCCGATATTCTGACAGAGCGAGGACTTCCGATAACCGTACCCGGTGCGGCAGATGTTGCCATTGAATTGGTTTCAGCAGGAAGTTGTTCAGGAGTATTTCACTCCATGTCCCCTGACGACGTCGAAACGATAATGCTTCATTCCAAGACCAGTATTTCTTCAGACGGCGGAATTCCAGCAATGAACGAGGGCGTGCCGCATCCACGTAGTTATGGCGCTTTTGCTCGTGTCCTGGCATATTACGTTCGGGAGAAGGGTGTTATGACGCTCGAACTGGCGGTGTATAAAATGACATCTTTACCTGCTTCTCAATTAAACTTGGAGGATCGAGGCAAAATTGCAGTGGGATACGTCGCAGATTTGACTGTATTCGATCCGGAGACCATTCAGGATCAAGCCCTGTTTGGAGATCCTCACCACTATGCAACCGGTGTCCGAGACGTTTGGGTATCGGGAATCCCCGTGCTAAAAAACGCTGTCATGTCAGGCACCCATCCAGGAAAAGCGCTTCGCCATCATAGTCAACAATAAACTGTCTTCGATCAGCAATACTTCCTTGTTGTAGAGATGTGTCAAATCAATCTTAGCCGGACATAATTAGACGTGAGCACCTACTACGTTCATCTGGTCATTATTTAAACGAAGGCTTGGTTCGCGATAGCAGTATGTTTTTAGTTTAAAAATCACGTTATTAGTGAAAACTCAAATACGCGACGGCCCAGAGTTCGTATTTGCTTAGGTATTGATATCGATTTAGTACCTTCGATAATCACGTCGAAACAGAATTTGGTCAAACTGACCAGATTATCATTATTTTTCTTAACAGACTGGAGAACAGCCCATGTCAAAATTGTTAAAGCACCTGATTCTAGTTCCCGCCCTTCTTCTTACCGTTTTTGGTGCGAAGACTGCGATAGCTCAGTCGGGTACAGTATCCGGTACAATTACCATTCTTGAGGACGGCACCGCACTGCCGAGTGCAAACGTTGTTGCAATCGATGCATCTGGGGGCATTAAGGGAGGAGGCGCATCCGACCTTGATGGTAAATATAGTTTCGGCGTGGATGCTGGGACGTACACTATCCGAGCTCGATTTGTCGGTTTTCAAGACTGCGAATCCCAGGTTACCGTTACTTCTGGAGCAACGCTCACCGTGGATTGTGCGTTGAGCCAATCTGGGATTGAGCTTAATACAGTGGTCGTAGCTGCTTCTCGACGCGAAGAAAAAGTGCTTGATGCACCTGCCTCCATTTCAGTGTTGAGCGGAGATGAAGTAGAAGCACACGTAGCCGCTAACTCGGTGGAAGTGCTTCGTACGACTCCGGGCGTGGACATGGCACAAACAGGTGTCGACCGCCAGGAACTAGTTTTGCGTGGTTTTAATAACGCATTTTCTGGTGCAGCTTATGTAATGACGGATTATCGTCAAGCTGCCGTTCCTTCTCTTGCTGCGAATATTTATTCTATCATGGGAAACATCAGTTCCGACATCGACCGAGTCGAAGTGGTTCGTGGACCTGGTTCAGCTTTGTATGGAGCAGGTGTAGACGCTGGAGTGGTTCATTTTGTCACCAAGGATCCATTTACCCATCCTGGAACTACGGTTTCTGTGATGGGTGGCGAACAGGCCTTATTTGGAGTTGATTTTCGTCATGCTGGTGTTTTTGGACCAAGTGGTAAGCTCGGCTACAAAATTACGGGTACATTTTCACAAGCCGATGACTGGGAATTGGATCCGAACAACACTGCAGATGCTGCACAAATTAATGCTGACGGTGTCCGAAACACTGATTACGAAAAGAAAAACCTCAATGCTGCTTTAGAGTATCGCTTCAGTGACACTGGTTCGCTTGCTGCTAATGCTGGTTATTCCAATCTAAAGGCTACCGTCCTTTCAGGCGTCGGAACGGTTCAAGCTGATGATTACGGCTATTCTTACTACCAGCTGCGCCTTAAGATGGATAAGTTTTTTGCCCAGGTTTACCTGAACAAAAACGATGCAGGCGATTCGTTTGTCTACGGCGCCTTTCCTGTTGTTGACAAAAGCACCCAGCTTGTTGGACAAGCTCAATATGAGATGTCTTTGGCTGAAGGTAAACAGTCAATAGTCGTTGGAGCGGATTTTGAATCCATTCGCCCGGACACCGAAGGTACCATTCAGACCGATGAGGGTATTGACGAATATGGTGCCTACGTGCAGTCTACGACCAAGGTAAACCCAAAAATGGACTTAACTGCAGCGCTTCGTGCTGACTATGATAGCATTACGGACGGATTCCAGGTCTCCCCTCGCGCGGCCTTGGTGTACAAACCAAACAATACGAGCTCTTTCCGGGTTTCGTTTAACCGTGCGTTTTCATCTCCAGGCACAAACTCCAACTTCTTGAACATTGTAGCTGGCCAGGTTCCAGGTACATCCATATTAATTCGAGGTCGCGGGGCAGCAGACGGGTATACATGGCAACGTGATGCAGCCTATGCAGCATTTGCCGGAACGGATTTGGTTGCTTCAAGCTTGAATCCTGCTGCCATTGGCGCAGCTCAACCCGTTGGATTGCCGCTGAACTCAACCTATGCTGCGGTTTATGCTGGACTAGCTGCTATTCCAGACGCAAACTTAGCCGCCGTGCTGAATGGCGCTGGAATTCCGGTCACGGCCGCTCAAGCAGGTCAATTGAAAGCCTTGTTGTCGCCAGCTGGAGGAACCAATGTCCAGGGATTTTCTCAGGGAATCTTGGCTAAGTTGAATACTTCTGCCGGAACAGTCGACCCTCTTTCGGTGCTCGATTTGCAAGACGTTTCCCCGCTAAAACAGTCGATAACAAACACAATTGAAGTTGGATATAAAGGCGTAATCAACGAGAAGTTGCTGGTTACCGTCGATCTCTACCACACGAGTCGTGAAAACTTCATTGGCCCGTTATTGACCGAGACACCTTTTGTAATCGTTCCAAACCTGGCCGCTGACCTTGGAGCTGCATTGGGAGCAGGAATTGCGGGTAATGCCCTGCTTAACGGCACATTGGCAGCTTTTGGAGTCAGTTCAGCTGCAGCTGCGGGTTTAATCATGCAACTTGCTGCGGGCAGTTTACCGTCAGCCAGTACTCCAGTGGCCATAGTTCAGCCCATCCAAAATAACGGCGGACCAGGAACCGTTCCAGAGATCATGTTGACCTATCGCAATTTTGGTAAGGTTAATTTTTATGGCTCTGACATCGCGGTTCAGTATCAGGCTAGCAAAAGCTTGAGTATGTTTGGAAACCTCTCCTTAGTCAGCGACGACTATTTTGACGATTCCGAAACGGATTCCCCTGGTACTGGACTTGAAGTTTCACTTAACTCGCCTGCTTTGAAAGGCACGGCGGGCTTCAAGTACATTTTTGATAATGGATTGTCGGTCAATGCTGCAGGTCGCTACACAGATGGCTTCCCTGTTCTTTCTGGACCATACGTGGGCGACGTACCGAGCTATATGTTGTTTGATCTTGGTGCCGGTTTCGATCTTCAGCAGTTTGCTGCTGGGCTTCGGGTCGATTTGGGTATCTCAAACCTAACAGACAATTTCCACCGTGAATTTGTTGGAGCTCCTCAGATGGGACGTATGGCGATTGCTCGAATCACCTACGACATGTAATCGAATCGGGTCTTGATTTTGACTTTTGTAGGGGGCCGCGCGCATGCGCGGCCCCCTACTTTTTTAAACGACCCGTTTTTTTGACTGAATACTGTAAAAGTTTTTAGAACTCATTGCTAATTGACCAAACGAAGGCCTTAGTTTCGTTGACTAGGAGAGGGTGATTCGGTAGCTTTGTGGTGCTGAAGTCTTGCTACAAAATTGGCCCGCTATAAATGGGTTACTTGAGCCTAGAGACTTTCTCCGGGATACAACCAAACGAGCTATCATGCTTTCAGATTTTACACCGTTTTTTATCCAGCTCCTGATCGCGATTGGGCTGTCCTTCACGCTGCTTAAAGCTGCAGCGCTTATAGGACCTAAGCGTGCCAACACGATTAAGATGACCTCCTACGAAAGTGGTATGGACCCCATTGGTTCAGCCCGAGACAGGTATTCTGTTAAGTTTTACCTGGTTGCCATGATCTTTATTGTGTTTGACGTGGAGGTGGTATTCCTATACCCTTGGGCTGTCAGCTACTCTGAATTTCTCGACGCAGGTGTGGGACTAGGCGTAATGTCGGTAGTCATTTTATTTGTGATCATTCTCGCAATCGGCCTCTTGTACGATATCAAAAAAGGCGGATTGGAATTTGATTGATATCATTTGCCTTTCGCAATCCGGATTAACCAAACTCGACTAGCCCCCAATGGGACAAGAACTTCCCCTTCAAGAAGGATTTTTGACAACTAGAGTAGATGCCGTCGTCAATTGGGCACGTTCTAATTCACTTATGCCGATGCCTATGGGCCTCGCATGCTGCGCCATTGAAATGATGGCATTCGCGGCTCCTAAGTATGATGTGGCCCGATTCGGCAGCGAAGCAATGCGCTTTTCGCCTCGCCAAGCGGACCTCATGATCGTGGCCGGATGGGTTAGTTACAAAATGGCACATACCATTCGTCGTGTCTGGGATCAAATGGCGGACCCGAAGTGGTGTATCTCAATGGGCGCTTGCGCTTCTTCTGGAGGTATGCACCGCTGCTACGGCGTGGTACAGGGCTGTGACAACTTCCTACCAGTCGATGTTTACATTCCAGGTTGCCCTCCGCGTCCAGAAGCCGTTATTCACGCATTGATGGACATTCAAGAAAAAATAAGAAACCAATATTCCATTGAGCAAGACGGCATTTATGGTCGCGACATGCCCGTGGTCGCAGCAAATAGGCCGACCATTGTAACGCCGGACGGAGAACATGCAATTTCTCCAGCTGGACTTTATACGCAGCGATAGGGGATTACAAATTATGCCTGAAAAGTTGACTAACGGAATCAAAGCTCCGAAGACACTACCGTTTGAGTTTGTACCTCAAGAGGCTGAAACAGCCGTCTTAAACAATCCCCATGCCAAGGCTACAACGTTGGTAGACGACGTCTTGGACGCCATGGAAGCCTCGTTTGGAACAGCCGTTTTGGAACGAGTTGTATACGCTGGCGAGCGCACCGTTCGAATATCCACAGATTCTCTCTTGGAAATCTGTACTTGGCTCAAGGAAACGCAAGGTTTTACCTATTTGGCTGATTTGGCAGGTATCGATCGCTTCACTGAGGAAGATCGTTACGAGGTCTTTTACAACCTCGTAAATATGACCAAAGGGAAACGCCTTCGGGTCGTGATTCGGATTGACGAGGAAAGCATGACTGCTCCCACATTGTGTGATATTTTCCCCGCCGCCAACTGGAATGAGCGAGAAGCGTGGGATATGTTCGGCTTGCGATTTGAAGGTCATCCAGACCTTCGTCGGATGTTTATGCCGGAAGATTTTGAATACCATCCATTGAGAAAAGAATTCCCATTGTTGGGCGTACCGGGTTCCATGGCTCTGCCTCCGCAAGTTCCAACAGGCGAACTGACGCAGGATCCATTCCCAGCCGCTCATGGATCAAAGACCCCTTGGAGTTTTGAGGAAGTTGAATCTGAGGATGACGTTTAGCCCCATGAGTATAATCAACAACACAAATTTTTCTGAGACCCTAAAGTTCTGGCCACGCCATAACGAGGCGATTTACAGAAGGCTAGAAAGCAAACATTCTTGGGTGGAAAACGGCGGCGATGGAGCTGCAGGGGACCCACTTGAGAATGAGATGATTCTCAATATCGGGCCACAGCACCCTGCCACGCATGGAGTGTTACGCGCAGTCGTCAAACTGGACGGCGAAACCATCCAAGGATGTGTTCTTGATATTGGATATCTTCATCGCGGAGTCGAGAAGATCGCAGAAAACAAGACGTACCAGGAGTTCATGCCCTACACGGATCGCATGGACTATCTATCTCCTTATTCGAATAACGTAGCCTGGTGTTTAGCAGTAGAAAAACTTGCAGGCATCGAAGTACCCGACCGTGCGCAATGGATTCGGATGATGATGAGCGAAATCGCTCGGATATCTTCGCACCTAATCTGGATGGGCGTTGGTCTGATGGACGCAGGTGCTGTGTCAATGTTTTTATGGACCTTTCAGGCCCGTGAAGACATCTACGAAATATTTGACGAGGTGGCTGGAGCCCGCTTGACGGTTTCGCATAGCCGCATTGGAGGCGTTGCAACAGACCTCAATGCCGCTGGCATTAACCTGATTACAAAGTTTGCTGCCGATTTCCCGGCCGTGTTAGCAGGATGGGAAAAACTTCTCAACCGCAATCGCATTTGGATTGACAGAAATGTGGGTATTGGCCACCTTTCGGCCGAAGATGTCGTTCGCATGGGCATGACCGGGCCGAACCTGAGAGGATCGGGAGTAGAGCACGACATTCGTCGTTTTGAACCCTATCTCAAATACAACGACGTTGATTTTATCATCCCTATCCGTACGGAAGGTGATGCCTTAGCCCGTTATTTTGTCCGTTTGGATGAGATGAAAGAGAGCATTAAGATCATCAATCAGTGCCTTGATAAGCTAAAGACCCTTCAGGGACCTGTTCGTGCCAATGATGCAAAAAAGTCCAGTTCTTCGAAAAATGAAGTGTTTTACTCCATGGAAGGCCTGATTCATGACTTTATGTACACGGATACCGGTGTTGCGCCCCCAAAAGGTGCGGCTTCGTATCACGCGATCGAGGCTCCAAAAGGAGAACTTGGATTTTATCTGCAGTCCGACGGGACAGGTAATCCGTGGCGCGCGCGCATGAATTCGCCCAGCTTTACCAATCTGCAAGCACTAGAAACCATGATGGAAGGCGGGGTTATGGGAGATATGGTCATCCTAATAGGAACGATTGACCCTGTCCTTGGAGAAGCAGATAAATAGAATTTGAAGGGTGCTTTCACTTAAAACACGTGGCTTCCTAAAAACGTAGAACAGGTTACGGACCGGACCAAACGCAAATTATGGGCGATTTTATAAAACATCCTTTCGTGGACATGCCGGATAGAAATCCGGAACAAGTCATTCCAAATGACTCTTTGATGTTCACGTCAGAAGAAAAAACACAGATTCAAACTTGGATCTCGCGGTATCCAACTGCTGATGGAGCTGTGATGCGTGGCCTGTGGCTTGCACAGGAAAAATTCGGATTTCTGCCTCCTGAAGTCATCAAATTGGTCGCGGAAGAAATTGGTATCCCGTATGCAAATGCATACGGAGTCGCTACTTTCTACACCCAGTATTTCAAAGAGAAAAAAGGGAAACACGTCTTAGACATTTGTACTTGTTTTTCTTGCCAGTTGTGCGGCGGATATGATATGCTGCATTACGTTGAAGAAAAACTTGGCGTTCACAGTGGTGAAACCACAGAAGATGGCATGTTTACCATCCAGGAAGCAGAATGCTTGGGAGCTTGCGGATCCGCGCCAATGCTCCAAATCACCAACGGCGTTTTCGTTCACAACTTGAACAAAGACAAAATTGATGCCCTGTTGGATGCCTTAAGGGAAGGCAATGTACCCGCGTTCACCTCGGTTACGTTACCCCAGGACGAAGATGACTTGGGTGGTAATCGTCGAACCGACGTGACGTCCGTAGAATCCTACATCGTACCACCTGTCTCAGAAACATTGAGTTAGCCTAAATGGAAGCGAAAAAAACAAAAGCTGGGGATTGGCGCTCATACCAACGGGTTTTATTGCCCCCCGTAAAGGACCTCCATAAACTGGATGTTTACGAAAATAACGAAGGCTACAAAGCCCTTCGGGAAGTTTTAACAACGGCCAAATGGGACCCAACTTCGGTAACCAACGAAGTCAAAAAGAGTGGATTAAAAGGAAGGGGCGGAGCTGGTTTCCCCACTGGGCTCAAATGGAGCTTTATGCCCCCAGTAGATCCCAATATTCCTCGATTTTTATGCTGTAACGGCGACGAATCGGAGCCGGGGACATTTAAGGACCGTCAGTTGATGGAATACAATCCTCATCTCGTCTTTGAAGGTATGCTCATAGCGAGTTATGCCATGTCCATCAAAACCGGATACCTCTACATCCGCGGCGAATTTGCCGACTGGATTACGTTGATGGAAGAGGAATTGGAGAAAGCCTATGCAAAAGGATACGTAGGCAAAAATATTATGGGTTCGGATTTTTCATGTGATATAGTGATCCACAAAGGAGCTGGTGCCTATATCTGTGGAGAAGAGTCCAGTCTCATGAGCTCGTTGGAAGGCCAAAGAGCGTATCCCCGAGTGAAACCACCCTTTCCGGCCCAAAAAGGCGTTTGGGGTTACCCAACCACCATTAACAACGTCGAAACCTTGGCTTGTGCACCCCTTATTATCAATAAGGGTGGCGAATGGTTCTCGAAAATCGGCGCTCCTTCGCATCCAGGACCTGTTTTGTACGGCATTTCGGGACACGTAAATCGTCCGGGAGTGTTCGAATACCCCACAGGAATGCTCATCACAGATTTGATTGATGAAGTTGCAGGTGGAATGCGTGGTGGCAAAAAATTGAAAGCCCTGATCCCCGGTGGTAGTTCGACGCCTATTTTGCGCGCCGATATGATCGAAGGTGTTACGATGGATGCGGACTCTTTAAGAGATGCCGGATCGATGATGGGAACGAGTGGGATGTTGATCATGGATGAAGATGTGGACATCGTGTCATGGCTTCGTCGCATTACTCATTTCTATCACCACGAAACCTGTGGTCAGTGTACTCCATGTAGGGAAGGCACGGGCTGGCTGGAAAACATTGTAACCAGACTTGACGAAGGAAATGGTCAGCTGAGAGACCTCGATATCCTTTTAGATCTGTGTACTCAGATGGAAGGAAGAACCGTTTGTGCGTTGGCTGATGCCGCCGCCTGGCCGGTTCGATATACAATTGACCGTTTTCGCAGTGAGTTCGAAGCCAAGTGTAGTACCGATTCGGTGCCAGGCGGCGGCGTACTCGAAACAGCGTAAACCAAGGGAATGGATTTGGTACCTGAAAGAATCTGACAGATATGCCCAATATTACAGTAGATAACGAGACTTTTGAGTTTGACGGTCAGCCACGGCTTCTTCAGCTGTGCTTAGAGACTGGCGTCGACTTACCCCATTTCTGTTACCATCCTTCGATGAGCGCTCCGGCTAACTGCCGTCAGTGCCTTGTTGAGGTTGGCATGCCCCAGATCAACAGAGATACAGGGAAACCGAATCTGGATGAGAGCGGGCAACCCGTCATCCAATTTATGCCCAAATTGCAGACCAGCTGTTCGTTGGACGCAGCTGCCGGCATGGTTGTGCGTACCCACAAATCAAGCGAATTGGTAAAAAGGGCACAGAAGGACAATCTTGAGTTTCTGTTGATCAATCACCCACTAGATTGCCCAATTTGCGACCAGGCAGGACATTGTCCGCTACAAAATCAAACCTATAAACATGGTCCTGAAGGATCTCGTTTTGAGTTTCGTAAGGTTGGCAAACCAAAACAAATAGATCTTGGACCAAATGTAGTTTTGGACGGTGAGCGCTGTATTAATTGTACGCGTTGTGTTCGGTTCACCAGTGAAATATCTAAAAGTCATCAACTTACCATCATTGAACGAGGGGTTCGCAACTACCCGATGACGCCTCCAGGCATCGAGTTTGATGAACCGTATTCGATGAACGTGATAGACATTTGCCCGGTAGGTGCATTGACCTCGAAAGATTCGCGTTTCCGCGCTAGAATCTGGGAAATGAGCAAGACTGCTTCGATTTCTACGGTAAATGCCAGAGGAGCCAACTGTTTTTATTGGGTCAAAGACAATAAGATTGTTGAAGTTACGCCCCGAACCAATATGGACGTAAACGAATATTGGTTGGCGGATGAAGACCGACTGGATTATCGAAAATTCAACGACAATCGCCCACTTGGACCTACGATTTCTGGTGCTGACGTGGCTTGGGATTCTGCCTATAAAGCAGTATCCGATTGCCTAAAAGGTGTAGATGGAACACGTATTCAGTTTTTAGGATCAGCTTTTGCGACCGTAGAAGACAACTACCTGTTGTCGAAACTTGCTTCGGCGGTTGGATCTGCCGCGCCAACTTACTTAGCGCATAACGAAGTTGGCCATGGCGACACATGGCTGCGTACCGACGACCGTACGCCAAATACAAACGGTTGTGAGCGCCTCGGCATTCACGCAGCGGACGTGGCCGCCTTAAAGAGCCGCATTCAGTCGGGCGAAGTGGATGTGCTGTATGTTCTTGAAGATGATCCAGTTGCAGCAGGACTTTGTTCTGTTGCTGATTTATCCGGCGTAAAAGTTGTGTTGCATTATTACAACTCAACCAACCAAACGCTTCCAGCAGCTGATGTGGCAATTCCCGCAGCAATGGCGGTCGAAACGGTTGGAACGCTTGTAAACGACCAAGGACACGCTCAACGCTTACGCCCTGCCAAATCAATCGCTGGAGTAAATCGAACCTTGTCCATGGAAATTGGGAAATGTCGGGCTGACCGTCATGGTACCCCATTTGACAAATGGTACGACGAATCAAATCTGGTGAATTGTCAGCCTGGATGGGTTTCGATTCCTAGAATTGCAGCTGGCTTGAATGTAGAAATGAATTACAAAGGCCCTAGAAATATCATGGCAGAACTATCTTCGGCCAATGACGGTTTTTCCGGGGCAACGTATGAAGCGATGGGCGAGCACGGTGTGCGCCTTTCGGAAATGGGCGTAACAGCCTAATTTAGATAAGTAACGATATGGATCTTGCTTGGTATTGGACCGCACTGATTGCTTTTGCGATCACCAACTTTTTGTTGATCTCAGCCTCTGTTTTGGTTTACGCCGAACGGAAGGTCTCTGGTTATATGCAAAACCGGCCAGGACCCAATCGGGTAGGGCCATTTGGCTTTCTTCAGCCGTTCGCTGACGTAGTTAAGCTCGTATTCAAGGAAAACATCGTCCCGACCTTGGCGAATCCGTTCGTCCACTCCTTGGCCCCCATGATGATGGTAGTCATTGCCATGACGGCAGGAGCATTGATTCCATTTGCCCGCGGTGTAGTGGTTGCGGACATGGATGTGAGCATTCTGGTCTTATTGGCGCTTACATCAATATCCGTATACGGCGTAACGTTGGCTGGTTGGAGCTCAAACAGTAAATATTCCCTTCTTGGCGGTCTTCGTTCTTCTGCGCAAATGATCTCCTACGAGCTTTCGATGGGACTAGCTGTTCTCTCCGTCGTTCTGATTGCCAGCTCGCTGAACATGGTGACCATTGTTGAGGATCAAGCCGGTGGATATGGACTATTTGCCTGGAACGTCTTTAGAAATCCAATTGGTTGTATTCTATTTATTGTGACGGCGTTTGCGGAGACAAACAGAGCACCGTTTGACCTACCTGAAGCAGAGCAAGAATTGGTCGGTGGATACCACACGGAATACTCCGGAATGAAATTTGGAATGTTCTTTTTGGCTGAATATGTGAACTTTTTCGTCGCTTCATTTGTGATTGTGACGTTGTTCTTTGGTGGATACCTCCTACCGTTTGAATCGGTTATTATTGCGCAATTCCCTGCGTTAGCCGATTCGTACCTGTTGATGGCGCTTCAGATTGGAACGGTGGTGATCAAGGCTGGCTTCTTCGCTTATGTATTCATCTGGGTGCGTTGGACGCTACCTCGTTTTAAATACACCCAATTGATGACGTTGGGATGGAAATACCTCCTACCTATCGCTCTTGTCAATGTGTTATTAGTAGCTTTGGGTTTGGCGATCCTCCATTAAACTGTCTAGTCAAGGTTAATTATGCCCATTCTTGCACCCAGTATTCTATCCGCTGATTTTTCCCGGTTAGGTGAACATTGCAAGGAAGCGATTGACGCTGGGGCAGAATGGTTGCATGTCGATGTGATGGACGGACATTTTGTACCAAACATCACCATCGGTCCGCTAATTGTTAAGGCTCTTCGGCCGCTTGCGGACGCAACGGGCGCCGTGTTGGATGTCCATTTGATGATTGAAAACCCTGATTTGTACGTTGACGCATTTGCGCGCGCCGGGGCTGACATCATTACAGTCCACGTTGAAGCGTGTACGCACCTCCACCGTACAATTCAGGCTATTCGCGCCTCCGGCGCGCGCCCTGGGGTGACATTAAACCCGGCCACTCCGCTATCAAGCCTTGAGGAGATACTGAGTGATGTCGACCTCGTATTGATTATGTCTGTAAATCCGGGATTTGGTGGCCAATCTTACATCCAGGCCAGCACCGATAAGATTAGGCGCCTTCGAGGAATGTTAGACGCAATCGGCTCGAAGGCTCATCTAGAAGTGGATGGCGGAGTAAAAGCAAATAATGTGGCCGAAGTAACCGGCGCCGGTGCTGATGTAATTGTGGCAGGAAGTGCTGTTTTTGGCGGAAATGGGTTGGTGGCGTCAAACGTTTCTGCCATCTTGCAGGCCTGGTAAAACCTTTTGATGTGTTGTTCGCTCAGCAAGACGTTAAAAAGAAATGCGTCTTGTTAGCGATGCAGTTAGGGCAGTCAAAAATGCCCTTCGGAACTGGTTCAAAAGCAACTTGTCCAATCGGTAGGTTTCTTTTATGCCTTTAGTTTTTGCATTCATATCACTCCTTCTTGCGGCGGCTCCACATTATGATGCCGCAAAATCATCTGACTTCAAGTTGGATTCTGATTGTTATGACGATACGTTTTGTATCGATTCAGAGACAAAAGATGGAAAGGTCGACCTTTTTGTGCGATCTCTAGTTCCATGGGACATCACCATGATTCTCGACGTGGAAACCGAAAATATGAAGCCGAACGTTTTGCTTCCGGTAACCGAAAGTTACAAGGGAGGCTCTAAAACCAAAGCAATTTCATTGGTGATTGATGAGCCTGATGATGGCTGGGCCTTCTCCTTCAGTGTCAAATGGATCCAGGGCGACTATAAAGCTGAGCACCTGCGAGGTTTTGCCTACGAACTGCCGTATTCAAAGGGAGAAGAGTATTTGGTGGGGCAAAGTTATTTGGGAAATGTCACCCACCAAGGAAAGTATGCGATCGATTGGGACATGCCCGAAGGGACGTTTATTCGCGCCGCCCGTGGGGGAATCGTCATTGATTTGGAAGAAAACTTTACGGAAGGCCGCCCGGACCCTAATTTGAAAACGAAGGCCAATTTCGTAAAAATTAGACACTCTGATGGGACCATAGGCAACTACGTACATTTGGCTCCAAACGAAGTCCACGTTCAAATAGGCGATTCGGTTTCTAATGGCCAGATTCTTGGACGATCCGGAAATACAGGGTTTAGTACAGGCCCACATCTTCACTTTGAGGTCTATTCAGCCACAAGAGACTTAGGACGACGGACTATTCCCGTGGAATTTAACACGCCTCGTCGCGGCGCTATTCAACTGCAGGAAGGGAATTATTATTTGCGCTAATATCGCCAGGTAATCTCAATGATCGGTCCTCACTACAATCAGTCCTCGCGCTGACTACCCAATTTCATAGCAATCGCGACCACCTTGCCTTCTCGAATAACTTCCATCGGTACAATATCTCCGGGGCGGTATTCAAAAAGACGGCCTACAAATTCAGTTTGGTCGTCCACATCTTCTCCCGCCACCCTTAAAATGACGTCGTACGGTTTGAACCCGGCTTCCTCTGCCGGAGAACCTGGATCCACGTTTTCTACGACTACACCTTTAGCTTCGGCCAACCCCAGCTGCTGGGCCCAAATAGCTGGAAGAGTGCGCCCCCTAAGGCCAGTAAAATAGGCCCGGTCCACAAAACCCTTGTCACGAAGCTCTTCAAGCACCCGGACGGCTTTTTCGGCCGGGACTGCAAATCCAATACCCACACTTCCACCCGATTCCGTGAATATAGCCGTATTGACACCGATTACATTCCCTAACGCATTAAGCAACGGACCACCTGAATTGCCCCTGTTAATCGACGCATCCGTTTGAATCATGTCCATATAGTACCGATTGTCCTGAGGCTGGAGGTCGCGGCCCGTAGCGCTTACGACTCCAACCGTAACCGTAGGATCGGACGCTTCAAAAAGGCCAAAAGGATTTCCCAAGGCAATGGACCATTCTCCTACTATCGGGCCATCTTCCAATTCGAAGGTCAGATGAGGAAAAGGTTGGTCAGATTCCACCTTCAATAAGGCAAGATCTGTGCCCTGGTCTGAACCAATTAACGTGGCAGGTAGTGTTTTTCCGTCTGGAAATGCGATCGTAATTTTTGAAGCTCCTCCCGCAACGTGTTCGTTAGTAACGATATATCCATCCTCGCTAATCAGGAAGCCCGATCCCATGGATTGCACTTCCCGATCCATAACGTTGGCTCGTTGACGCCCAAAAAAGAAATCATAGAATGGATCTTGATACGGATTGACCTGAACCCGCTGAGTCTGAATCACATTGACGCTGACCACGGCGGGCGTGGCGCGCTCAACAGCTCGTGTAATGGCCGTCTTTCTGCCTTCCATAATCGAGCCCGGCACAACCGGCAAAACCTGGGACTCCCTTCGAAATGAATTCTTAGACTGAGACTGGGCCTGGGACTGTACTTGTTGATCACAGCCAAGCAAAACAAAGAGTGCCAAAAAGAAGATTAAGGATCGAATTTGCATCATTTTATTACTCTGGGCTTTTTACTCTGGGCTTTTTGATCTGGGCTTTTTGATCTGGGCTTTTTGATCGGGGCTTTTTGATCGGTGCTTTTTGATCGGTGCTTTTTGATCGGTGCTTTTTGATCGGTGCTTTTTGATCGGTGCCAAGATAAATCGTCAATTGATTGATCATACGGAAGCTGTTGGGACTGGTTTCTATGCGACTTCCGCTCCATCTTAGATCTTTACGCTTAGTTCTTTACGCTTATGTTCCTTACGCTTATGTTCCTTACGAGGCGGATGAGATCCCTGTTACAATCTATTTTACTCATATGAACTTGAAGCTACAAATTGATTCCGCTCGTCTGGAGCAACACCTGATCGAATTGGCACAAATAGGGGCCCGAACCGATGGCGGCGTTTGTCGATTGGCATTTAGCGACGCCGATCTTGAAGGCAGGGCCTATGTCGAAGATGTATTGAGCGAAGCCGGGTTAGAAATCCGGATAGATCCTGTTGGCAATTTGTTCGCCATTCTGAGAGGGACTTCCACTTTACCAGCGATAATGATTGGTTCGCATACTGATACGGTGGCTACCGGAGGCCGATATGACGGCGCATTGGGTGTTTTAGCCGCGGTAGAATGTGCCCTGCGGATCAAAGAATCCGGCTGGGTCCCGAATAGGAGTATTGTCGTGGCGTCGTTTGTGAATGAAGAGGGCGTCCGCTTCATGCCGGATATGATGGGAAGTCTGTATCACAGTGGCCAAATTTCCCTGGATGCCGTCGCGGCCGCCACAGATTTGAACGGAGTTTCAATTGGACAAGAACTGACGAGACTACAAGGATACGCAGGTACTGAAACGTTGGAAGATATCGATGTCGGCTATTTCTTAGAATTGCATATAGAACAGGGGCCCGTACTCGAAGATGAAGACCTTGACATTGGCGTGGTCACCGGAGTGCAGGGCCTATCGTGGACAGAAGTCACGGTTCACGGCGCCTCGAATCACGCTGGAACCACCCCCATGGAGAGGCGGCGTGACGCAGGTTTGGTTTCGGGCGAATTGATGTCCAATCTGCGCCAATTACCAAACGAGATCGAAGGCCTCAGGCTTACGATTGGGTCTGTGACCTATCATCCGAATCTGATCAATGTGATTGCCTCCAAAGTGCAGTTCACGGTAGATATCAGGCACCCCGATTCCGCCCGGCTCCAAGACGCTGAGGCGAGGGTGAAACGTCTATTAACGGAACAATCTGTTTGCCAGATCACCTGCAAATCACTTGCCCGGGTCGAACCATGCACCTTTTCAGAACAGGTGGTCTCAGCAGTTCAAAACGCATCAGACACCAGTGGATACTCGTCGAAACAGATGATTAGTGGCGCTGGCCATGATGCCCAAATATTAAACTCCAAGTTTCGATCGGGGATGATATTCATCCCGAGTCGAGGGGGCATCAGTCACAATATTGAGGAATATTCTAGCCTAAAGCAGGTGGTGGCCGGGGCAAACGTTCTGTTAGGAGCCGTTCAACATCTTACAGAGAAATAAATCAGTTCAGAATGCGTTTCACAGCAGCGACATCACGAACTAATTGATTGGCGCTTCCAATCCAGCTATCATTGGAAACCATTTCGACGTTTCTATCCGCCTCAGATAGAAGACGAGAGAGCACCTCGTCTCGAATTCTACGCTCAATGGAGGCGCTATTTGAACGAAGATGGGTGCTTTTTTGTGACTCTAAGGCACCTCGAAGATTTGCCAACTCATCATTTATCAGGTAGCGTTCCGAGTTGATCTCGCTTTCCAATCGATTGAGAATCGCATCTGAACCCGTCATAACCTGAATGCCCGATTGTGGTAGCCACTGCTCGAACTCATCATAGATACTACCCTCGCTATCTAAGCAATCGGCAACCAACTGAATCCCATTAGATGCATTGGTACCAGGATGAGAGCAATACTTTTCTACCCATCGATCTGCAAATAAAAAATAGGCGGATTCTTGAAGCAACACCGACTCAATTTCACTCAGGGACACGGAGGAAACGGGTTTATCAGGCTCGACTCCTGCTCCGCCTCGTACCGGCCTTCCATTGGGTGTTGCGAATGATGTAAGTGTCGGAATGGCTACACGAGCCGAAGCGGAGGTCAATGCAAAAGACTGAATCGTGCGCCCCGTGGGAAGGTAATAATGAGAGACGGTCAATTTGAGTAATGTGTTGTGGGGCAACGGTCTGGTGATTTGGACTAGTCCTTTTCCATACGATGTTTCGCCCATTACAACAGCGCGATCATAATCCTGCAACGCTCCGGCGACTATTTCGCTCGCTGACGCGCTATACCGGTCCATTAATACCACAAGGGGAATATCAGGAAACAGCGGATCATCGTCCGTTTTAAACTCCTGAACGGCATTTTCAACTCGAGTTCGTGTACTTACAACTACCGACCCATTTGGAACGAACAATTCCACGATATCAATTGCCTCGCCCAAAATTCCGCCGGGGTTACCTCGCAGATCCAGGACAATTCCATTGAGGGCGGTGTCACGATCCATATTTCTAAGCGCTCGCTTGACCTCCCTTGCGGCTCGATTACCGAACATATCCAGGCGTAAATAAGCAATCCCATCCGTTGAATCGGGGCCTAAATAACCCGAATAAGAAACATTTTGAGTGCGAGGAAGGCTGCGTGGCAAAACAAATGATCGAGGACTGACTTCCGCTCCGCGCTGAACCAACACGTTAACAGTTGTGCGCAGTTGCACCATCAACAGCTCGTATGCTTCTTTCACGGACAAATCGTCAGATGGGATCTCCCCTATTTGAAGAATGATATCCCCCGCTCGAATGCCTTGACGATATGCCGCTGCATTGTTTTCCGGTGCTAATACCGTGAGACGCCCTCCTTTGAGGCCCACATTAAGTCCGACGGTTCCAATTTTGAGCTGTTGCATCACCTGCATATCAACCATATCTGCTTCGTCAAAATACTGGGTAAAAGGATCCAGTTGAGAAAGCATCGCATCGATTCCAGCACGCATGAAGGGCTGTGGCCTTACTTCATCCACATAGTTGACGGCAATTTCTTCGTACAAGGCGCCGAATATCTCGAAGTTTTTCCGCAGCTCAAAAAGATCGTCCTTGTAAACAGACGCGGCGGCAAGGATCGAAATAAATACGAATCCAAGAAATAAACAGATGCTAGAAGAGAAGAAGCGTTGCATAGAAATCGCTAAAAGGTTCGTTACCCTTCTGACGCGTTTTCATCCGTGATGATTCAGGCCAGTGCAGCCTCTAATTCCTTCTTCTTTTTCCGATCAACCAAAACAGATACATAAATTCCCGCTTCATAAAGCAAAAAGAGCGGTACTGCCACAATAATCTGCGAAACAGGATCTGGGGGAGTAAAAAATGCTCCAAGCAAAAGGCAAATTATTAAGGCGTATTTACGTGAACGCCGCAACAATCCTGGATTAACAATGCCCATTTTG
>ERZ890510.433-NODE-433-length-33392-cov-8.742328_pt1 | contig 33392 bp, 26 predicted proteins | sample MGYA00521265_ERZ890510 | MGnify/ENA primary metagenome ERZ890510 (study PRJEB32303, sample SAMEA104408624) | aquatic metagenome | biome: Brackish water; feature: Chemocline; material: water | place: Baltic Sea | collected 2014-10-26T21:54:00 | depth 110 m ... | reverse complement strand
GGCATCCACCAGCCCACCCTGGCCCAGACCTGGGTCATCATGCCGCCGCCGAGCAGGCGGAGGGAGTCAAGTTGGTGGGGGCCCTGGCGGAAGGGAACGCCGCCGCCCTGGGCGAAGTCGAGTTCGTCCGGGGTGCGAGGGCGCATCATCCAGTCGGTGTAGGCGAGCAACGTGATGGCCTTCAGGTCGCCGATCTCGCCGGACTCAATCACCTTGCGCATGACGCGGTAGGGCAGGCCAAAGCTGGCCGTGTGGGCGCAAACGAGCTTGACGCCCGCCTTCGCACATTCCTCGACCATCTGCTCGGTCTCCTTGAGGTTGATGGCCATGGGCTTCTCGATGAGCACGTGCTTGCCGTTGCGAGCAGCGGTGATGGTGTGCTCTGCGTGGAACCGGTTGGGGGATGCGATGTAGACCGCGTCCACGTTGGGATCCTTGCAGATCTCCTCAGCGGTTGCGTAGACGTTGGCGTCCGGGAAGCGCTCCTTGAAGCGCTCGCGCGTCAGCGGTACGTTGTCACAACCCGCTACGAGGTTGATGGTGTCCGGTGATTGAACGGCGGTCCGGATGATCTCCAGTCCTCCGACTCCAACGCCGATGACTCCGATGTTGATCTTCTTTGTGCCCGTCTCTGTGGCCATGCGCGCCTCCTCCGTTATTCCTACCTACTGTCTTTCCGTTTGGCTTACTGTCTGTCTTAGGTGTCAGGCCGGCCGAATCGGCCGATTTGCGCTGATTCTCGCTCTTAATGGTCGCGACGTACAGAGTGAGCGCTGCCCAGGGCGTCGCACTAGCCCCTGGCATCCACGACGGGCACCGGTAAGATGTCGGGAGGTCAGGTGCCGGAAGAGGAGCGTCGTTGAGCGAACGTCTGGTGAGTCGGTTGGCGCGGGGACGGGTGTACTACGGTTGGTACATCGTGGCGGTCGTGTTGGCAGGGGGTATCCCACGGACAGGCCTCAACGGCTCGTTCTTCGGAATCTTCCTGAAACCGTTGGCCGAGGAGTTCGGCTGGACTCGTGCCGAAGTAGCCATGGCGGTCACGATCGGCACGCTGATGGCCGCGGGAATGAGCTTTTACCTAGGGCGCGTACTCGACAAGTTTGGGCCTCGCTGGATGATGGCGGGCGGGTTCGCCATCCTTGCCGGATCCTACTTTGGATTGGCGTTCGTCAATTCACTCGTCGCGTTCTACATCGTTTATTCCATAGGCCGCGCAATGATGCAGTCGGCGACAGGACATACGCTGATGTACGCGTTGGTGTCCAAATGGTTCGTGCGGCGGCGTGCGACGGCGATATCGGCCGCGACGTTGGGCGGGTACCTGGGTGGCATCCTGCTAGCCCCACTCACGCAAGGCATCATCGACAACTTCAGTTGGCGCCACGCGTATGTGTTCTTCGGCGTGCTCACGATACTGATGGCGGTGATACCCGCGGTGGTCTTGCTGCGGCGCATACCAGAGGATCTTGGTCTGCTCCCCGACGGCGACGCGGGTACGGCCAAGGACTCGGAGCCAAGCTCTGGTTCCGCTTCTGAAGCCCAGGCTGCGCCGGTGGCAGCCCAGACCGCGACCTCAGAGCGGGCGAGCCTGACGCTCCGCGATGCGCTGCATACGCCTGCGTTCTACATGCTGACGCTCATGGTCATGGTCACGAGCGTGGCGATGACGGGGATCACGTTCCACATGGTTCCCCATTTCACCGACGTGGGCATATCCAATACCGCAGCGGCAACGACCATCAGCTTGCTCACGGTGGGGTCGATGGTCAGCGTTTTCGGTTGGGGTTTCCTGGCCGATCGCACTAGCGCGAAGCTGATGCTGATGACCGCGCTGGTACTCCTTGAGATCGGCGCAGCCCTAGTGGCGAATTCGACCACCGAGTGGGGTGCCTACGCGAGTTCGGCCATCTTCGGTGTGGGTATGGCTGGCTATCTGGTGCTGAGCGAGGTGGTGTGGGCCGATTTCTTCGGGCGGAAGCACCTGGGAAGCATCCGTGGTGTGACGATGGTGTTCCAACTCGCAGGCAACGCCAGCGGATCGCTCATCGCAGCGCTCATGTTCGATGTCAGCGGGAGCTACGACGGAGCGTTCAAGATGATCCTGGTCTTGTACGCGGTTTCATTCACGGTGCTGCTGATCGCGCGACGGCCCAAGACCCCAGCAGGTATGCTTGCGAACAACGACGTTGGATAGAGGACTGAGCGATGAATTACAAAGGCAAGATTGAAATCGACGCTGCGGCGCTGGACGTTTGGGAGTTCGTGCTAGACGTCGATAAATTCGCGTCATGCATGCCGGGGGTAGAGGATCTGGTGCGCGTGGACGACAAGACGTTCACGGGCAAGATGCGGGCGAAGGTTGGCCCGATCTCCGGCGAGTTCGTGTTCGAGGCGCAGATCGTGGACGCCGAGGCGCCCGTGAAGTTGACCGCCCACGTAGAGGGCAAGGACTCGCTGACCAATAGCACGATGACCTCGGACATCGAGATGAATCTCGCCTCGGTGGGCGATACGAAGACGGAGCTCACCTACAGCGCTACCGTCGACGTGCAGGGGCGCCTGGCGATCATCGGCGATATGGTGCTGCGGGCGACCGGCGCGCAGGTCATCAAGGAGTTCTTCAAGCGCCTGCGCAATCAGATCACCGGTGAAGCTGCTTAGCTGAGGAGATACGTGGAATGGTCGAGAAACGCGCGTACGACGTGATCGTCATAGGTGGAGGGTCGGCGGGAGCCGCAGCCGCATCTCGCCTGTCGGAAGACCCGGATCGGCAAGTGCTGCTGCTGGAAGCGGGGCCAGACCCGCAGCCCCTTCCCGCGTGGGTTGCGGACGGGTCGCAGGATGCGAGAGCGATCTTAGAGTCGCCGTACATCATGATGTACCCAGCCGTTCGCCAGGAGGACAACAGCACGTTCTACAAGGTCAGCGGTCGAATCATGGGCGGCGGATCGTCGGTCAACGCGATGGCAGTTGTGCGCCCCACGAAACATGACCTCGACTCCTGGGCAGCGGACGGCAATCCCGGGTGGTCCTTTGACGAGTGTCTCCCTGTGCTACGTCGGATCGAGTCTGACCAGGACTACTATGACGACCCTATCCACGGATCGGATGGCCCGCTGTACGTGAAGCGTCCGTTCACGCTGGAGATGGGCGGATCGAAGCCGGTCCAGGCCTTCATCCAGCGCGCGATGGACATGGGGATGCCGTGGTGCCCTGACCTCAACGTCCCTGAGCCATTCGGCGTCTGTGGTTCTGCGTACAACATCAAAGAGGGGCTGCGCCAATCCACGACGGTGGCGTACCTGGATCCGGCGCGTAGCCGACCTAATCTGACCATCATCAGTGAGGCGTTGGTGCTCTCGCTCAAGCTCAGCGGGCGACGCGTTGAAGGCGTGACGTACCAGAAGAACGGCGAGACGATAACTGCGAACGCTGACCGTGTCGTGCTAAGCGCTGGCGCGTATCACAGCCCCCAGGTGCTAACACTCTCCGGCATCGGGCCCGCTGCCGAACTGGCACGCTTGGGGATCGAAGCAACGCACGTTCTGGAAGGCGTTGGCCAGAACTACCAAGATCACGCCACCGTACAGATGACGTACGAGGGGCGCGACGATTTCAGTCCCGACTGGGTGGTGCCGCGCTTCCGCTTGATGTTCAAGAGCGACGCAGACCAGGCCTCGGGAAACTTCCACCTGTTCATGCGGCCTCCGACTGAGGTACCGGGGTTGACCCGGATGATGCCGGTGTCCGCGAACCTGCTTCAGCAGACCACGACCGGTAGGGTCTACCTGAAGTCCAGCGACCCGGCCGACCTGCCGCTACTTGAGGATCGGATGCTGGAGCATCCCGACGATATCAAAGCGATGACGACGGCGATGGAGTTCCTGCACGAGTTGGTGTCCCACGAATCGATGTCAGCGTTTTATGGGCCGCTGATTCTCCCTGACGAGCATGAGGACTGGGCGTCCTACGCCCGAACGACCTACGGCACGTATCAGCACGGCGCAGGCACCTGCATGATGGGGCCAGCGTCGAACCCGATGGCGGTTGTCGATCCCACGCTGCGCGTCCACGGACTCGACAACCTATTCGTGGCTGACGCCTCGATCATGCCGCGCGTGACACACGGCAACACCAACGTCACGGCCATCATGATCGGCGAGCGCGTCGCTGATTTCATCAAGGCGGAGGGCGGCTAGCCCGCCAAGCCGGTCGAACTTCCCGGCGTTCCAACGGTACGCGGCCTCAAATGGCCCCGAGTTTAAGAATGACCTTTAGGACGAAGTGATCACGTGGCCCCTGAATTCGCGACCAACGAAGAGATCGTGCGGCAAGCAAGGCGCAGGCTGAACCAGGAGGCCTGGGACTACCTGACGGGCGCGTCTGAATCAGAGACGTCTATGCGCCGGAACCGGGCCGGGTTCGATCGCCTGGCGTTCCTGCCACGAACATTGGTGGACGTGTCGAACGTGGACACGTCGACGACGTTGATGGGGCACAAGTTGAACGCGCCGGTGATCTTGGCGCCCATGGGCACGCTGCAGACCCTCGACCGTCAGGGTGGAGCCGCGAGCACGAAGGCCGCCGCAGAATTCGGAACTCTTCACGTGGTCAGTTCGGTTACGCAACCAAGCCTGGAAGATATCTCGGCGGCAACGGACGCACCCAAGATATTCCAACTCTACATCAGGGGCGATTGGTCGTGGGTCGAGGAGATGCTCGGCCGGATCAACGCGGCGGGCTACAAGGGCCTCTGCATCACGGTAGACACCGCCGTGCAGAGCCGACGTGAGCGGGTGATGATGAATCGCCTGGCGCGAGGTGGCGGATCGGATCGCAACCCGCTGTACCCGGCGACGGTGACGTGGGATCTGCTGGACAAGATCAAGGAGACGGCAGGCCTGCCGCTCATGGTCAAGGGCATCGCCACCGCTGCCGACGCGTCGTTGGCGGTCGAGCACGGCGTGGACGTGGTCTGGGTCTCGAACCACGGCGGTCGGCAGCTCGACCACAACCGAGGCACCATGGACATGCTCCCGGAGATCGTAGGGGTCGTTGGCGGTCGCGCGGAAGTCATCATGGACGGAGGCGTGCAGCGCGGCAGCGACGTGGCGAAGGCGCTGGCGCTGGGCGCTAAGGCGGTCGCGATCGGCAAGCTTCAGGGCTGGGGGCTCGGCGCCGATGGCGCGGCGGGCGTTCAGCGTGTGCTGGAGATACTCAGCGAGGAACTGTTCGTGGCGATGAGCCTTCTCGGCGTCACCAGCGTTGACCAACTCACGCCTGACTATGTGTGCCCGGCGGACATCATGACGACGCCCCACGAGATGAGTTCCTGGGTGAACATGCCCGGCGACAGACTGCTCTAAGGGTGGCAGTAGGCCACACGCTCGCAAAACGGGTCGCGTTCCTCTCTGTCCTCGGGAATCGCGATTTCCGCGTGTACTCGATCGGCCTCGTGAGCAGCGTGTTAGGTCAGCAGATGCTGATCGCGACCCAGGCCTGGCTGGTGTACTACCTCACCGGCTCGCCTGCCGCGCTGGGTCTGGTAGGCGCGGTGCACGCGATACCAGGGCTCGCCGTGACGCTGATCGGCGGGGCGCTCGCAGATCGCTGGAACCCACGCCACATCATCCTGGCTGCGCAGAGCAGTTCGGCAGTCGTCATGGGCACGCTCGCGACGCTGGTGGTGATCGACCGTGTCGAGGTCTGGCACATCGTCATCGCATCGTTCCTGACCGGGATCGCGCAAGCCTTCGACTCCCCTGCCCGCCGCACGGTGTGGCCACCGATGATCCGTCGAGACCAGTTCATGTACGCGATTTCAATCACGCAGACGGTGTGGAACGGCACGCGCATCATCGCGCCCGGGATGGCGGGACTGATCATCGCGACCGTAGCGCGCACCAGTGGTGAGGGGCCCCAGGGGGCCGGGATCAGCCTCTATTTCACCTTCGCAGGCTTCCTAACGATGGCGATCGCGATGTCGATGATCCGCCTGCCACCGCAATCGCGTTCGACTGGAGCATCGGTGTTCCACGACATCGCTGACGGATTGCGGTTCGTGGTGCGCAATCGCGTTTACACCTACCTGCTGGGCATCTCGCTAGCCTCGGGATACTTCGGGCTGTCGTACATGTGGCTGATGCCCGTGTTCGCGGAGGAGTACCTGCACGTGAACGCAGGCGGCTACGGCGTGTTGCTGTCGGTCGGTGGGATGGGAGCGATGACAGGCGTGTTGAGCGTGGCATCGTTCGGCCAATATCAGGACCGCCCCTGGCTGCTGATCGGTGGCGCGTTCTTCGGTGGGAGCCTGGTGGTCGTGTTCTCGATCACGAGCGCGATCTACGAGTCGTACACGTTGGCGCTGTTCCTGATGTTCTGGATGGGAGCGTCGTTCGCCGTGTTCCAGGTGGCGACCGGCACGACGGTGAACCTGCTCGTGCCGGACGAGTACAGAGGGCGAGTCCTAGGGCTACGCGGCATCATGTTCAGCCTCGCGCCCCTGGGTAGCTTGCAGGCGGGCCTGATCGCCACCGCCACGAACACGCCGCTCGCCGTGGGCATCGGCGGTGCCGTGCTCGCGGTCTTCGCGCTCGCAACATACGTGGCGAGCCCCGACATTCGCAACTTGCAGGCGCTGGTCGCAAAGGCCACCGAGGAGCACACCCGGCGCGCTGCCGAGCGTGCTCCGTAAGCTCTGCGCTAGGTGCGACGCTCGTCGGTGGGGCCGACGTTGCCGGTGCACCAGGGGATAAACGCCTTCATGTTGCACTGCACGCCCTTAGCTGCAAGCTGCGCCTCGTACTCTTCGTGGATGGCCTTTTCTTCATCGCCGTACTCGATCTGCCATCCGCCTTCCTTCACGCTCTTGTCGGCCAGCCAGCCACGGTTGGAGCGTGGCTTCATGTCGCCGAGGGAACCCGTGTAGATGGCGAGGTAACGCGCGCGAGTGTTGCCTGTGTTGAAGTGCTGGTGGAACATCTCGTCGCCAGGCACGATGACCATTCCACCAACCTTCCAGTCGGCCTTACGGCGTTCCCCACCCTCCTGCCAGAGCAACGAGTAGCCCTCCTCGCCGCTGAGCAGCAGCAAGTGCGCACCAGGCCCGTGGCGGTGAGCCTTCTTGTAGGTGCCGACCGGGAACTCCGACATGTGCGCTTTGCTGCTGTTCTTGGCCATCTCCAACATGACATTGACGCCACCGGCGCCTCGTTCTTTCCAGCCGTAGAGCGCCATATCAGGAGCGTTGGGGATGAAGTTGGACTCCCAGACGCGTTTGTTGAACAACTCCCCACTGCCGTTGAAGAAATCCCCACCGGCGTCATAGCGCCCTTTGAAGGCGTGCTCGGTTTTGAATATGAAGTCGATGTCGTTGTACAGCCGCAACGCCGGGGGCGCAGTGGTCACGGATATGTAGCGGGCAGCCTCGGTACCACTGCCATTGAAGTGCTGGTACGAGGCGTTGAGCGGGATGGCAAACAGACTGCCTGCGTGCCACTCGAAGCTCTGCTTCTTGTTCTCGTCGTTCCAGATATTCGTCGCGCCTCTGCCCGAGATGATGTAGCAGTACTCCTCGTACAGGTGGTGCTCCGGCTCGGACTTGCCGCCTGGTGCGATCTCTACGAGATGGGAGTCGTTGGTGAGATGGTCGTTGGGGATGTTGATGATGGCGCCCTTGCCACCCTTGCGTTCCCAAGGACCAAGCTCGATCTGACTGAGATCCTCGAAGGCGAAGTCGACGATGACTTTAACGCCTTCCTGCTTCTGCCAACGATCGTAGGCGTCGTCGTGCTGGAAATCCGTGAGATCCCCTTCGGGTGTCTCCGCGATCTTCATGTCCGTGCCTTGCATGACCATGGTGCGCTCCTCCATCTGCATGAGTGCGGCAAAGATATGCCTATCGCTGGTGATACGCAACGTTATCAGCCCGGTGTATGCCATGCGCTACGAGAAGCGAATCGTTAGGTGAGGGCACGGCCGTTTTCGAGCTAGACCTCGGGAAATGCCTCCAGGCGCTCGGCGACTTCGTCGATGTGCATGACATCCGCGTACTTGTGGTGCATGTCGAAGAGGTTCATCTTGTGCGACAGCAGGTTGCGGTCGAAGACGCACTCTTCAGCGACGACGACGTGGAATCCGTAGTTGTAGGCGTCAGCCACGGACGCTCGCACGCACCCGCTGGTGCTCTCGCCGCACACGATGACGGTGTCTATGCCCGCTTGCGTCAGGTGCGCGACAAGCGGCGTGCCAAAGAACCCAGACGCCCGCTGCTTGCTGATAACGACATCCTCAGGGAACGGCGTGAAGGCTTCGAATATCTCCTGGGGATTCTCGCCAGTGTTGCCACGCTTGCGGTTGGTGGCGGTGACGGTGCCCGGACGGGCTTCAGGGCGTGTTTCGCCTTTGGTGTAGAAGACCGGGAAGCCGCGCGAGCGAGCGAGCGCAAAGAGTTGCTTGGTAGGCTCGACCGCGTTCCACGCATATTCGCCGCAGGAACTGGGGAATTCTTTGGCCACTTCGTGAACCGGGAGTGAGCCCCCCTGGTACACCATGTTGTAGAGGTCGATGGCGAGCAGTGCAGGCTTCTGACCCACATACAGCTCCCGCTGGTAGTGCTTGTACAGTTCCAGATCCTCTGGGCTAACTACGTCTTTCCACGTGTGGTCTTCGAACTCATAAGCCATGGCGCATCCTCCTGATCGTGAGTGGCCGCATTCTACCTCCATAGACTACGGTCGATGTCGTCTTCACCTTGTCGTAAGAGTGCTGTACCCTCGGAACAAATCTTCGGTGCGGTTGCCACCACCGGGGCATAAAGGACTAACCATGGCTGATGGCCCACTGACCGGGAAAGTAGCGTTGATCACAGGCGCGGGGAGCAACCCTGGGATGGGTCGCATCATGGCGCTCGCGATGGTACGGGCCGGTGCTCGCGTGGCGATGTCCGACGTGAACGCCGAAGCGCTGGCTCGCAGCGTGAACGACGCTCGCGAGATCGGCGGCGACGACTCGGCGATGGCTATCGTGGCGGACGTAAGCTCACCGGAGGACGCTGAGCGCGCTGTGGCGGAGGCCATCGACGGCCTAGGCGGGTTGCACATACTGGTGAACAACGCGGGGATCAACACGACTTTCAACGACGAGCGCGCGAACCGCGCTCCGAACTTCTGGGAGATCGACCCGGCGCTTTGGGCACGTATGATCTCTGTGAATCTCGGCGGTGCGTTCCTGATGTCCCGTGCGGCAGTACCACACCTGCTCGAGCAGAAATGGGGCAGGCTCATCAGCGTGACGACGAGCCTGGACACGATGATCCGAGGGCACAACGCCCCCTATGGACCATCGAAGGCTGGTCATGAAGCATTCGCTGCGGTGATGGCGTCTGAGCTTGAGGGCACAGGCGTCACGGCCAACGTGCTGGTGCCTGGCGGCGCGGCGGACACGAACTTCATCCCGTTCCTGCCGGAGATCGGCCGAACGACCTTCATCAACCCAGAGGTGATGGCAGCGCCCGCCGTATGGCTCTCGTCAGAGGCGTCCAGCGCGACCAACGGGACACGCATCAGGGGCGTCGACTGGGACGAGAGCCTGCCGATCGAGGAACGCCTAGCGAAGGCTAGCGGGCCGACCGGGTGGCCCCAACTTGGCCGTCCTACCGGGCAGCGATCAAGCCCGGCCTAGCTTCACGTCATACTCGTGGAGCACAGCGTTGCACTCGTCTTCGAGCATCGGCGTGATGATCTCCGTGCCTATCCCGATCATGTCCGTGACCTTCTGCACGGTGTAATCGCCCCAACGCCGGTTGCCTTCGGTGTGCATAGCGCCCACGACGACCACTTCGATACCGTTGACCGCGATGGCACCGCAGCACATGGGGCACGGCTCAAGCGTCGTGTAGAGGGTGCACCCGCTGAAGTCCAACGACTTGGTCTTGCTCACAGCGTCGAGCAGCGCAGTCGTCTCGGCGTGACCCAGCGGGTCCACGGCGGACTCACGTTGGTTGCCACCGATGCCGACGATCTCATCGCCACGCGCGATGACGGCGCCCACGGCGCGATTGCCCGCAGCGCCTGACTTGCGCGCTTCGTCGAGCGCTATCCGCATGAACTTCTCGTGATCAGCCACTTTTGCTTCTCCCTCGCGCGTTGCGTTTGGCTCCACCCATGGTGTGGGCGCGGACCTTGTTTTACTCGTTTTACCTGGCCTGGTTCAGTCGCGGGCCACTGCATCACGCAGCGCCGACTCCAAGTCAGGATAGGCGAACCGATAGCCCGCCGACAGAGCGACCTCTGGGATGCCTCGCTTGCTGGTCAGCACCTCACCCGCGAACTCGCCCAGCATCAGTCGGATAACGATCGCTGGTGCCCAGGTGAGCGCCGGGCGGCGTAACGCGCGTCCGAACAGCTTGGCAAAGTCGCGCTGACGCGCTGCGTGAGGGCCAACGACGTTCATGGGGCCGCGTACGGTGTCGTTCTCGAGGGCGAAGCGGATCAGGCCCGTGAAATCGTCCACGTGCACCCACGCCCACCACTGATCACCCGAACCCATGCGTCCGCCGAGGCCCAGCTTGAACAACGGCAACTGGGGCCGCAGGAACGGGGCACCTTTGCCCACGACCAGCCCTGTGCGCGAAACGACCGCTCGAACGCCTAGGCGTTCGGCATCGAGGACGGCGGATTCCCAATCGGCGCTGAGGCGTGCGAGGAAGTCTGTTCCCATGGCTTCAGTCTCAGGAAGCTCATCGTCTCCACGGTCGCCGTAGTAGCCGATGCCGCTGCCGCCAACGATGACGCTCGGACGATCGCTCGAAGCCTCGATGCCACGCACGATGTTACGAGCGGACTCCACGCGTGAGTCGTAGAGCCGTTGCTTCTTGGCGGCGGTCCAGCGGCCCGTCACCGGCTCACCCACCAAGTGCACGATGCCGTCGACGCCTGCGAGCGCATCGGCGGGCAACGGTTCGTCCAGCGGTGCCCATGCGAACAGGCGGCTGACGCCGACTATCGCACTTGCACGCGAGGGGTTGCGCGACGTGCCAACGACCTCGTGGCCAGCTGTCGCCAGCGCGCCGGCGAGTTTGCCGCCTAAGTATCCGGTAACACCTGTGATGAGGATTCGCATGGGAAGAGGATAAAACAACGGGGCGGCCAATATGGCCGCCCCGTTTATCTAACTCTGCTTTAGATCGAGAGCTTTAGCCCTTGATCCACTCGTCAATCTCAGCCTGGTGCTCGACGATCCATTCTGAGGCGACCTCAACGAAGTCGCGCTCCAGCACGTCCGTCTGGTACATGATGGCGCTGACGCCTTCCGCACCAATCGACATGTTGTTGATGAAGTTGTACACGTCAGGGGCTCCGGTCTTCAGGACCGGGCTAACTGCCGTGTGCACGTCGAACGGGGGGTGGGCGCACATGTAGCCAGGCTCTTCCTCGACAAAGCACTCGCCCTCAACATAGGGGTTGGGCTCTTCAAGTTTCACGAGGTCAACTTGAGCAAAGATGCTGTGAGGTGTCCACAGGTAAGTCAGGAACGGCTCCTTGCGGAGGGTCTTGGACTTGACCAAGGACAGGATGACCACCTCGCCCTGGTTGGAGCGGTAGTAGTTCAGGTCGTAACCCTTGATGCGTGAGATGTCCTGGGGCTGGTCGATCCAACCAACTTCTCCGCCGATGAGCTCACCCATGCCAGGGTGCTCGGGGTTCTCGAACAGCTCCCAGTAGTCGTTCAGTTGGTCAACAGACTTCAGGCCAGGAGCCAATGCCCCGTCGCCTTCAACCAGGTAGCGGGGGACGTACCAGCCGATACCACCGTCAAAGTTGCTTCCACCCATTTCGAAACAGCCTTTGTCGATAAAGGGCTGAATCTCCGCCAGGCGGGAAGGCAACCATGCCTCAACGGCCAAGTGCGCTTCCTCGTTGCAGATGGCTGCCCAACCAGGAGTCACGTCAGCGACCAGCTTGTGGGTCTCGTAGCCCAACTGGTCGTGGATCACTTGATTCGCGATCTCCGTCATGGTCATCTGGGATGACCAGTTGCCTTGAATCAAGCCGACGGTCATCTTTTCGACGACTGGCTCCTCGGTTGGCGTGGCGTCAGCGTCGTCGGAATCTCCGCATGCACTAAGTGCAAGCACAGCGACCATGGCGAGTATCGCCACCGTGCGCATGCTGAAGAACCATTTACCCGCTACTTTCCAGTTATCCATCCGTTACTCCTTACTAAATTCTGCTCACTGCTTTGTCGAGCAGTCCCAAGCCCCAGGGGCTTATTCCGTTCTGGTCTCTTTACTCGCCCGCTGGCCCAACGCCTGCGTCGAGCGATCCACCACTATCGCGAGCACGAGGATCGCGAGGCCGGCTTCGAAACCATCCCCCACTCGAACCCTCGACATCGCGAATAGAACGTCATTTCCTAAACCGCCTGCGCCGATCAGTGAGGCGATAACCACCATGGATATCGCCATCATCAGCGATTGGTTGACCCCTGCCATGATAGTCGCAACCGCCAACGGCAACTCAACCTTGAATAGCATCTGGAAGGGAGTGGCTCCGAACGAACGAGCCGCTTCTTTGATCTCCGGCGAAACCTGCCGCAGCGCTAGATTGGTCAACCTGATCGCTGGCGGAGTCGCGTAGATCATGGTCGCCAGCACTGCAGGAACCTTCCCCGACCCCAACAAGAATATCACCGGGATGAGGTACACGAACGACGGCATCGTCTGCATCGCATCAAGCACTGGCCGCAACGCTGACTCGAACCGGTCACTGCGCGAGGCCAGCACCCCTATAGGGATCCCCGTCACGAGGATGAGCACCATGGATGTGGACACCAAAGCGATCGTGCTCATAGCGTGATCCCACAAGCCCACGGAAACGATAGTAAGCAGGCCAGCCAGGAAAAATACAGCCGTCCGGATACCCAGCCAGCGGAATGCGGCCCCACCTACGGCAACCACCCATACGATCCAGGGAACCCAATCAAAGAAAGCAGTTATGGCAACCAGCAGTTTGATCACCACTAGCTTGATCCCGTCAAAGAACGGGGCAAGGTTGATGGTCGCCCATTCGATGGCAACGTCAACCCCGTCCGCCAAAGGGACGCGCGGCAGGGTCAACTCGACGGCCTGCAGGAGCTTCGAGGCGAGCAAGAACAGCCCAACCACCCCGCCCGCGATCAGCCACTTGCGGTTTTTAATATCCATCACTCGCTTCGTGGAGTCAGATAGTGAGCCTTTCATGAAACTTCCATCCCCTCACGCGGGTCGGCCGCTTCAGAGTCGCCGTCTCCGTCAACTTCTTCTTGGTCTCCCGCGAACGAAGCTGCCAGCAAAGCGGCGGACGCCTCGCGAACGTCAATCGCATCTTGGGCCTCTTGGACCATCGCGCCCACCACCGAGGAGGGCAGGAGTGTACCGACAAGAACACCTTCTTCATCGGTTACTGCCAGCGCGCCCTCATCGTGCTGCTCCAGTACCACCGGCAGCGCGGACTCCACTGACGTATCCGCAGGCAGGGTTGGGTACTCGTCGACGGTAATGGCATCGGCGATCGTTGCGTCGCCGCGTTGCTTGGCTTCGGCTGCGCCGTTGAATGACACCATACCAAGGTAGTGATCCTCTTCATCGCACACGAATGCAGATACCACTCCGGCTTTGCCCATCTCCCTCATCGCCACCGCAGGCGTCGTAGACTGGCGCAACTGCAGGTCAGGTTGATCCATGAGCGTTCGCACCGTGACCACGGTGGTCCGGCGGACATCTCGAACGAACTCCGCGACGTAGTCGTCGGCGGGCGCCTCGAGAATCTCTTCTCCAGTACCGATCTGGATGACGACACCATCGCGCATGATGGCGATGTGCGTGCCCAGCTTGAGCGCTTCAGCCAAGTCGTGGGTGATGAAAATAAGCGTCTTGTGCAGGTGCTCCTGAAGACGAATGAGCTCCCCTTGCATGTCGCGACGGATGAGGGGATCCAAGCCGCTAAAAGGCTCATCCATAAGCAAGATGTCGGCATCCGCGGCAATCGCGCGCGCCAATCCCACGCGTTGCTGCATGCCACCACTCAGTGCGCCCGGCCGATAATCTTCCCAGCCGCTGAGGCCAACCAGATCAAGCGTTTCACGCGCTATCTGTAAGCGTTTGGCCTTGGGCATGTTCTGAACCTCAAGCCCCCACGCCGCGTTCTCCAGCACCGAGCGGTGGGGAAGCAAGCCGAAGTGCTGGAATACCATAGACGTCTTGCGGCGCCGGAAGTCCACGAGCTCCTTCTCGGAGTACTGCAGGATGTCGTCACCATCGACGATAATCTGCCCGTACGAGGGCTCTATCAAGCGGATCAGCGTGCGAACCAACGTTGACTTGCCGCTACCTGAGAGGCCCATGACGACGAATGTTTCGCCCTCATTGACGTCGAAGCTGACATCTTTCAACGCCAAGACGACACCGTCGTCTTCGCGCATGTCTTCTTTGCTTTTGTTTGCGATCTCGGCGGGCACGGCGCCCCCGGTCGATTCATGACCGAAGACTTTCCACAATCCCCGAACGCTCAGCTTTGGTGCGCCTTCCTGCGCCATGCTTGCTCCTTATGATTGACCTAGGTCTACCCGCGTTACTTTCGGTTGACCTTGCTAGAGGCATAGGTCGGCCGCTCCCGAACCGCCATCGCTTATTAAAGGCGTGGATTGTGTAGGGACTGCACAGGGTAAGTAACGTGGGAAACACGAGAAAAGCGACTCGCCTGCCTGATGGACCCGTTTGGTCGCTGCGGAGTTGGCCGTTTTACCTCGGTTTGGCTTACAGCGGGCAACATCAGTGTCGAGTTCGCGTTACCCTACCGACCTCAGCCGACAGTGTCAACCTGCTGTTTTCGTCACCATTCCGTACGTTTCGTGTGTATTGCGGCCATTTTTCGTAATCGGGTTTCGACGCGAAGCCTTTCCGACGATACGTCAACCGTTTCATCGACTCACCCGCTTGCCGGTCGATCGGGATGGGCCAGGCCATCACCAGGCTTAGAGCATTCGCCGGCGTTGCTATGCCGATAGCGTCACTGCCGGCTCTCCGCTCGTGGGGCACGCGCCAAAACGTCGCATCCCCCGAACAGTGCGCGATGGTCGATTTCGTCTTGGGTCTGCGTATGGGGGCCCCAATCCGTCGTTTTTCGGCCATGTCCCAAAGTTCCAAGGATGCCGATGCTCACCTCTAGAGGCTCGTGGGCCGATGAACCCGACTGGTACACTTGAGGCGCCCCAAGGGGCCACTATGACCACTCCACTGACAATGCCCAGCGTGGAAGCAACCGACCTCTGGAAGCGTTACGGCGATCGTGACGTTGTACAAGGGGTGTCGCTGGCTGTTGAGCGTGGTCAGATGCTCGGACTGGTGGGCCCCAACGGATCGGGCAAGACCACCACTATCCGCATGGTGCTGGACATCATCCGCCCTGACCGTGGAACCGTGAGGCTGTTTGGCGGGCGCATCTCCCAGGCAGCGCAGGCCAAGATCGGCTACCTTCCCGAGGAACGCGGTCTATACAAAGGGCAACGGGTTCTCCCCACCTTGGTCTACCTGGCCGAACTTAAAGGACTCGCGCATGCGGAGGCGCAGACGCGCGCCTACGAGATGCTCGAACGGGTCGGCATGGCAGAGCACGCCAACAAGAAGGTTCGCGAGTTGAGCAGAGGCATGGGCCAACTCGTGCAATTCGCGGCAACCGTTCTCCACAGGCCGTCGTTCATCGTCCTCGACGAGCCGTTCTCCGGGCTGGATCCGGTGAACGCGCGGATCATGAAGGAAGTGATGGCAGAACTCAACCAACAAGGCACGTCAGTCCTGTTCTCCACGCACCAGATGACCGACGTTGAAGAGCTTTGTGACAACGTGGTGATGATCAACCGCGGCGCGACCGTGCTGAACGGCCCCCTCCTAGACATTAAACGTCGATACGCGGACAACGCGGTGTACCTGGAAACGGCAGCACCGTTCGCCTCGCCACCCAGTGCCGTGGAGGTGGTCGGACGAGGACGCGGCCACCTGATACGGTTGCGACCCGGGACGGCTCCAGAGATCGTACTGCGCGAATTGCTGGACGCTGGTGTCCGCGTCGATCGGTACGAGTTGGCAACTCCCTCGCTGGAGGAGATATTCATCCGAATCGTGGGTGAAGCCAATGCGTAAGGCCCTTCTCATCGCTCGCCACGAGTTCTTCGTGACGCTGAGCCGACCAAGCTTCCGGATATTTTCCGCCCTGGTTCCGGTGCTAGCGGTGCTGGGGCTGGGCACCATCTCGGTGTACCAGACGGTTCGCGATGACAAACCTGAAGAAGCGATCCAGGCAGGTGTGATCGACCTCACGGTGGGGCTGGCGGGCGACCCGCTGTTCACCTCGTATCGACAACAAGACAACGTGACCTTCGTGCTCATGACGGACCCACAGGCCGCCACGCGCCGCTTGATCGATGGAGATATCGACAAGCTGTACGTCATCCCCGAAAACTACCTACACACGGGGCTGATCAACGAGATCAAACCTGAGCAAGCGGGCATCGGCGGCATCTCCGAAGCGAGCGGCAATCCGAATCAGACGCCGCTCGGGCGATTCCTACTGAACAACCTATTCGTCGGCGAGGTGGGGCCTGACCGGGCTCAGCGCGTGCTAGACCCGTTCAACATTGTGACGACCGAGGTGAGTCCGGACGGCTCAGTGGTGGTCGAAGATCGTGACCTGGGGCGACTCCTGTTCTTCATGGGCCTCGGGGTGATGCTGGTGGTATCCGTATTCACCACATCCGGTTACCTCCTTCAAGGACTGAATGAAGAGAAAGAGAATCGCATCATGGAGGTGCTTCTCTCGTCGGCGAAACCGGAACACTTGATGATCGGAAAACTTTTGGGCCTCGGAGGCGCCGGGCTTCTGCAGATGCTCGTCTGGACTGCATCCGGATTGCTTTTCCTCGTTGCATTGACCCAGATCATCGAGCCCCCAGAGGGCCTTGATCTCACTCCGCCACCGCTGGCGATCATCGTGGGCGCCATCTACTTCGTCCTTGGCTACTTCTTCTTCGGAACGTTGATGGCCGCTCTGGGCGCGATAACCACCTCCACGCGGGAGTCAGGGCAGGTCACGGCGGTCGTCGTGCTGCCAGGAGTGGCGCCACTCTGGTTCATGGAGCAAATGATCGAGAACCCAGAGGGCCCGCTGGCTCGTGCCGCGAGCTTCATCCCGTTCAGTGCACCGCTAGCCAGCCTCGTGCGCCTCGGCGTGGACGGCATGGGCCTGCTGGATCTAGTCATCAGCGTCGTTCTACTAGCGGGCAGCGTGGTGCTAGCCATGTGGCTGACGATCCGGCTGTTCCGCGCGTACCTGCTGATGTATGGCCAGCGCCCCGGCTTCCGCCAGATCCTCCGAACACTTCGCAACGCCTAGCTGATGCGATCCCCGGCGGAGTCCGCGAGTCGACTGCTCGTGCAACACGCGAATGCGATCATCGCCCTGGCCGCCGTAGTCACGGCGCTGCTGGTCGTGCCGATGCTACTGTGGACATCGGACGAGGTCGCTTCCACTGAGCCTGGCGGCGAGGTATTCGACCTCCGCGACGAGATCGACGCCAAGCTCGGGTCTGGCGTGTTCATCACGGCGTACATCGCGGAAGCACGCGGGGGCGACATACTCCTGCAAGCGCCTCTGCTAGAGCTCCTGCGCAATGCCGCCGCACTGCGTGCCGCCGACGATCTCGGCGATCTGGCGCCGCCCACGATGGAGCATCAGCCCTACCTGATCGAGTCTTTCGACACCGGCACCGGATTCGGATTCCTTGGCCTATTCACCGTGGCGGATGCCGTGGACGCTTGGTTACGTTTCGTGCTCAGCAAGGGCCTGGAAGATGCCAGCGACGATGAAGTGAAGCTGGCCGTCCATGGTCTGCTGAACACGAAGATAACCGAAGGGCTCCGCAGCAGTCTCTCCGTGCTGGCCACCAACGAGCCTCGAACGGTGCTCGGGCAGCAGATCGACTACTGGGAGTCACCAGCGCTGCTGTTCGCCGTCCACTCTGACAACGAAGCCCTGGGCGGGACATCGGGATTCCGAAGCATCGCGGCGAACGAGGCGGGCCGGAACATCGAGCGCTTCACTCGCAACATCCAGGCGACGATGCGCGGCGACCAAGAGACGTACGAGCTATGGGGGCTCGCCATCGACCAGACTCTCGCCGCCGAGGAGCAGGGCGCAACCGCAGGATTGTTCATCGTACTCACGGTCATCGCCGCGCTCGCGGTTGTCGGTGCGAGCTTGCGCGCATACTGGCCGACCGCGCTGACAGCCGTCGGCTTGGGCGTCCTGATGATCTGGCTGAAGGGCCTTTCCGCATTGGTCGGCATCAAAGGAGGCCTGATCGTCGAACTGATCGTGCCCATCGCCATGATCTCGCTCGGTGTCGACTTCGCGGTCCACGCGGCCCGGCGCTACCAGGAAGAACGCCATCTAGGCATAGCGCCAAGGGCAGCCTTGCGTGCGGGCATGGCTGGAGTCATCGGCGCGCTCCTGCTAGCGATGCTGAGCGATGGCATCGCGTTCCTCTCCAACGTACCCTCAGGCATTGAGGCCGTCGTGCACTTCGGGCTCGCAGCCGGGATCGCGACGCTCTCGTCGTTCATCGTACTGGGAATAGTGCTGCCGCTCGCGCTCATGAAGATCGACGAACTCCTGGATTCGCGACCGATCACGCGCATGCCGGGTTGGGTACCATGGCTGGCCGCAGGCGGTGTAACCGCGCTGACGGGCGCTGGCGTGATCCTGCTAGTCGCCGTGCATATGGCGACCGGCGCTGGCATCCTGCTCTCAACGACAGCCCTATTTATCCTCGTTCCCTTGACCGTACTGCACCTGCGCAAGCCGACTGAAACCACTCGTGCCAGTAGCCTATCGCCACGCCCGATGTTGGAGGGTGCCTGGGTCGAGCGCTTGGTGACGGGGCTCGCCACGCGCAGGCGGATCGTCCTCCCCGTGGTCGCCCTACTGACGGCAACCTCAGTGGTGCTCGCTCTCCGCTTGGAGGCAACGTTCGACGTCAAAGACTTCTTCGCCGAGGACTCGGACCTGGTCGTGGGACTCGACAAGCTAGATGAGCATGTAGGAGACCGAAGCGGTGAGGGCGGAATCGTATTTATACGCGGCGATCTGGCGTCACCTGAGGCGCTGACCGCTCTGGACGATTTCGTGGAGAGCCTCGGCGCCAACCCCTACGTCGGCAAGTCAAAGGACGACGGCACCCCCAGCATCTTCGACGAGAACCTGCTGAACATGGTGACCCTGGTCATGGAGTCGGAGTACGCCCGGACTGCGGTAGAGGAGCACACAGGCGTGCTGCTGACAGATGACGATGGCAACCTCCGCCCCGATACGCGCACGCAGGTGCAGGCCCTGTTCGAGTTCATGACCACGTACGGAGTGCCCCGCGACCCGACCACGGATATCTACTCAGCGGGCGTTGTCCGCGAAGCGCTGTTCTACGATCCCGCATCGCCCAGTGAGCAGATAACGCTGATCTACGCAGGCATCCCCGGCACGCGTGAGCTGAGCCTCATCGCGCTCGCCCGCAGCTCGCTGCTGCAAGATCTTGCGCCGCTCAAGGACGTGCCGGGCATCACGCAGGTTGGCCTGACCGGCTCGCCATTCCTACGCGAGGCCGAACTAACGGCAACCGTGGACAATCTGCGACGCTCGCTGCCCATCGCGACGGTAGGCGCGCTGCTGCTGCTCCTGATCGCGTTCAGGTCGATCCGGTACGCCGTGGTGACGATCCTACCCATAGGCCTCGTCGTTGCCTGGCTGTACGCCATCATGGAATTGGCCGGTTTCGCCCTGAATTTCGTGTCGGCGACCATCGGCGCGGTGTCGATCGGGGTTGGCATCGATTACTCGATCCACATGACGGAGCGCTTCCGGGAGGAATTGGGCCGGACAGCTACGCGCGTCGAGGCGCTGCGGCGTGCCGCTCGGGGCACCGGCGTTGCTCTGCTAGCGTCGGCCGGATCAAGTATCGTGGGCTTCGCGATCATGGCCTTCGCACCGATGCCCATGTTCAGCACATACGGGCTACTGACGGCATTGATGATCTTCCTGGCCTTGGTCGCCGCACTCGTAGTCCTCCCGTCCCTTCTCATGCTCGTCGCCCCCGAACCCAGGCGTACCCAGGACCCACTTGCTGCCACAGAACAGGGAGAGTCGTGACCGATATGCGATATAACGCGGTGATCTTCGATCTGTTCGGCACGCTGATCGAAACGGTGACGCCCGATCACTACGACGTGATGCTGGGCGAGGTAGCGGACACGCTAGGGGCGAACGCGGATGCCTTCGCGACAGAGTGGCGCGCGACCGTCAACGAGCGTGAGTCGGGACTGCAGGGCGGGATCGACCAGATACTATCAAGGACGTCGACGGCGGCCGGGCACACTCCCTCGGCAGTCGCAGCCGCAGCCGCCAAACGTCGCTGGCTGGCGATCGCTGGGGGTTGGCTAACGCCACGCGACGACGCGCGAGCGACGCTGGAGGCGATCCGCGCGACGGGGGCGAAAGTCGGATTGCTGAGCAATTGCTCAGCAGAGGTGCCACCTCTGTGGCCGACCGTAGGCCTGGCCGATCTGTTCGACCACCTAGTGTTCTCCTGCGATGTGGGCGCCATGAAGCCTCACCCCAGCGTGTACGAGGCTGCCTACACCAATCTGGGCGTGGATCCGGCGCGTTGCATGTTCGTAGGGGACGGCGGTGCGAGAGAGCTCACGGGCGCAAGCGCAGTCGGCATGGAGGCCGTGCTGATACGCGTGCCCGGCGAGGAACACACGTGGTTCGACAGCTTCTACCGCAAAGATGCATTGGAGTGGCCGGGAACGGTGGTTGGCAGCCTGAGCGAGCTTATCGCGCTGATCTAGCTGGTTACGGGGTGGAGCACGGACGGGCCCGGGGCTGCATTGCCGTCGGAGTCAAGGATCTCTTCCCACGTGAACTGCTTGCCCACCCCGCTGCGATTGGCAAGGAAACGCTTAGCCGTCAGCGGCTCCAGCAACTCGCAGTAGATCTCGATCCGGTTACCATCGGGGTCGTTGCAGTACATGCTCCGGGTATAACCGTAGTCGATCATCTCGATGAACTCGACTCCCCGCGTAGAAAGATCGTCGAACGTCTCCTTGAGTTCCTCGGTGCCGCCCTCGATCACGAAGGCTAAGTGGCTCAGTCCAGGAGCGCCCGCGGCGTTTCCGTGGGTGCCCTCGGTGCGTGCGTTGAAGAGACCGATATCGTGGTGCTGGCGACCGAAAGACATGAAGGCTCCTGGGCGCTCGGCCCATCGAACGACCTCCATCCCCAGCTTGTCACGGTAGAACTCGACAGCCACAGCGACGTCTGAGACGTAAAGTACCGTGTGTCCAACTCGCTCGATCCGTGTCATGCCAGGCCTCCTGCTACCGCGCGTCACGCGTCGGTCAGCGCGCGTAGTCTATCGCGCTCCAGCGAATCCCACGCAAACGCTAGGATGCGCCGCTGTTGCGCAAGCGCTCTTCATAGGCGGCAGCCGCGTCCTTAAGCGCACGATCGAGGTCAAGGTAGTCCGCCGCTTGATCGGCGGGGGGCTTCACCACGGGCTCCTCCGCTTCTTCCGCAAATGGCGACGGCGCTTCGTCTTCGCCAATCACGACAGCATCCGTGTCGCTCGAGGACGGTATCGGGGAATCGTGCGCGTCAGCAGCTGTATCCGACGCCGAGAGCACGATCTCCGGCACGATGATCTCGTTCTCGTTCCTTGTGTCACCACTAGGCATGTAGCCAGCCATCATGGATGCAAAATCCGTCGCATCGCGCGGAGGTCGAGGTGACTCCGGTCGTGCAACACCCGCCGCTGTCGCCTGCTGGGGATCCGTTTCCCCAGCAACGATCGCCTGGCGCAGGGCTTCCAGGTCCATGCCTCCACCGAACGTTCGCTCAGGGCGAGCGGGTGGGTCGGGTTCAGCCTCAGGCTCGCGAGCCTCAACCTCAGTTTCAACTGCGGGACTACCAGATCCATACGGTCGTCCCAGCAAGGGCGAGTCGAGCTTCTCCGCCAAGGTAGCGTCGTCGAGCGCACGCTCGTCCTCCGCCACTACGGCGAGAGGTTCGCCCACCACTGGAGCATCAGCAACTCGCCACTCTTGTGGGGTACGGGGAAGGTCGACCTCGTGCTCGTCGGCGATGACTTCATCAGTGGAGGCCTTCTGCTCCGGCCATCGCCCAACAAAACTTTCGGCGGCAGGCTCTGGCGCGACCGCGGACGCAGGAACAACAGGACCGCCGATGCTCGCTACGGTAAGGCTAGAAGACTCAGCTTCCGCTGGTGGGCCAGATGCCACGGCTGCTTCTGCCACTTTAGCTTGGATAATTTTTTCTTTCGGCCCGCGCGTACCGCGCGGGCCGAAAGAGCGCGATGGCTTCGCCGATGACGGTGGCACGATGCACTCAAGCACCTGAAGTCCAGCTTCTGTGATCGTTCCGTTGGACTGCCATTCGGAACCGTCCAGTAGCGTCGACCACTGGTACAGGTCAACTTGGCCAGCCAGTTCAGGCACCGAGAACGCTGCAGCGAGGGCCAGGTTCAGCGTCTCGTTGAAGCTGATGTCCCGATCAATCTCGGTTAACAATCTCGCCTGGAGACGTCGGACGGCCCTTTCCAGATCTGGGGGCAGAGTCACACTTCGACGAGTCACCGTTCACCTCCACATACCAAACCCACGGGCCAGCGCGCCAGCACCTGACTTAAGGGTAGCACAGCAGTTCTACGGTTGTAGCGTATTGCGTATTGCGTTTACCCGCACTTGCACCGCTGGTGCACTTTGAAGTTTTTCCTTTTCCGCATTCATACATTTAGAGCACCCCCTCTCTCGCGTTTACACACGTTCGCGTAATTGCTATGCATGCGCAGAACATTCTGTAGCAATTGCTAACAAGTGTGCATTAGCGCCCTATGCAGTAGCTCGTTTAGCAGTCTACGGCCTATCTAGTGGCATTGGAGGGTTATCAGCGCTTTAGACCGCGCCGGCCAGAGGATCCACCAGAATAAGTGTATTCGGGGCCATCGATCAGGAGGACTAGCCAGCCTGTGAGATCTCCCACAAGTGGCCGTCGGGATCGCGGAAAAACGCTCGCGTTTCGGGCCCCCAGTCGACCGGTGGGCTGAGGAACTCAGCCCCGCGATCGCGCAAAGTCTCGTATGCGCTCTGGCAATCAGGCACCCGTATGGTGACCTCAGCTGAAACACGATCGGCGTCCACGGGCGGAGTCATCGAAACCGTGGGCTTATCGTCAGATGGGCCGCCACCAGTGACCAGCAGCAGCCAATTGTCTAGGAAGCGCAACACGCACGACGAACCACCGTACTCCCGATGAACCGTCGCACCAAGCACGTCCACGTACCACGCCTTCGAACGCTCGACGTCGTCCACGACGAGCAGCAACGTCATCCCCATGTCCGGTGATGGGAACGGTGTACCTGTCATGCGATCTCCTTGCTCGGGGTGGGTCGGCCGTTGCTCACACGAGTACCACGTGCTGCTACCTCGCGCTGATAGCCTCGATGTCTAGCGGCTCCCGGTAGTTGGGCTTGTTACGCATAACGTCCATGCCTTCCTCCGCGGGGTAGACGTCCGTATAGATCTCGAGGCGGTTGCCGTCAGGGTCGCGGAAGTACACGCTGTGCGTCATACCGTGGTTCGTCACCTGGTCTACTTGCACGCCAGAGGCCTTCAGTTTGTCGTAAGCGGTCCGCAGGTCATGATCGTCGCCAGGTATCCTCAGCGCGATGTGCACGAGTCCCAGGGCACCGTGGACGCCATCTCCTGCGTCTTGGAACAGCGCGATGTCGTGGTGCTGCGAACCGAACGACAAGAACACGCCCTGCCCTGGCCGATAGGAAGTGACCTCCATGCCCAGCTTGTCACGGTAGAACGCCATCCCGGCGTCCATGTCCGATACGCGGATCACGATGTGCCCTACACGTTCGATGCCCAACATGGCGGTTCTCCTAAATGGGCGCTCTGTAACCCATCCTGATCATTGGCGCGATTCTACGCTTGTGGCTTGGGCACGGGCAAAGAAAAAGGCCCCTCGACGATCGAGAGACCTTTTTTGAACTTCTTGGTAGCGGGGGTTGGACTCGAACCAACGACCTTCGGGTTATGAGCCCGACGAGCTGCCACTGCTCCACCCCGCACCGAATGGCATGGCCTGAATGACGGCCAAATGGGAAATCGAGTGATGCAACCGCGTCTTTGCGCGCTAACAAGGGGTATCGAGCGAGAGCGTTCTAAGGAAAGAAAAATATAGGTCAAGTCCTCGGCCAATTAGTACCGCTCAGCTGAACACATTGCTGTGCTTACACTTGCGGCCTATCAAGCAGATAGTCTCTCTGCGGCCTTAATCCCCGAAGGGATGGGAAGTCTCATCTTGGGGCCGGCTTCGCACTTAGATGCTTTCAGCGCTTATCCGTTCCATACATAGCTACCCGGCGTTGCCCATGGCAAGACAACCGGAACACCAGGGGTATGTCCCTCTCGGTCCTCTCGTACTAGAGAGAGCTCCCCTCAAACTTCCTGCGCCCACAGCGGATAGAGACCGACCTGTCTCACGACGGTCTGAACCCAGCTCGCGTGCCGCTTTAACCGGCGAACAGCCGGACCCTTGGGACCTTCTTCAGCCCCAGGATGCGACGAGCCGACATCGAGGTGCCAAACCTTGCCGTCGATATGAACTCTTGGGCAAGATAAGCCTGTTATCCCCGGGGTAGCTTTTGTCCGATAAGCCACGGCCCTTCCACACGGGACCGTAGGATCACTTTGACCGACTTTCGTCCCTGCTCGGCTTGTAGGCCTCGCAGTCAAGCCCCCTTCTACCAATGCGCTCTACGGGTGATTTCCATCCACCCTGAGGGGACCTTTGTACGCCTCCGTTACTCTTTAGGAGGCGACCGCCCCAGTCAAACTGCCTGCCAGACACGGTTCCATTGCTTGTTCAATGGTTAGATCCAAAAACAGAGAAGAGTGGTATTTCACTTGTCGACTCCACCCAGACTGGCGTCTAGGCTTCAAAGTCTCCCACCTATGCTACACAACTATATCCTCAGATCAATGCCAGGTTGCAGTAAAGCTCCACGGGGTCTTTTTGTCCTGCTGCGGGTAACGAGCATCTTCACTCGTACTTCAATTTCACCGAGACCTTCCTTGAGACAGCGCTCCAGTTGTTACGCCTTTCCTGCGGGTCAGAACTTACCTGACAAGGGATTTCGGTACCTTAGGACCGTTATAGTTACGGCCGCCGTTCACCGGGGCTTCGATTCGTAGCTCTCACCACTCCTCTTGACCTTCCGGCACTGGGCAGGCGTCAGCCCCTATACGTCGTCTTGCGACTTGAGCAGGGACCTGTGTTTTTGTTAAACAGTCACCAGAGCCTCTTAATTGCAACCCTCGAATGCTTCATGCGTATAGCTCTACACACTCAAGGGCACTCCTTCTCCCGAAGTTACGGAGTCAATTTGCCGAGTTCCTTAAGGAAGGTTCTCTCGTCCGCCTTAGTACTTTTATACCAGTCCACCAGTGTCGGTTTGCGGTACGGACACCTATGACTCTAGTTACGAAGTTTTTCTAGCCGGCATAGCATCAACAGTTTCCCCAGGGCAGAACCCTGAAGTTCGCTTCCCCCTCAGCTCGTAGCCCCAGAACGGATTTTCCTATCCTGAGATGGCCTACAGGGTCGCACGCACCATGTCCAATGGGCACGCACTGCCTAGCTTCCCGTGTCCCTCCTTAACCTTAAAACGATCCATAGGTGGCGCTGGAATATTAACCAGCTGTCCATCGCCTACGCCCTTCGGCCTCGGCTTAGGTCCGGCTAACCCTACGTCGACTGACGTTGCGTAGGAAACCTTGGACTTTCGGCGGATGCGGTTCTCACGCATCTTTACGTTACTCATGCCGACATTCTCACTTCCCTGCGCTCCAGCCACCCTCACGGTTGACCTTCAGTGCACAGGGAACGCTCCCCTACCCCTCACGATTGCTCGCGAAGCCACAACTTCGGCATTATGCTTTAGCCCCGATAAATTGTCGGCGCACGATCTCTTGACCAGTGAGCTATTACGCACTCTTTAAAGGATGGCTGCTTCTAAGCCAACCTCCTGGTTGTCTGGGCGACCGAACTTCCTTTGACACTGAGCATAAATTTAGGGGCCTTAGTTGGTGGTCTGGGCTGTTTCCCTCTCGACAATGGAGCTTATCCCCCACTGTCTCACTCCCTAGGCATGGATAGGACGGCATTCGAAGTTTGATAGGGTTTGGTAGGCTCACGCCCCCTAGCCCAATCAGAGCCCTACCTCCGTCCCTCTTCCTAGAGGCTGCACCTCAATGCATTTCGGGGAGAACCAGCTATCTCCAAGTTCGATTGGCATTTCACCTCTACCCACAGTTCATCCCAACATTTTGCAACATATACGGGTTCGGGCCTCCACCTCGAGACTATCGAGGCTTCACCCTGACCATGGGTAGCTCACTTGGTTTCGGGTCTACTCCGCACGACTAAATCGCCCTATTCAGACTCGCTTTCGCTACGGCTCCGAGACGTCTATATCTCTTAACCTTGCCATACAGAAGTAACTCGTCGGCTCATTCTTCAATAGGCACACCATCACCCCGATAAATCGAGGCTCTGATCGCTTGTAGGCCCACGGTTTCAGGTCTATTTCACTCCCCTTTAGGGGTTCTTTTCACCTTTCCCTCACGGTACTTGTGCGCTATCGGTCGTCAAGGGTATTTAGCCTTGGAGGGTGGTCCCCCCTGCTTCCCACGGGATTTCTCGTGTCCCGTGGTACTCACGAACATTATCTAGAGTCCAGAATCTTTCGCCTACGGGGCTATCACCCTCTATGGCGGACCTTTCCAGGTACCTTTGGCTAGAAGCTGGATTTGTAACTCTATGCGGTCGCTGGGACTCCCGCTGACATGCCGTACAACCCTCATGAGATATAGGCCCCCAGGCCACTAAACCCCACAAGTTTGGGCTGATCCCGTTTCGCTCACCACTACTCAGGGAATCGTGTTTACTTTCTTTTCCTCAGGGTAATGAGATGTTTCAGTTCCCCTGGTTACCTTCCTATGCTTATGTGTTGGGCATAGGATGCGGTGGTTTCGCCACCGCCGGTTCCCCGATTCGGGAATCCCCGGCTAAGCTTGCTTGACAGCTAACCGAGGCTTATCGCAGACGTGCTACGCCCTTCGTCGGCCCTTGACGCCAAGGCATCCACCGTGGGCCCTTAATAACTTGACCCAAGCTCTCCGTCGTAATGCGGAGAGCCGGTTTTTTCCTTAGCTCGTTGTTACTCGCTCGATATTCCCTTGTTAAGGTGCAAAGACGGAAGCCCGACTAGAGTCTCATTGACCCTTGTCATCCAACCTCAAAATCAACTTCAGAGGTGAGGGGCTCGCGCCGCAACTCAAGCAGTATATGAACGCTTCGCCTGTCGTGTCAACAGACCCCGCCTCCACACCACCGCCCCTCTACCCTCGCTATTTAGCAGGCGGCGACCCGGTGTGCACGCGCTTAGCCCTCTGCTCCACCGATATCGCCAGCATTAGCCGAACTACCGACGAATTCAACGTCCTCAATATCCACAAAACGTGTCCGCATCGCCTCTATCGCCTGGGGGTTCTCGTCCACCAGGATGAAACGCCGCCCCAGTTCAGCCGCCGCCGCACCCGTCGTGCCGCTACCCGCAAAGAAATCCAGCACCACATCACCCGCGTTGGACGACGCCGTGATGATCCGCCGCAGGATGGCGATCGGCTTCTGCGTGGCGTAGCCCGTACTCTCGCGCCCACCTGGTGGCACGATGGTCTGCCACCACGTGTCCGTAGGTAGCTTGCCCCGCGCTGCCTTCTCCGGCCCTACCAGTCCCGGCGCCATATAGGGGATACGGTCGATCGCATCTCTGTTAAATGTGAAATGCGCCGGGTCTTTAACGTAGTAAAGGATGTTGTCGTGCTTGGCAGGCCACCGGTTCTTCGGCCTGCCGCCGTAGTCGTATGCCCAAATGATCTCGTTCTGAAAGCACTCGCGCCCAAATATCTGGTCCATGAGCACCTTGCAGTAATGCACCTCACGGTAGTCCAGGTGCAGGTAGAAGGAGCCCCTAGGCTTGAGCACCCGGTAGGCCTCCCGCAACCGAGGCTCCAAGAAACCCAGGTAGTCGTCGAAAACGTCTGAGTACTCGGTCGAGGCCCCGAGCTCAGTGACGTACCGCCGCCCACCGAACCCCGTACGATCGCCATCCTCACTTGATCTCGTCCTGGTGCGCGTTTTTCGCTGCGCTTTGCCAGTGTTGAACGGCGGGTCGATGTACACGAGATCCGCAGATGCGTCTGCCATCCTCTTTAGAAAAGCGAGGTTGTCTCCGAAATAGACCTGCCCGAAGTGGGCTTGATTAGATGAGGCGTTCGTCACCACGCCAGTGTAGGCGTCGCACCAGAGCATGGGCCATACGTTTGCCCTCGTACCCGCAACCGCTGATAATCACGCGCAGCAACAGCCCCCCAACCGAACGGAGCCATCCCATGATCATCGACGTTCACACGCACATCGTTCCTGAGCACTTCCCCCTCAAGTTGCAGCGCGCAGCGGGCGACGGCTGGCCATTCATGGATCACGGTCGCTCCAAGCCGGATACCGCCGACATGATGGTGGGGGGCAAGAATTACCGGACCGTGGACGACCAATGCTGGAGTGCCGCTCGGCGGATATCCGACCTGCCCGACCAAGGCATCGACCGCCAGGTCATCTCGCCGATGCCCCGGCTCCTCGACTACGGGATCAACGTCAACGACGGTCGTGACCTAGCGCGTTACCTTAATGAGACTATCGCAGAACTTGTGAAGAGCTACCCAGACCGTTTCTACGGGCTGGGTTCCGTGCCCATGCAGGATGTGGATCTCGCCGTCGCCGAGCTTGAGGGGGTAAAAGCGCTGGGCCTTCGCGGCGTTGAGATCACCACCAACGTGAACGGAGTCAGTCCAGGAGACCCGCGATTCCTGCCCTTCTGGCGAGAGGTCGAGCGCTTGAGCCTGTCCGTCTTCGTGCACGGCCAAGACCCCACCTTCAGCGAACGGCTCGTAGGCCCACCGTACCTGGAGAATGCCATCGGGTTCCCCATGGAAAATGCATTCGCGGTTGCCTCAATCGTCACTGGCGGAGTGATGGAGGAATGCCCCGAACTACGCGTGTGCTTCAGCCACGGCGGTGGCCCGTTCACCATGGTGCTTCCCAGGATTCAGCACCTGTGGCACAAGAACGCCTCGCTGCGCGAAGCGATGAAGCGTCCGCCACTCGAGTACGCCCAGATGCTGTACTACGACGACATCCTGTTCGACAACCGAGCGTTGAGCTACCTGATGGACATGGTCGGTTCGAGCCAGGTGCTGATCGGTTCCGACTACCCGTTCATGAGCAGGCCCCAACTCCCCGCCGACGAGTTCGCGGCACTGGCCCTGAGCGCGGACGTTGCGGAAGATCTGGCCTGGCGGAATTGCCTGCGGTTCTTAGGGTTGCAGGAACCGTAGTACTTCCGGTGGATGTGAGAGCAACGGGGGTCGCCTATGCTCGTCCAACCACTTGGTTGACCCCGAAATCGGTCGACCCGAGGCACGTATGACGACAGCCAATGGGCACCTTCCTGAACAACTGCTATCGCTGGTCGCTGGTCGCTTCCGGCTCCTGGGAGACGCCACGCGCCTGAGCTTGATCCTCGCCGTCCGTGACGCAGAGCTCAGCGTTAGTCAGATCGCTGACGCCGTGGGTACTTCGCAGGCCAACGCCTCGAAGCATCTCACCGCGCTGCACGACGCAGGGATGGTCGCTCGCCGTCGTGAAGGTGGAAGCGTCTTCTACCAGGCCAACGGCCGCGTGCCTTACCTGTTGATCGACGCCGTGTGCACGAGCCTTGACTCCCAAGCCCGCGAGCGTGACGCACTTCTGGCATCCGCGCAACAGCAAGGCAACCGCAACGCGGCGTAGCGGCCCTAGTTGAGCTAAACACCACTCCAACGCCTTCTGACTCGCCCCCTTCGGGTGCACGGAAGACGCCGCCCAGTGCCCGCCCACGATGGTGATTCGTACCCCGCGTGCCATCCATGCCATGTCCACGCCATCGAGGCTGTTCGTCGCGACTAAGGGGACTCCGCACAACCCGCGCTTGAGCAAGACGGAATGCTTGAACTCGGGTGGCGCCCAAGGTAATATCGCCAGGTTGCCACTGGATAAACTCCTCTGCGTGCCAGGCGCAACACCCTACCAACGGGCGCAGCCTGAACACTGTTCCACCGCCCGCAGTACTGGCCCCAAGTAAATGAGGTTGCTCGCATGGCCCGGTTTCTAAAACTCCGCACGCCCATCCTGACGGTCGCGCTCATGGCGCTGCTCCTGGCAGTGCTCTCCGCGTGTGCGAGCCCTCAGAACACCTTCGATCCCAAATCCGACGCTACGGACTCGATCCTCACGATCTACATCCTCGTGACTGTCGTCGCCAGCGTCGTCGGGTTCGCGGTTCTGGCCGCAATGGTTTGGCTGATCATCAAGTTCCGCGCGAAACCCGGCGTTCCTGCCAAGCAGATTCACGGTAACACCAAGCTGGAGATCGCTTGGACCATCGCGCCCATCTTGATACTCCTGATCATCGGCATACCGACGATGTACTGGATCGCAGGCACCGCAGAAGACCCCGCACCTAACGTGCTTGAAGTAGAGGCCACCGGACACCAATGGTGGTTCGAGTTCACCTACCCAGGGATGGGCCCTGACGGCGGGGATCTCATTACAGCCAACGAATTGGTCATTCCAGTCGGGCGCGACGTTCGTGTCACGCTCCACTCTGACGATGTCGTCCACAGCTTCTGGGTGCCTCAACTGGTCGGTAAAACCGACATGATCCCCGGCCGCACCAACGTCCTCCAAACCTTTAATGCCTACGAACCAGGCCTGTACTACGGTCAGTGTGCTGAGTTCTGTGGCACTGCCCACGCCTTGATGCGTTTCCGCGTCAACGTGAAAACCTCTGCCGACTTCAGCACTTGGGCTGATGCTCACAACGCAGGCCCGGCTGCTCCTGAGCCAGGAACGGCAGCAGCACGTGGGTCGCTCGGATTTGCAACCTGCTCGGGCTGTCACGCCATCTCCGGTACTGCTGCCCAAGGCCGCATCGGGCCTGACCTCTCGCTCTTCGGCGAACGCTCGACCATCGCGGCGGGAATCTTGGACAACACTGACGCGAACCTGAAGGCTTGGATCGGCGACGTTCGCTCGATCAAGCCGATCCCGGAAGGCGCTCGGTTCATGCCGACCTTCAACGACGGCACCTTGGACGAAGGCCAAATCGCGGACATCGCGGCGTATCTCAATAGCTTGACAGCGGAGTAACGGGCCACGCCCGGGTAACTACGCAAAGCGGACGACGGACGAAGGAACGAGAAGACATGGCAGCGAACACCGGCATATTGCGACGCCCCCTGGCCCCCGTGGGCATCTGGGCATGGATGACGACCGTCGATCACAAACGCATCGCCGTTCTGTACGGCGTCACAGCGTTCTTCTTCTTCTTGCTCGGGGGCATGGAAGCCCTCGTCATGCGGGTTCAACTGGCCTCTGCTGAGTCAACGCTAGTGAGCGCCGCGACGTTCAACGCAATGTTCACCATGCACGGCACCACGATGGTCTTCATGGTCGTCATGCCAGCGGGCGCAGCATTCTTCAACTTCCTCGTTCCCTTGATGATCGGCGCGCGTGACGTCGCCTTCCCAAGGCTCAACGCTTTCAGCTACTGGTTGTTCCTCTTCGGAGCCCTCTTCATGAACTTCAGTTTCTTCATGAACGCCTTCCCTGACATGGGTTGGTTCGGCTATGCGCCACTCACCAGCAACGAGTTCACCATCTCCAACGCCACCGACTATTGGGTGCTCGGCCTCTTGGTCATGGGCGTCGGTACCACAGCCGCTGGCTTCAACTTCGTCGTGACGATCCTCAACATGCGAGCTCCCGGAATGACGCTCATGCGTATGCCCGTGTTCGTGTGGATGACCCTCATCGTCGCCTTTCTCATCATCTTCGCGTTCCCACCTCTGACGATCGCATTGGCGTTCCTTACGTTCGACCGCTTCTTCGACACCAATTTCTTCGTGGATATCGGCGCCGGTTCCGACCCGCTGCTCTGGCAGCACCTGTTCTGGATCTTCGGCCACCCTGAGGTCTACATCCTCATCCTCCCTGCCATGGGCATCGTCTCCGACGTGCTCCCAACGTTCACCCGCAAGCCGCTCTTCGGCTACTCGATGGTCGTGTTCGCTGGCGTCGTCATCGCGTTCCTCGGCTTCGGCGTCTGGGCGCACCACATGTTCACCACCGGCCTCGGGCCCTGGGCCAACGCGGCATTCTCTGCCACTACCATGGCGATCGCGGTGCCTACCGGCGTCAAGATCTTCAACTGGCTAGCTACGTTGTACGGTGGATCCATCACCTTCAAAACCCCAATGCTCTTCGCACTGGGCTTCATCAGCATGTTCATGCTGGGCGGCCTTAGCGGCGTTATGCACGCTGTTACCGCCGTCGACTCGCAGCAACAGGACACCTACTTCATCGTCGCCCACTTCCACTACGTGTTGTTCGGCGGTGCGATCTTCGGGATCAACTCCGGTATCTACTACTGGTTCCCGAAGATCACCGGCAAGATGTTGAGCGAGCGCCTCGGCAAGGTCCACTTCTGGTTGATGCTCATCGGCTTCAACCTCACCTTCATGCCCATGCACATCCTTGGCGTCATCGGCATGCCCCGTAGGATTTACACCTATGCAGAGGACATGGGTTTCGAGTTCTTGAACCAGATCGTCTCAGCAGGGGCCTTCATCATCGCCCTGTCCGTAATCATGTTCATCATCAACGTCGTCCGGTCAGTTCGCCAAGGCGAGCCCGCTGGCGACAACCCCTGGGGAGCCTCCACCCTTGAGTGGTCGATCTCCTCCCCGCCCCACCACTACAACTTCGCGATAGTGCCGACAGTCCGCAGCCAGTACCCGCTGTGGGACGAGAACGCCAACGTCATCCTCCCACCCGCGCTCCCGGCGCACGACGAGCCGGTAATGCCAGATCCGTCCTACTGGCCCATCGTTGTAGCCTTCTCGATCACGATGGTGGCGGGAGGCCTGATCATCTGGCAGGGCCACGCCATCGCAGGACTAACAGTCATCGCATCCATGGGATTGCTCGGGATGCGCGCCATCTATGGATGGGTACTAGAGCCTATGGAGGATGAAGCCCACGTCTCCGTCCACCACTAGG
>ERZ890510.431-NODE-431-length-33425-cov-9.013425_pt1 | contig 33425 bp, 27 predicted proteins | sample MGYA00521265_ERZ890510 | MGnify/ENA primary metagenome ERZ890510 (study PRJEB32303, sample SAMEA104408624) | aquatic metagenome | biome: Brackish water; feature: Chemocline; material: water | place: Baltic Sea | collected 2014-10-26T21:54:00 | depth 110 m ... | reverse complement strand
GGGCTAAATACCTTTGGAAGTCTTAAACAGAGACCCAGTTATTTTGACACTCCCCTCTTTATAGAGGTTGGCTAAAAGGTCAATTATAACGTCTCTGAAACTGTAGTATCGCCCTATTACATCGCCTAAGAAAAGCTTCGCCAATAAGGGTTGCAGAATACCCGGAGCTGATTTTAATAAAAGACGACCGTTTATTTGCTCCTCCCCATTTTCGCGGATAAATGGTGTTGATGTATCAATAAATAATAGTTCAGTATCTGGTGTTATTTTTGGATTGGCCGCATCATAATTCTTGATGGCCCAATTCGAAAGCTGAGCATCTAATCCTATTTCAATTCCAGAATCACTTTGATTAAAGAACCAAACTTTCGCCATTTCTTTAACGACTAATTCCATCAACAATATTTGTGTTTGTTGCGGAATTTTAAAAAGCACCTTGTTGCATATCGATGATGCATCAAGTCGTTGCTGAAAGAGATAATTCACGAAATGGCCATCATGCCCAACGACATCGATACCCTCAAATAATGGGAGGGACAAATCGATGCTTTGCAGTAGTTGATTATATTTTTTATAAAGTTGAATATAGTTTCGCGACTCTTCAGCACTACTGAATATAGGCAATCGTTTGCATGCCCAAGAACTGCCGTCATCAAATGAAACACCGAATACAGTAGATATTTCGCCATAGCCTATTATTTCAATATTTTCAACGCTTTGAGTCGGTCGAACAGGGTCTAATAGTTGTTCAATATTCTGAATAAATGCCTTATAATTTTCCTCATTAAAACTCACAATTCAACCTTTCTTCCTATCATGATAGCTCTAATTAACGAGCGTGTTTCACTTTTCTATATTTATGAAAAAATAGATTTAAATGCCTTTTTAGCTTTCAGTGCGACTTGATAATACTTCAACTTCCCTATGGCTTTATCCATTGTTTCTAAAACTTCTTCGACTTGCAATTTTGTAATAATTAATGGCGGCATCAGTTGACAAATCGATTTGTCATTATTGGCGTAAATACTCCAAATCCCACTCTCATACGCTGCTTTGGTAAAAAGGGGCCCCAGATCATTATGGGTGAATTTAATTCCCATCATGAGTCCTAATTGATTGAAAGAATGAATGAGGTCAGGATGCTTTTTTTGTAAGGTCTCAAAACCATGGCTAAACAAGGCGGCCATTTCATTAACATGGTTCAAAAAATTAGGATCTGACGAAATATCAAGCACATTTAAGGTGACTTCAGACCCAATTTCAGAACCGCCGAAGGTGCTAATATGTATAAATGGATTTTCATTAAATATTTTCATAAATGGTTCACGGATGACGGTTGCACTCATGGGATATAAACCTCCCGACAAACCCTTGCCTAAAACCACCATATCAGGAATTATGTCGAAATGCTCAAAAGCCCAATTTTTTCCCGTTCGACCGAGACCTGCCTGAACCTCATCAATGATAAGCAAGGTTCTATTTTCGGTACAAAGATTCCGTACTTCTTGCATATATGTTTTCTCAGGAATAATTATGCCCGCAGTGGATTGAACGGTCTCCATAATAACAGCCGCCGTATGGGGCGAAAGTGCGTCTTTAAATGCTTGGATTTCGTTGAATTGAACACGTTTAACATGAGATGTATCTAAGCCAAAAGGTTCCCGATATTGCGCGTCACCTGTTGCTAGGGCGAGTCCTGTATGTCCGTGGTATCCACCAATTGTGCTAATAACTTCGTTTCGTTTTGTGTGCCCTTGCGCCACTTTTAACGCTAAATCAATCGCTTCACCACCACTCACGCCAAAGACCGTATAATTCAAGTCTCCAGGCATCATAGACGCTAATTTTTTAGCAAGTTTTGCACGTTGAACCGAGATAAAATGATGATTGCCAATATCGAGGGATTCGGTGGCTTTTAAGAGTGTCTTTATAATTTCAGGATGACGATGGCCGAGATTAAAAACACCGCCATTGGAATGGCAATTAAACAATTTCTTTTTCCCATCGATGTCCCAAATATAGCATCCCTCACGACGCCCCATGATAAATTCCATTCCGTATTCTTCAAATACATCCGCTTTCGCCGTCGAAACATGATGTCGAAAATCACTGATGATATGCGATTTTTCATTCTTATCGTATGTTTGCATAAACCTTTTCCATTTTTAATGATACTAAAGCAATTCTGAACTAGCGCAACTTTTATTTCGATTGGTCGCTAGTGATTTTACCATCACAATTTCAATCAAAGAGTCAAAAGAGAACGAATATTCGGCGATTTGAAATGCTAATCGTTTTGGCAATCACACCTCTAATATGTTATTTTTCTTTTAAATATGTAAAAATATAGAATGGGATGCGGAAAATTTGGCTCAAAAATAGGGTGATCCATTGATACCATTTAAGACGATGACGAAATAAAATCATCATGCCTGAAAATTTCTTTTTGAGCTTTTTCCATGCGAAAGCGCCACCGATGGAGGCAGACACTTTATGATAAATAATGCTATTCTGAACCACTTTCAGATCAAAATTCTTCTCACGAATCCGCAAGGATAAATCGACATCTTCACCATACATTTGAAAATGTTCATCAAAACCATTTAGTGCTCTAAAAAGAGGTTCTCGAATTACCAGACAGCAACCCGTTATGTAATCCGTTTGACTTATTTGAGGGGTCGTCCCTAAAAAAGGTTTGCGAATATGTGGATGGCTAATATGTCCGGTCCAAAAATTGACGTCTCCCCCCTTATACCAAATTGTATTCGAGCCGTGATATAAAATAACGGGGGCAACGGCTCCTGTATTTTGATTCATCTCCAACTCGCTGATGAGTGGTTCAAGGAAGCGACTCTCAACTTCAACATCATTATTTAAAAATACTGAATATTTGAATTTGCCTGGTTCGATGGCATTGAATCCAGCGTTATTTCCACCGCCATAGAAGAGATTGCTATCGTTTTGAATCAGTGAAATATCTGGAAATAGAGAGCTTATTTCATCCAATCGTCCTTCTTGCGATGCATTATCAATGAGGAAAGTTTGAGCATTCGGATAGGTTATTTTTTCGAGAGAACGAAGGCAGGCAATTGTATCATCAGCGCCATTCCAGTTCAAGATTAATATAGCGACGGGGGGCATATTAGTTGTCATGTAATGCCTCAACCAGCAATTTTGTAAACGAAGCCATTGACCATTTAGACTTATGATGTTCAACACCTTCAATTAGTGCATTAATTTGTTCTTTGTTTAAAGCATTTTCAATGCTCAATGCGATTAATTCCGGATTATTCGGCGGCACGACATAACCAGTTTCACCTTCAATGATATATTCGGATAATCCACCAACATCCGTCACGATTACAGGTCGATTCATGTGATAAGCAATGCCAATTATACCACTTTGTGTCGCTGTCTTATAAGGCAATACGACAATATCAGCGGCATTAAAATAAGTTTGAACGGCATCGTCTGGGACGAATGTATTTTTCCATCTCACATCGTTTTGAATATTGAGATTTTGTATCATATCGAAGTAGGGTTTTTCATCTTCATAGGATTCACCCACAATCCAATACTCTGCTGCGATTCCGTTTTGATTTAATAAAGGAATCGCTTGCAGTAAAGTATCGACACCTTTGTAAGGACGAATAAGTCCAAAAAATAGCACCATCGGCTTTGTAACGCCGAGCATTTTCCGCGCCTCTTCTTTGCTTTGTTGATTTATAAAAGATTCGTAGAGCGGATGGAATAGTCGATAGCTTTTTTTCCTGGGACAAAGCATTTTTGCATCATCCTGAACTGCTTTGGATAATGTGAAAATAATATGGGCTTTTTTCATGGCCAATTTCGCCATCACTCGGTCAAGAATGGAATGTTCGTGTGGGATAAGATTGTCAGCAATGAGGCCAATTTTTGTGTGAGAAATAAGATTTACAAAGAAAGAAACCGTATAAATCATTGGCGCAAAAAAAGGATTCCAATATCTAAATATGAGCCAATCAGATTTATACTTTTTAACAGCGAAGGCAGTTTTTATCCATGTTAAAGGATTGATACTATCAATTAATTTATGGTCGTATGGTGGCTTAAAGGACGATATCCCATCTTTAAACTCGGTTTTACCTGGGAATAATATTTTTGGATATTGACGGCTAAAATTAATAAACTCGACATGATGCTCTAAAGATAATGACTGATACAACTCACTACTTAAATCCGAAATACCGCCTCGATATGGAGGCCCGACACTTATGATGGTAATATTCATGTGAGAATTTGTTTTAAGTATGGATGAATACTATTCTTGTCCAAAGGCTGTAAACTTTGGTTTTTCTTTAACGGCCGAGTTCGCCATAATTTCACCAAGTAGTCCCATCGAAACGAACTGAACGCCAATTATTGCAAGTAATATACCGACGAAAAATATGGGACGGTTTCCAATCCATTGACCCGAGCCAAAAATGTATTGCATGAACCAGAGATAACTTATGTAGGATAATATTCCAAAACCTGCCAACCCCACAATGAGGCCCAGTATTCCGAAAAAATGAAGGGGACGTTTGAGATACTTGCCTAAAAATAAGACGGTCATTAAATCAAAGGGACCCGAAATAAACCGCCATAATCCGTACTTCGTCGTGCCATATTTTCGTGCGCGATGTTGGACGACTTTCTCTCCGCACGTAAAACCTTGCTGTTTCGCGAGTACGGGTATGTATCGATGCATCTCGCCATAGACATCAACATTTTTTATAACACTTGCCTTATAGGCTTTCAATCCGCAATTGAAATCATGTAAGGGAATGCCAGACATCTTAGATGTTACATAATTATAAAATTTTGATGGAATTGTCTTAGAAAATGGATCGTGACGCTCTTTTTTCCATCCCGAAATCATATCCTTGCCTTGAGCATATATGGCCTCAATGAGTGGGACTATTTCAGCAGGGTCATCTTGTAAGTCGCCATCCATTGTGATGATATAATCACCTCTCGCTCGTTCAAACCCAATATTCAGAGCAGCGGCTTTGCCATAATTTCTTTGGAATTTTAAAAGCTTAACACGACGATCTTTTTGATTCAATTCTAAAATTATTTCACTTGAACGATCGGTGCTTCCGTCATCAATAAAGAGGATTTCATGATCGTAAGCTGTCGGTTCAAGAGCCTCTGTTATCTGTGTATGTAGTTCGACAAGAGATTCTTCCTCGTTCAATACGGGTATAACAATGCTGATTAAACTCACTTTATGCTCCAATATTATCTCGATTATTCGATGTATTCAATTTTAATTCTTCATATGTTATTTTTATACGGATTCTTTCCTCACCCTGTAAATAAATCAAATCCGTAGGGAAAGCACTCATTTTATACCTTAATTTCCAAGTCTCGGTATTTTTTAAACGGTTTAACTCAATTGGACGTCCCATTCCATCAACACTGATGGTGTCCCCCACGTCATTGATAAGCATTGAGTGATTATAAATCGACCAAATCTCATTTTCGATGGGTAGCAGACCCGTCGTTAAGGTCGAAATGTATTTTTGAGGTCTCATTAATTCTACATTATAGGTTTCCAGAAAATTATCAATCTGCATATTTTCTGAAACATTTTTGATGCGATTGTTCACAAATACTGAGTCCCCCTGCAAAACGATTGTTCCTAGCTGATTTCCAATATTTGAAAAGATGTCGATGCGATGTTGGTTTTTGATAGAGTCAAACTTTATTTTTAATGTCCCGCTTAACCGTTTGTTTTTATTTGAATATGAGAAAGAAAGTTTTGAAAATCCGACGTTCGTTTTCGAGTACAACGCATTATAGCTATCAAGAAAGAGTTTCGAAGCGTTTTGGTCACTTTCAACCGAAGGAACCGTTGTTGAACAGGCGACCATTAGTACAAATGTGAAAATGGATATCATTTTCAATGATAGAGATTTGTTCCCCGCTACTTGTTTATTATAAAGGATCAATTCGTCGCCTTTTATTTTTAAATTGGGAATTACAATGAATTTTTGTTATGGATTGGGTGCCCCAAAATAATGGTCATATTTATCGTTTAGTTGCAAATACTTTAACAATATTTTTAAATGAATTCTAACATCCTCATCATCAGGCGTTTGTAAATACGCTTGTTCAATGTATTTAAGTGCGATTTGATGGTGACCCAGCAAATGAAATATCCATCCACCTGTATCAAGGTAGGCAGGATTATTGGGGCTTAATTCCAGAGCTTCTTTTACTAAATCAGCGGCATACATTAATTCTTCATGTTCTATTCCAGGCGCCGTTGCCATAATATAAGCATAATTATTTTTGGAAAGATGATCCTCTGGGAAGGTACCGATTATTTTTTCATAAATTTGAAATACTTTTTCTTTGTTATCCAGGAGTTGTGCAACTCGCACATAATTTTGTAAAATACGAAGGTTGTTGGGATTTAAAGCGACTAATTCATCTAGTATATCGATGGCTTCGTGCAAAAGGTTATTGTCTTTTTCGACATTAAAACGCTCGACAAGTAAAGATGTTAACAATAAGCGTAATTCAACATCATCCTGAAAATCTTCAAGACGACTAAGAATTGTCTCTGCAGCTAAATCATATTTTTCTTGAGATGCATAACTAATAGCCAAAAATGACAACGCTTCAACGTTTAAAGGATATTCCTCGATAATAGCATTAAAACTGATGACTGCTTTTCGGTAATCACCGGATTGCATATAGAGATTACCTAATTTTAGCAATAATTCCTCTCCAAGTCCACCTCCTCGCATGATGGGCTCTAGATATTTTATTGCAGCGTATTCGCCGTATGTAATTTGCAGTATCTGGATTTTTAAATCTAAAAATTGATCGGATATAGGATTAATTTTCAATTCTTTGTTAATGAGACTATCAGCCTTTTCGAATTGATGCATCCCAATGAGAAGATGTATCTGTCGCGATACTAATTCTTTATTTTCTGGCATGAGTTCAAGCAAAAAATCATATAACCTGACAATTTTTGCATATTCATGCAATTCCATATAGATTAATTCAGCTCGTTGCAAAGCCTGGATATAATCATGGTTCAATTGCCAAAGTTTTATTAGGGATTCAGCTTCTAAAAGCCTATCACCTTTTTCGCCATAAACATTGGCTCGCTTGAGTATTAATAATTCTGAATCTCCTTTTAGGTTCGCTAATCGATTGATATATATAATGGATAAATCCCAATCTTGGATCATTATTTTTATATCAATCAAGGCCTCTAAGGCATCGGTGTTTTCTGGCTCTAGTTGTAAAATGTATTCGAACGTTAGTTCTGCATCAGAAAAATTGTTTATTTTTTGATACATGGATCCTAGACTTAGAAATATTTCGATTGAGCTTGAATCATGTTCGCTTGCTATTAAATATGCATCGCCAGCACTTTTAAAATCCCCCATTTGCTCATGCATCAAGCCATCTAAATAATATTTTAAAGCCACATGATCGTCGTTTGGTTCCCCAAATCCTTGAGAAGCAAAAAGGGATAATAATACAGCTAGAACTCGTATATACATTTAGAATTAAGTTTTAAACTACTTTTTTCCCATAATAATTAATAATTGCCCACAATGCCGTCAGACATGCAACATACGAAAAAGCTAAAAGACCCCAACTTGCTGAGCCTGAAAAGCCCATGGGGAAATACGCTAAAATCATTATTACTAAAGAAACCGTCAAAGCATATGGGAGTTGTGAATTTACATGATCAACATTGTCGGCACCAGAGGCTAAACTCGACAATATTGTTGTATCAGAAATGGGTGAACAATGGTCGCCGAATGTTGCACCGGAAATTATAGCGGCGAATGTGGCTGAAAATGCGACACCATCAATTCCTCCGTATAATTGAATACTTAGAGGAACGACTAAGGGAATTAAAATTGACATGGTTCCATAGCTCGTTCCCGTGGCAAAGCTCATCAATGAAGCCATAATAAACGTCAGGAGTGGCAACCATCCTCCTGATACCACATCGCCGATATTATGAACGATGTAGCTAGCGGTATTCATTTCGATACAAACACTGCCTAAGGCCCAAGCAAGTACGAGAATCATCGAAGCAAGGAACATGGTTCGAGCACCTTGGAACCATGATTCTAGACTTTCTCTTAAACTCAGTAAACGTTGAGATATTGTCATAATGATGGCAACTAAGGTTGCTGAAAAACTAGCCCAAAGCAGTGCCTTTGCAGAATCAGCACCGTTCATAATAGCAAGCAAACGGTCAATTCCTGATAATTCAGGGAAACTTGTTTCGGATGATCCTGTCACAAGCATCCCAATCATAGTGAAGCTGATAACGACTAAAATGGGAATCAATGCATTAATGGATTTTTTGGGTACATTATTATTTAAAACAGCCATCTCAACTGAGTTGTCGGATAACAATTGTGCGCCATCTCGAAATACTTTACCCGTCTTTGTAGCTCTTACTTCGGCAGTCCACATTGGGCCATATTCTTTACCGAGATAAATTGTCAGAAATACAAAAACAATGGCAAAAATTGCATAAAAACTAAAAGGGATGGACCCAAGGAATATAAAATAGGCATTGCCTGAAATATTTAAAGAGTTGAGTTGACCCTCTAGTAATGACACCGCAAAAACGATCCATGTACTTATAATGCCAATACTTGCAACAGGCGCTGCGGTTGAATCAACGATATAGGATAATTTTTCGCGTGATATCTTCAACTTATCTGTGATAGGACGCATGGTATTGCCAACGAGCAACGAATTTGCGTAGTCATCAAAGAATATAACGAGGCCCATAAAAGCTGTCGCATATTGTCCTTTATTACGATTGACGGCAAAAGCGGAGGCTTTTTCAACTATTCCGCCAATTCCGCCATTATTCTGAATAAGACCAATAAGACCGCCAAAACCGAAGGTAAACAAAAGGATTATCGCATGACCGTCGTTGGCGATACTCGAGACAATGTAGGTGTCAAGAGCGCTGAGCATGCCATCCCAGGGATTGTAATTGAGTAAAATGGTTACACCAGCCCACACACCAGCGAAAAGTGAAAGTAACATTTCGTGTGTTAGCAGTGCCAAGGCGATTGCTACAATGGGAGGCACCAAACTCAGCCAACCGGGGATTAATCGTGGGATTTCAAGGCTTATCTTTTCTTCATTGGAGATTGAATATATTTTTTTTTGATTTTTTAGTACAATTTTACTTGATAATTTTTGTGAAGATAATTCGGCAATTTTTAAGTCATCAGCAAAAATAGAAACAATTGAATGCCCTAAACTGGTCGTATCAGCAAGATTTATTTCAAATGGAATACTCTGTAAAACAACATTTGGTATTTCTATTTCGTAAGCATTGGTGATGGAAATGAACGATAGAAGTAATACATAGAAACGTATTTTCATAGGCTATATTTCTTTATAAAGAACAACTTGATTTCCCCCATGGGCTTTGGCTTCATACATGGCAGAGTCCGCTGTTTCAATGAGATCATTGATTGTTTTGCCGTGAATTGGAAATTGAGACGCTCCTATTGAAATTTTGCATTTAGCCGTTTGGGTGCCAAGTTTAAATGTTTTATTTTCGAGAGCTTTAACAATACGATCAGCAACAATTTTACCTGATAGAATGGGTGTATTTGTTAATACGGCTACAAATTCTTCTCCACCATATCGACCGAGAATATCCGCGTCTCTTAAATTTTCCTTGATGATTTTAGCTGTTTCACGAATGACCTCGTCACCCATAAGATGCCCAAATGTATCATTGATGGACTTAAACTTATCTAAATCTAAAAACATAATAGTAATAGGTGTTTCATAACGATTTGAACGCGACAGCTCATTCGTAAGTCTTTCGTTTAAAGCTCTTAAGTTTAGGATGTCTGTGAGGGGGTCAATGGTTGCAATTTCAGAAAGTTTCTCAAATAAAAATAGACGCCTTATAGAGGCACCAAGATTCATCGCAATCATGCTTAGAACGTTAATGTCATCAACAAAAAAATCTTGTTTCTCCGAAAATTCTAATACAAGCGCTCCACCAGAATTTTCGTCTGACCCTAAAGGCAAGGCAACAACTGCTTGAAATTGATATAAATTTAGGTCTCCAGGTTTATAAACACCTGACCATTTAGTTTTTTGAACATCTTCGAAATACTGTGGTGTTCCTGATATAATAGCCTTTGCTACAAGTGTCTCGCTGAGGTGAAACATCATGCCTTGCTTCAACCAATCACTTTTCCCTGATACTGCATCGATTTTAAAATAGCTCTCAAATTCTTCTCGCATGGTCAGAACGGCTCTATCGAAGTGCAAAAAATCTTTCCGATGCGCTGAAATTTCTTTAAGAAATTCTTCTCTCGATGTGACCATACTAAGTATTGATGCGACATCTAAAAGGACAGAAAGGCGATCGCCTCTTTTTTGAAGCCTATCTAGAGTGTTTGAATTACTAAGGAGCATGTTAACGAGTTTCCCTATATGACCACTTACTCGTAATTCATGATCTGAAAAGAATCCTTCTTCTTTATGCTCTTGTAAAAGAAATCCAATTACGGCATGATTAAGTCGAATGGGGCTGAGTATTAATGACTTAGGGATTTCTTGTTCTTCAGTGTAAAATTTCTTGATATGTTGGTCATATTTATAGATACGTCCATCAAATTCCGGGTCGTACATTCGTGAAAAGATTTCATTATGATGGACAATAACCGGTTTAATGGGTGATTTATTTGTTGTGAATGAATCTTTCAGAATAAATCCATCTTGTTGACTTGAATAAAAAAAGAAATAAACACCCTGACTTCCATTCGAGGTCATTGCGAGTTTAAGCAATTCCTTTAAGTGATCTTGAAATACTTCGTTCACGTCAATATTTAAAAAATGAATGTCTAAAAAATTCATAATGTAATCCTTTAAAATTCTAGATATCAGTACCGATTAATGACTCAACATATTGTTGAGTTGAAAAGCGATTATAAGAAATTGCTCTATTTCTCATTTGGCTAAAATTACTCAATAGCCAATAGTAAAACAAGGCTATAAGCTGCTTTTTTACTGACGATTAAGCGTCTATTTATTTTTGGTTAACGAGGAGTAATTCTTGAGACGATTGAGTACTTAATTGATTGTTAAGAGCTGTATCGTTTAATGTGTTTTCTAAACTGTCTGACATTTCTGCTACTAGCGGAACTTCACTATGGATTTTATTATGCGCCGTAATATTAGGTCGCTCTATTTTAGGCACCATTAATTGCGTAAAGCCGAGTGCTAGTACCAATCCCGCTGCAATACCGTATCCTGAATACTTGAATATGTCATTGTTAAGGAATGAAAATGAGGAGCGTTTATTTTGATTTGAGTGAGCCGTAGTGAGGAGTTTTGCCACAAAATCATCACTGGTTTTTAAGCTAGGCAACGAATGCATTACGTGCAGCGTTTCTTTTAAATTTTTAAATAGTGTTTCGCATTGTGAACAAGTCTCTAAATGAGCACTCATCTTGTTCTTTCCCTCAACGCTTAATTCGTTGTCAATAAAACTGCTAAATTCTTCTTGTACTATTTCACAATTCATCTTCATCTACCTATTTTTAATTCGTTTACCTAACAATTATTATGAGCTGTTACTCCTTTAGATGTTTTAATAAGCTCTGCAATTTTAATCTTGCTCGATTCACCCTGGATTTCACAGTTCCAATTGGAATCTCGAGAATTTTACTCATATCTTCATAAGAAAGTTCCTGAATATCTCGTAAAATTACAATTGTCTTAAAAGGTTCTGAAAGTTCTTGAATAGCTTTCCTGATTTCCTGCGCAACATAAGAATCATCCAAAACTTCTGTATGGCTTCGACTCATATCCTTTGGATCAAATTCATTGTCATCATAGGATAGTTGGCTCATTGTAAATGTTTTCCGACGCTTTATTTTCCGCAGTTGGGATCGAGCTAAATTGCCTGCAATCGTGTAAAGCCATGTTGAGAATTTTGCAATCTCACGATAGGCATGTTTGTTCTTATAAACTTTTAAAAAAGTGTCTTGGACTATATCCTCTGCGTCACTGTAATTTTTAACAAAGCCATATACAAAATTGATAAGTCGGTCTTTATAACGATTAACTAATTCAATAAAGGCTAATTCATCGCCTGATTGAAATTTAGCTATTAATTGTTCATCCGTAAATTCGCGCATTCAATTCTCTATATACATTCTGAAATCCATGTGGAAAAATGGCGAGATAGCGCGTTGTTTCCCAATCGTGATTCGTAATCAATAATTGATAATATTTTAAGGGATTTCCTTAATTCTTCAGTCGTAAAGTTTTGGGATGCTTTTGATAACAATTTATAGTCATCCGAAAAACTTTTAGGAAGTGACAATCGTGATGCCTGCTCTTCACCTGTTTTGATGATTAATACCTTCGCTAATTTACCATATACAACAGAAACAAGCCAAGGGATACTGACTTGCCCAACGGCTTCAAGTTCCATAAGTATTTGTATCGTGCGTTTTCTATCGCGTTGAATTATAGCATTACTCAATGCATAAATATCATTTTCTTGATTCGAGTTAAATGTTCGTTGAACGCTCGTAAAATCAATTTCACTGCGATCTTTTTCACCTTTTAATAAATCGATTTTTTCAATTTGCTGATCAATGAGTTCCAAATTCTCTTCATTGACGTCCAATAAGTATTCAATTGCTTCTTCTGTAATTGTTAAGGATCTCATTTCAGCAAAACGATGGATAATTCGAATCAATTCGGCACTTTCGATTCGATCTACAACAAACGAACTACCTGCATTTCGAAGCTCCTTTAGCCATCCAGGTATTTTCCAGGTCTCTTCATGCATCAAAACGACAAAATGATCTGTAACGCCTTTCATCAATATTTCTGCTAAAAGTTGGCCTTCTTTGACCTTTATATTCTCCAGATTCTTGAGGATTATTAGTTTTTGCTGTGAAAATAATCCACCTCCAGAAAACAATTCATATATTGATGACGCGTCTTTTAATTGATCGCTCCATTTATTCAATATCTCCCCTTGAGGATAAATACTATGGAATTGTTTTTTATAGAGTTCTATATATTTAAATTTTAAATAATCTTGTCCACCCAATAAAACCATTATGGGCTCAAAACGGCCGTTTTTTAAGCGATCCATATGGTTTGAATAAACCGTGAATTCTGATGTCTTTTGATACGCCATTATAAAATAAACAAACTCACGACACCCACAAAAATAGTGTAAAAGGAAAAAAGATAGAATTTTCCGTTATTCAATAATGATATTAACCATTTCAATGAGACATAACCTATAAAGAATGAGACGATGAGTCCAGTAACTAAAACATATGTTTGGTCTATTGAGATACCTTGTTCAAGCGCATCAAATAATGTTAATAGAGTAGCGCCTAAAATAAGAGGCAATACCATTATAAATGAATATCTCGCAGCATCTTTTTGAGGAACGCCCAAAAGCAATGCTGCAGAAATCGTTGACCCGCTCCGTGAAATTCCAGGGATTAATGCAAACGCTTGAGCCAAGCCAATCACAATAGCTTTTTGCCATGTTAGTTGCATTTTTATTTTAGGTGCAAAGCGCGTTGAGATTAAAATGATTCCTGTAAGAATGAGTATTCCCGCTACTATTTTGGGTTGCGAAAATAAATGTTCTAAGTCATCTTTATACAAAATGCCTACAATTCCAGCTGGAATCATTCCAATAATCAGTAATAATGCATATTGAAATAGAGGTTCCTCGTCAGAATAGGATTTTAAATCTTTGAGATGCGTAAATCCTAAAAAAAAGGCTGTTAATATTTCTTTTATATCTTTCCAAAACATGGCAAAGACGGCTAGAAATGTCCCGAAATGAACAATAACATCGAAAGCTAAATCATTGAGACCTGATAATTCTGTCCCTCCAAATAAAGTCATATATGCTTTCGCAAGGACTAAGTGCCCTGAACTAGAGACAGGCAAAAATTCTGTCAATCCTTGTATTATTGCCAAGAATATTGCTTCGAGAATTGTCATTGCCACCACCCGATGACCGCTATATTTCGCCCTGTAACACCCTTATCTCTCCGATAACTATAAAATAAATCTTCATCACCAAATGAACAATACGGACTCACTTCAATATTCGATTTTAAAATTCCCGAAGCTATCGCTTGATCATAATTTGCCATTACATTATCCATAAAGAGTTTACTATCGTGCATACACACATATTTCGAATCGAAAATCGACTGAAATTCCTGACCGACCTCGAAATATTTCTGTGTCATTCCTGTGCCAATATATAGATTTAAGTTGCTTACATCGGAATTATAATTCGCAACTAAACCATCAATTGTTTTCTTTAAAATGAATTTTTCCGTTCCCCACCATCCAGAATGAATTGCGCCAATGGCTCTATTTGAATTATCCCAAATCAGAATTGGCAAACAATCCGCCGTTTGGATGCTCAGGTAAAGTCCTTTTTCATCGGTAATTAAGGCATCACAATTATTATAAATACCCGGTTTATCGATTTTTTCAATATTCGCCGAATGTGTTTGGACGGCTTCCGCCAAATTGTTCTGAGAAATATCCAAGGATGCAAATAATATTTCACGATTTTTTTCTACGCTAATTTGATTATCATCAGTTGAAATACTCATATTGCATGATGCATACGCACCCTTACTTAATCCACCCTTTCGCGTACTTTGGAAAAGGACCAAGTGCTTATCATATGTAAGTTTTGAGGGTATAATAATCACTATTCTTCATTCTCAGGCAAGTAACCATCTAGGAGAATAGAATCTACTTCAGCCTTTTCATGTATTAGACCTTGAAAACCATCAGGATCACGAAAACCAGCGGGGATCAATTTTTGATTTCTTAGTTCAAACATAAATGCTGATTGGTTCTCTCTTTGCGTTACGCCACCCCAATAAACTCTGTATTTTTGACCTTTAAATTCTGGCAATACACTAAATATTTCTTTCCAACCATTCGATTTTGAGCCTAAATATTGAATATTATTAAGGAGCGTTGACATCACATCAAAACCTAGAAACGAATATGTTTCAGGCTCAGAATCGTAAAGTTGTTTAAAGTAGCTAAAGACTTTTTCAGAATCATCTCTTAAATAATCTGATTCACCCGAAACGATTGCGAGTTCAGGTAAATAAGTATAATATTTCCGCAGAAGAGGCTCATCCTTCCAATTTTCATCGCCTAAAACAAGCCCCGTTAAATTAAAATGAGCTAATTGTGAAGCGAGGTAACGAATATCACCTTTGTGAATGGGGAAGAAAAATGCATCAATATTATCTAAAGAAACTTTGAGACTGTCTGTATAGCGCGGACTCACTTTTTTTGTGATGGGATTAAGCTGATCTTTATAGGGCTCATAATAATCAACTTCAGCGAGTTGTGTTATGAGTGTATCAACGTCATAACCCAAGTTTTGCAACTCTAAGAGACTGTCAATATCCATAAAATGTTGGAGTGAATCTACACGAATTTTTTCGTCTAAAAGATTAAAGGCCAATTGGCGAATGCGTCGAAAATTTTTGCTCAAATCTGTCGGTTCTCCAGAATACCAGCCTTGATATGTAATTTCAGCGCCTAATTCATGAAGGCGGTCAACGAAGTTATTTGCATATTGTCGGCCATATTCATCCGATGGCGCAATGATGACAAACCGTTTTTTATTCATAACATTGACGGCATACTCGGCCAATGCATAGGCTCGTACTTTTCTGTTGGATTGAAATTGATAGAATCCATCTGTTAACGTTGTTAAATCTTCTTCGGTGGCTGTTGGTGAAATAAATAGTTTGTTCGTGCCATCAAGAACTGCAGCGGCTCCCTTTACATTTTCGTTCGCAAGAGGACCAATAATAGCATTTATCTTTTGATTATGTGCAAATTCTCTCGATATGCGAATCGTTTTTGCTAAATCCAGCTCATTATCTCTGATGTAAAGTTTTATTTGAATTTGAGTCGAATCAACGAATAACATGGATGAATATTTTATTCCATTTAAAATATCGTTTCCGATTCTTCCCATACTTCCCGTTAGTGGCAAAATAACACCAAAATGTAATGTGTCTGGGCGATTAAATCTAAAATTACCATCCAAATGCTTGGTCCGTTGAATGAGATATGGGTTTTCTAGAAGTGGACGCAAATCGTATAAATAATTAAAAGCGTCATTGAAATTTCCATCGGCGTAACATCGCTCAGCGACAAGCAATGTTAATAATTGACCAGCTGGTGAGGCACTTCTGTTTCCAATTTGGCGTAATTCCGTTTCGTTAGCATAATTTGAAACGACATTAATAGCTAAGTCTCTAGCGTTCTTTTGCACTAAAACATCATCACTTTCTGATGACGCTAAAGCATAATTCCAAGCGGATTCGTTATAATCCTTTAGTGCAAAATAAATATCGCCTAAAAGGAGGTGGATATCGTCCAAATAAGAATCATTTTTATGTCTATATTCAAATTGTCTTGATTTTTGAATCGCTCTCTTTTTATTGCCTAAATTAAAATGACATTTTGCGACCATATATTCACTGGCAGAAATTTGATGATTTAAGGACGTGTCTTGTAATGAAAGTTCATTAAATATTTTTAGTGCCTGCCAATATTGACCATCATTGTAAAAATTTTCGCCTTTTCTAAAGAGATTATTTGAACTTTGCCCAAACAATCCTAAACAAAATAATAATATTAAACCAAGTTTTTTAATCATTCAACCGTGACACTTTTCGCTAAATTTCGTGGTTGATCAACATTGCATCCTTTTTCCACAGCGATATAATAAGCTAATAATTGTAATGGAATGACATTCACCATCGGTGCAGTAAAAGCCAAAGTCGCAGGAACATAAATTGTATGGTCTGCGATTTTTGCGATTTCCTTATCACCTTCAGTGGCAATGGCTATTACGCGCCCTTTCCGTGCTTTAAGCTCTTCGATATTTCCCATGACTTTCGCATAAGTCTTATCTTTTGGCGCAATCATAATAATCGGCATTTTCTCATCAATAAGTGCAATGGGACCGTGTTTCATTTCGGCAGCGGGATAGCCTTCTGCATGAATGTAGGAAATTTCTTTCATCTTTAGAGCACCCTCTAAAGCGACGGGAAAATTAACACCACGACCGAGATAGAGAAAATTACTGGCCTTTGAATATGTGCGTGCAATTTCTGCTATAACATCCGATTGATTCAGCACGGATTCAATTTGTTCAGGGACACGCTGCATCGCTTCTACAATTTCAATCCCGTCTTTCTTTGACATCCCCATCAATCGAGCCAGTTTAAGGGTCAGTAAAGACATCACGGCAACTTGAGATGTAAATGCCTTTGTGGATGCTACACCAATTTCAGGTCCAGCATGGATATAAACACCTGCATCAGTCGCTCTTGCGATGCTTGATCCAACGACATTCACAATTCCTAAAGTCGTTGCACCTCTTGATTTCCCTTCTTCAATAGCGGATAGAGTATCGGCCGTTTCTCCCGATTGGCTAATTGCAAAAATAACGGAACGATTATCCACTAAGGGCTCACGATATCGAAACTCTGAAGCATATTCAACCTCGGCTGGTAATCGGGCAAATTGCTCAATCATCATCTCGCCTATTAAAGCTGAGTGCCAACTCGTTCCACATGCCGTGATATAGCGTTGGTCTGCATGCAGTATACTTCCGATATGATCGTTGATTCCACCGAGATGAGCGGAGCCGTCTTTCACATTTAAGCGGCCACGCATCGAATCAAATGCGGTTTGAGGCTGTTGAAATATTTCCTTGAGCATAAAATGCTCATAACCACTTTTTTCTATCGCCTCAACATCGAAAGTGAGGTGTTGAATATCTTTTGAAATACTTTCTCGATCACAGGCTAATGTTTCAACACCATCGGAGGTCAAAATACCGAGTTCTCCATCATCCAAATAAATAACTTGTTTTGTATGCTGAATGATGGCTGCAACATCACTGGCGACAAAATATTCGTCTGTTCCAATACCCATTACAAGAGGTGCGCCTCTACGAGCACAAACAATTTTATGGGGCTCATGTTTTGTCATCACCGCAATCCCATAAGCACCTGTAACGTGCTTTAAAGCATTACCCACGGCATCTTCTAGATTGCCTTTATACAGTGTTTGAATCAGAGCAACGATAACCTCCGTGTCCGTTTGGCTTGAAAAAACATATCCATTATCTTCAAGTCCCTTTTTTAATACTCTATAATTTTCTATGATTCCATTATGAACGATGGCAAATTCACCCGATTGACTTAAATGAGGATGAGCATTGGTTTTATCAGGAATACCATGAGTTGCCCAGCGCGTGTGTCCTATTGCTATAATGGGATTGTCTCTTTTTTTAGCTAGCAGAGACTGAAGACCTACCACTTTACCGGCCATTTTCTCCACTGACAATTCACCGTGAAATAAGGATGCAACGCCGCAAGAATCATAACCACGGTATTCTAATCTTTTTAGTCCCTCGACAACGATGGGCAGTGCGTTTCTCTTTCCGATATATCCGACTATTCCACACATAAATTATTTCTCCTAAAATCTATTGTATTTTCGTTATTTCTGAATATTGATTAAGCACTATGTGAATTTAACACCCTTTTAACCAAGAATAAATTGGTATTTTAATATTTATTAAAATTAAACCGTGCTGCTTTTAAAATAATTATCTCAATTCTTTTTCTTGAGTTTTTTATTCCCATTCGATTGTTCCAGGTGGTTTTGAAGTAATATCATAAACAACGCGATTTACGCCTGGAACTTTATTAATAATTTGTGTTGATATTTCTGCTAGCATTTCGGGTGGAATTCTCACCCAATCCGCTGTCATTCCATCACTTGAATGAACCGCTCTTAGTGCTATAACATTTTCGTAGCTTCGTTGATCGCCTTTAACCCCAACAGTTTGCAACGGTAAAATGATAGCAAAAGCTTGCCATATTTTGTCGTACCAACCCGTTTTTTTTAGGTATGCAATAAAGACTTGATCTACATTTCTCAGAATATCGAGGCGTTCTGGTAAAATCTCTCCAAGGCAACGTACGGCTAAACCTGGACCTGGGAAAGGATGTCTCTTAATCATTATGTCAGGAACATTCAGGATCTTTCCTACTTTTCTAACTTCGTCTTTGAATAAACCTCGAAATGGTTCCAATATTTTAAGTGACATTTTTTCTGGTAAACCACCCACATTATGATGCGATTTTATGGTGACTGAATATTTACCTATTGCACCACTTTCAATGACATCGGGGTATAATGTGCCTTGAGCTAAAAATCCGGGATTCTTTATTTTCTTTGCTTCTGTTTCAAAGGCTTCAATAAATATGCGGCCAATGATTTTTCGCTTTTGCTCGGGTTCCGATACACCTGCTAATGCAGTTAGAAATTCCTTAGAATAATCTCGTTGGATGACATTAATGTGGGATTTTTCAAAAAACTTGAGTACTTCATCGACTTCATTTTTCCTTAGAAGTCCATTATTAATAAATATTGGGAACAATTGTTCCCCAATGGCGCGATGCAATAAAAATGCTAAAACAGATGAGTCAACCCCTCCGCTTAATCCAAGAATGACATTCTCTTTCCCAACCTTATTTCGAATCGAAATAATTTCCTCATCAACAAAACTTGCAGGCGTCCAATCGCGCGAAAATGAAGCGATTTTAAAAAGAAAGTTAGAAATAATTATTTGACCGTCTTCAGTGTGATTAACCTCAGGATGAAACTGTACACCAAAGATAGGTTTGGCCTGATGTGCAATTCCGGCGATTAAGCCATCATTCGAAACAGCGAGTTTTAAGAACGTTTTAGGCACTTTCGAAACATGGTCGCCGTGGCTCATCCAAACCAGAGAGCCTGAATTTACATTTGAAAATATCTGTGATTTATTTTTAAATTGAATGGATTGTCGGCCGTATTCTTTGGATTGATCCGCCTCTACTTCGCCTCCGAAATGGCGAGCGATAAGCTGTAAACCGTAACATATGCCTAAAATTGGGATTGCCAAATCGAATAGCTGAGATGAAATTTGAGGTGCATCTTTTTCGAATATACTGTTGGGTCCGCCACTTAAAATAATGGCGCGAGGCTTTTTCGCTTTGATTTCTTCAATCGATAATTCAGGTGAAATTATTTCGCAATAAACATTTTCCTCTCTAATTCGACGCGCGATTAATTGAGTATATTGCGAACCAAAATCAACAATGAGTACAAGTTCATGCATCAAGTGATTCCATATCTAATCCCCAAGATGAGAGATTTTTCATAAAGTCAAAGTGTGTCAAATTGTACTGAATCGGTGTCAAGGTGACCCAATTATCCTTGATGGCTATCTCATCCAACTCTGGGTTTAGGTCTTTCACATCACGCTCCCCAGACATCCAATAATAGACGCGATTTCGTGGATCCATTCGTTTTTCAAAATTTTCACGATACAAGGCATTCCCTTGTTTCACAATTTTAATGCCTTTTATTTGATCGATGGATTTAACAGCGGGAATATTCAGGTTTAATAATGTTCCGAGAGGCAAACCTTGCGCTAGTACTTTTTTGGCTAGATGACTAACAATTTTTGCCGCTATACTAAAATCTTTTGACTTAAAAGAATCAAGGGAAACGGCTATCGATGGGACGCCTAATAATGTCCCCTCATAGGCGGCGGAGACCGTGCCTGAGTAAATAATATCGATCCCAAGATTTGCGCCTTGATTAATACCAGAAATCACCATATCGGGTTTCGAAATTAAGTCTCCCTGTATTGCCAATTTTACGCAATCCGAAGGAGTACCCTCGATGCCGTAGCCATAAAATTCTTCGTCACGATAAATATTTACGAGCTTAATAGGATTCGAAATAGTAATGGCATGCCCCATTGCAGACATCTCCGTAATAGGTGCTACGATTGAAACAGTGGCAAATTTAGAGATTTCTTTTTCTAAAGCGGCTAAACCAGGCGCATTAATACCATCATCATTACTAAGCAGAATATGTGGTTTGGCCATGTAGTACACCTAATAATTCAGTCAGTTTTATTTTCATTTGTTCTCTTGGAACAATTAAATCGAGGAATCCTTTTTCCAATAAAAACTCTGCTCTCTGAAAGCCTTCTGGTAAATCAGCACCAATTGTTTGCTTGATAACTCTTGGTCCAGCGAAACCAATTAAAGCGCCAGGTTCGGCTATATTGATGTCTCCGAGCATTGCAAAACTAGCGGTTACACCGCCCGTAGTGGGGTCTGTCATAACGGAGATAAAGGGTATCTTTGCATCACTAAGTTGTCCCAGCTTCGCTGAGATTTTAGCCATCTGCATTAATGAGTAGGCACCTTCCATCATTCGTGCGCCACCAGACGCCGAAACGATAATCAAAGCTCGATGTTCTTGCCTAGCCTGTTCAGCGCTTCGAGAAATCACTTCTCCAACAACGGATCCCATACTACCACCGATAAATGAAAAATCCATCACGGCTACAATTGCAGGAATCGAATTTATCGAACCCGTCGCAACACGGATGGCATCTTTAATCCCTGTCTTCTTTTGAGCTGCTTCCAGCTGATCTTTGTATTTTTTTTGTGCTTTAAACTTTAGGGGGTCACGGGGAGTGATATCTTCAAACTGCGTTTTAAATCCCTTATCCAACAGCAATTCGATATACTTATTTGCAGGGATTCGAAAATGATAATTACATTTATAACAAACATGATTGTTCCGCGTCAACTCAGCTTGATAAAGTATTTGGCGACAATTATTGCACTTAATCCAAAGACCGTCACGATACTCTTTTTTATCCTCATTTGAGGTTTTGATATTTTTACTTTTTCTTGTAAACCACGCCATTAAAATCTCTCTCCAATATTAATGCATCTTCGCCCATATTATAATATGATGAACGGATTCCAAGCCTTTTGAATCCATATTTTTCGTAGAATTTGATTGCTATTACGTTTGTACTTTTTACATCTAAAAATACTTTTCTTATGTGAAGTTTTTCTAATTCGTTCAACAGGTGCTTGATTAGTAAATCACCTAAACCTTGACCTCTAAATTTTTCTTCAACCCCGATTTGATATAATTCAGCCTCACCCTCAATTATAACCATTTGATAATACCCAATAAAACTTTCACGAAGTTTTAATAGACCAAAGTAAAAGAGTGGATTATTTAATTGCGATTCGAGTTCTGATTTTTGCAACTCCTTCGTAAAAATCGTTCTTTCTAACACACAAATATCGGGAATATTTTTCAAAGTTGCTTTGATGATTTGGTATTCGGATTGCGTATACAAAGTTTTAGCTATTAAGAATTATTTAGATAATTCTGTTTGAATATAGGCAGGTGGAGTCCATTTTTTTGCTACATATACTGCATTATATACGGGCTCTAATGTATAATAATCCGTAGAAGCGTGTGCTTTATTTTTGTATGCCCAAAATGCAATGGAGGAAATTCGAGGTTGAACATTCTCAATCATACGTACGGGATTATCAACAAGCAATGTGAGTTTTTCCACTTCATTTGTGAAAATAGGAAGGTCATCCTCTTCTATTATTTCACTTGCGGATTTAAATTGAGTTTTAAGTGATTTTGGCGAACCTTCTTCTAAAAAATATTCTGCATAATGAAAATAATCGCGATGTGAATAAAGTAATATTTTGCATGGAAAATTAGAGATGTCTAGTTGCCATGCCAATGCATCTAAGGTAGGTACTGGAATAATAGGAATCCTATAGACAAACGCGAGGGCTTTTGCCGTTGTCAAACCTATCCGCAGTCCGTTAAAGCTACCAGGCCCGATGGTAAGAGCTATCGCATCAACGTTGCCATGCGCTTGAATTGCTTTTTTTATGGTGGGTGCAAGAACTTCAATATGAATCTGCCGGCCTATAAATTCTTCTTCAAATATTAACGTATTATTGTCTGTAATTGCAATTCCACACAAAGAAGTGGAAGTGTCTAATATCAATAATTTCATAGTTTTAGTTTTCGATATGAGAATATTTTAAGGGTTCGAGAAGACGAAGAATCTCCTGCTGTAAATAATATACTAATAGCCTCTTCAGGTATTGCATCTGGGACAAGATTTGCCCATTCGATAAGAATGATGGAATCTTCATAGTAATCTGATAGACCCATTTTAATGAGGACTTCACTTTTTTCAATCCTATAGGCATCGATATGAATGAGTCGAAAGTTTTCACCTAAATATTCATTAATATACGTGAACGTCGGACTTGAAATTGGTTCATGAATACCCATTATTTTGGCTACGCCTTGTGAAAAGGTTGTTTTTCCTGTCCCTAAATCTCCAACGAGAGCGACGACGTCGCCAGCAAAAAGTTGTTTCCCCAACTTCTGAGCTATTTTTTGCGTTTCGTGCATTGAGATTGTTTTAAATTCGTATTCAAACATTTATAATAGAGTCTCTATTTAGAAGTCAAAGTCGCAACCGGCGTAATCATCTCCCAAAGGCTCAAACCACCATGTTGATAGGTATCTTCGTATTTTGTTTGGTATTTTCGAAAATTATTTGGATAAAGGAAGTAATAGTCCTTTAGCGCAATGGCAATTGTTTCATTATTATTATTCACGGGGATTCGGATTCTTGAGGGGTCAGAAAATAACCAAGCATCTTTTGGATTTGGCTGCAAATTACGACCGAGTTTAAAACGGAGATTTACAGAAGCATCTCTATCAGCCTTGATAACAGATGAATGTTCAACTTTAATACTTCCATGATCAGAAGTTACTACAATAGTATAATTATATTTTTTTGCCTCGAGGAGTAGATTAAATATCCAGCTATTTTTAAACCACGTCCTCACCATTTCACGATAGCTTGTTTCATTTGGGATAAGATCTTGCAGTATTGATGAATCGGTGCGATGATGCGTTAATAAATCAATTTGATTCACGACGAGGGCTATTAAATCATGATTAGCTATTGATTTAAAATTCTTTGTAAAATGGTCGCCTTCTGAATTATTATAGATTTTTTTATATTTTGGACCTGGTTTTTGATGAAGTCCAAGGCGCTTCATTTGCTCTTTTAACAGATCACCTTCATGGGCATTAAGACTATTTTCGTCAATATTATGCCACCAATCTGGATGTTGGGACGCAATATCGTCTGGGAATAAGCCACTAAACATAGCATTTCTGCTGTATTCGGTAGTTGTGGGCAATATGGTATATTGTCCATCTCGACGGATTTGAAATTCTGGAAAAAGAAGTTTTTCAATTGTAAGCCACTGATCCCAACGCATGCAATCCATAACGATAAAGAGCACTTTTTTATCATTCTCAAGCAATGGCTTCACAAATTTCCGGATCACATCCGGAGCCATGATGGGTCTTTGGTCATAGGGTCCATTTACCCATTTTTCATATTTCGACCGAATGAATCGTGAAAATTCAAGATCCGCATCTTTCTTCTGTTGCTGCAGCATGTCTTGGAAACCCAATTCGGGGAAATCCTCAATATCAAGCTCCCAATTAGAGAGTTGATGATGAATTTTTATCCAATCTTTAGCTGACACATCATTGCCGATTTGTAAATTTAATTCATTAAATGCATTTATATATTTTTCAGATACAGCATTTTGTCGAATTCTTGTTTTGTCTAAAATACGTTTTATAGCGGAAATAATTTGTGAAGGATTCACAGGTTTTGTCAAATAATCGGATATTTGTTCCCCAATTGCTTCTTCCATTAATGATTCTTCTTCGTTTTTCGTAATCATTATTGCTGGAAGCGAAGGTCTGATGCTTTTGAGCTGTGCAAGGGTTTGAAGACCATCCAATCCCGGCATCATCTCATCTAATAATACGATATCGAAATCTTTTGATTTTACAATTTCAACTGCATCAGCACCGTTTGTTACAGTGAAAACTTCATAGCCTCTTTGCTCTAAAAATATTTTATGTGGACGTAATAATTCGATCTCATCATCTGCCCACAATATTCTACCTTTGTTACTGTTTTTTTCCATTTAAAAAAGATACCTTTTCATTGCTATTTAGCAATGAGATAAACAGCTTAATGTTCCATTCAGAAGATTATTATTTAGAGGTGAGGGTCCATGATCCGTCCCAATCATTGCCAGGAGGATTTTCTTTGAAAATTTCGCAGCGCTCAATATAGACTAAACAAGGTGTCGTTTTTCGACCTACGAAATGATCTTCTAGCTTGTTAGCCTTCCCAAATGCTTGAATTGCGCGATCCCAATCTTGGGAATTATATATTTCTAATGCTTCGTGAAATTTTTGAACCAGTTGTTTCTCTTGATCCGTGGCATCTTCAATAAAATTTAGAAGTTCATACGTTTCAATTGGTTCTTTTTTCCCCATCACTATAACTTTATCCAATCGTCGCCATAGGAAAGCATCAGGTGTTTCATCATGCGTTTGACTTATCGTTTGAGTATAAACACCATATTGTTTAGCCGAAGATTCTAGCCTTGCAGCTGTGTTGACTGAATCACCCATCATCGTGTAATTCATTCTCATTTTTGAACCCATGTTCCCTGTAACCATTCGACCTGATGCCACACCAATTCGCATTCGCATGTCATGAACGATATCTGGCCATTTCTCATTTTCGCTAGTCCATTTTTCCCGTAGTTCTATCAGTTTGTTTTGCATTTGCATAGCAGTCAGGCAGGCCTTGTATGCGTGATCCTCCATGTGTATTGGAGCACCGAAAAACGCAATTATAGCATCCCCTTCGTATTTATCGAGTGTACCGTTATTATCGATTAAAATATCGGTCATGGCAGACAAATATTCATTCAATAAATCTACGAGACGAGTCGGTGTAAGTTTCTCAGAGAAGGTCGAAAATCCTTGAATATCTGTAAAATATGCCGTCCTAAAACCCTCTTCTCCACCCAATTCAGGAGCTTGTTTTGATTCGTACATTTGGTCAATGAGCTCGGGAGATATATAGTTTCCAAAAGTATTTTTTAGAAAGCGTTTATCCTTTTGCTCAAGGATAAATTTATACAACATATTTATACCGTAAGTGCCTAATATCCCGGCGATTGGAGCAATAACGGGTATCACTAACGATTCACCAAATCCCGGGACATTAATTTTATTCGAATTCCCAGATATTAATTTAATTAACCAGAGATAGTCTTGTGTAAATGCACCGATTGCCATACTCACGAAAATAAAGATTTCGATAATTACACCGATACCTCCCATAAGAGGATCAAAAATACTTAGGAAAAGAAAAGCTATAAGACACAGCCCTAAAATGAGTAGGGCCATTGGTAAAAAAGACTGCCTTGTCGTTTCTAAGGTACCACCATAAACTTTAATAAAATTTTGATCGAGTAAAGTTTGCACTGCATTAGCATGGAATTCAAATCCAGGCATCAAAGTTGGAACTCCTAGATAATTAAAAAAAGCTGTTTTTTTATAATCATGAAATACTTCTACGGATACACCAATCATACATATTTTATCTTTAAAGGGACTTTCAGGAATCTCATAATCAGGATCAATAGTTTGCATCATCAAATTGAATGAGCTAAAGGGATTGAATTTTGACATCCAATCTGTGTCTTCTTCGAACTCGTCAAGGTCAAATTCTTCTGTGTCAATAACGCTGGAAAGTGGATAACGAGGGAACGTTTTCCAGGCATCTGATGTGCCAATTTTAGCGTGAGAAGGTGGTCCATAAATATTGTTCAAAATAAATTGATTATAATATCCGTAAGATGGAATCGTTAAGGGGCCGTACGAAAAAGAACTTGTTTCTTCATCATATCGCAAATTCACAGAATCGGGTATTTCTAAATAGTGTTTAACGGCCTTCATGCCTAAAGACAAGTGCCAAATATCAGCCTCATGAACCATTGCATTGAATATAGAATAGCGTCGAGTGAAGCCATCACCGTCATCAAAAACATCTACAAGGCCATGATCGGGATCAGCACGACGAATATGGGAGTTTGATACAACCAAATGTTGAGGGGGTTGGCTGCTGGGTTCCACTTTAATAGTAGACGGCATAACAACGGCGGTACCATTTTCTTTTGCATAGAGGATAGACTCGGCCAACATTGAATCACCGTCGAGAAAGCCATCAGGTAAAGTATTATTAAAAACACTCAAAATTTTTGCTGTATAGGCATCACGAGAGTCAAACTCAATATCGAATACAATTACTTTTGCTTCAGCATCCGTTAGATTCCGAATAATATTCGACCAAACTTTACCTCTTGGATAAGGCCATCCTTCAGAGCCCAACAATCGGTACGTTTCATTGTCGACATCTATTAATACTACATTCATTGAGTCGGATGGTACGCCATCGCGGGCTGACCAGCTACTCATGGATCCTCTCAATCGATAGGAGTAATCTAAGACCATATAATTGAGGGAATTAAAAACGCCAAGTCCTTGAAGTACAAGAACTATCATTACAGAAATAACTGATAAAACGAAACTTATGTAATGTTTTTTTATATAATCCAGAAGATTTTTACCTATTGGTTTTAAAATGATAGCTCATATCGAACATGTACCATACGGTCATTGTAATTATAGTTCTCTATTTTGCTCTTATAATTTCGGGCTTCAAATTGCGCAACTAGTTTATTTTTTAGGACTGTTGCTCCTTTGGTAACATTGGGGAAATTATATTGGACTCTAAAATCAATATTGTTTTGGGATTGATCATAATCAACAAGAATAGCATCGACATATTTAATTTTATTCAGTTGTAACTGACGATATCCAGATCTCAATTGAAGTTTATTTTTATACATTTTGTAACCAGCCCAGACATCAAAAGTCGTATAACTTGTTTTTTGATAGTCCAGACTTGATTCATTTAAGAGTTGCGAATTATTTAACCTTAAAGCGACATTTGTAATAAGCGGGATCTTCCATTCAGTTCTGAGATTCAATCCAGTTAGTTTAGCGCTTTGCAATTCACCCTCTCTGCCGAGCCGTAAATCATTTCTAGAGCTGCTCATAATATTAGCTGAAATCATGTTTTTAACAGAAGCAAGTGCAAACTCATAGCTTAAGCTTAAAGTGCTGGTAAGTGTCTGATTCAGCTCTCGAGGATCGGTAATCATCAAATTTACAACACCGTCGACTATTGTAGTGTCAATATTAAGTGTGTCAATATTATTGTCACGTTTGTAGCTTTTTATACTTGTGGAAAGTGTTGGTAATCCTGTGCCGGGATTAAATGTAAAGCCTAAAGAATAACTATTAACGAGTGTTTGTGGATCGGCGAAGGTGTTGATACTTCCGACGTTTTTAGTGATATTTTCGTAGCCTAGATTTAAAAATAACATATTCCTTAGCAGTCGAACTTTATCGCTAATGGTCCAGCCAGCATAATCGAAACCGATAAGCGGGCTACCAAACGCAGTATATTCTCGACCAATATGTTTCCAGTCGATGTCAATAAAATTCCTAAAGTAGTTTAATTTGGCATTAAATTGAAGACCGAGACTTGGAAATGATTGCATTATGAATCCATTACCAAATTTAACGTAATCATATGGCATGCGTATGGATTGATTGAGGATAAAGTAATCAGCCATAGGGCCAGAGGGATCAAATTGATTATCGCTAGAGAGTAAGAATCGGAGTCCAGGTTTGTCAAGCATATCATCAAGTTGACTAAATGCGAAATCAATATCGCCAATTGAAATAGTGTCATTTAAGAGGGTATCACCGAATAGGCTAAATGTATCAAGCTCAGCTCTTGAATATGGACCTGATCTTATATTTGAATTAAACAATGATACAGCACCACTCATCGTAATAGAGAGACGATGATTATCAAGAGCCAGCTTCATATCAGTGCCAAGTACAAGGTTATCCTGGGGATTAGCGCCACTAAATCGTGAAAACACATCTGTTGTATCACCATATAAGACAATTTGTTCAAGTGAGTATGAGGTTGCAGGATCGTTGATTGGTAATCCATATTCACCGAGTCGATTTAGGTAACCATCCTTCAACCATTGTGGATGTAATTTAACACTTTCTACATCGTCTCTACTGTGTACATAAAAAGTGCCAAATTGGAATGTTCTTCCACTTCCGAAACTTGGACGAACGCCTGTTAATTTTCTTGAATATGTATAACCTGTTCGGGACCATTCAAATTGTGTCGTATCAAAACTTGCCAATCCCGTAAGGGGGCGTGTTAATTCACCAGTTACATATTCTAGATTAACCCATTTAAATCTTAGATCAACTGAATGACCTCGGACACGTTTTCCCCATAGACCGAGACGATTTAGCATCGGCGTTTCGTCACCCCACGTATATCGCAGGTAATTATTCCTAATTTTCAGAGAATATCTATTTTGGGGTTGGTTATCATCTCTTTCAAGATTTGAAATATTAATAACACCTTTAACTTTTGCCCATTTAAAATCGGCTTCAGTGCTTCCATCCATTCTTCTCAATTGGTTAGTATTTATAGTATACTTCTGATTCTGAGTTGTATCGGTGTTGAGTATGTGAATTTGATCAAGTCGATAAGCGGTATTTAAATAACCGATTAATTTCATATCAAACATTTTTTGAGCTGCACTTTGAATGCGAAATTTCCAAGAGATAGTAGATAGTTTTACGCCGTAAATATTTGATGCTTCAATAAATACAGTATGTTCACCCACATTTAGTTGTGTTGGCGTGTAGGTAACGACATCTTTTCCAATTGTGGCATAAGCACTCACATCTCTGTTATCAAAAAATACATTTACAAGGTTTGGATCAACATTATCTAAATTAAAGAGAGATACTGCTATTAATATTTCTTCTCCAAAAGGGATGACCGCTCCACCTTCTGGCGTTAAAATTATGATATTTTGGCTGTATTCTCTTTCTGTTTCCGAAATCATTTCGCTTTTTTCACCCGTTGGTTTTGCCACGGGTAAAAATACAGGATTGTTAAGTGGATCTTCGTTATTTGGATATGCTACCATCCCACCATCACTCAACAGTAAAATCATAAGATATTCAACGCCTGGTGAACCGACTATTTCGCTTGGTATTGATCCAACGATTTTTAAGTCACCTATATTCATAGGGATCTCAAGGTAACCCATTTGTCCAGCTAAACGATACATGAGCTTAGCTTCTGTCACTTCATTTAAATTTCCAGTATAAATAGCTGATATTTCGATACTTGATCCTTCAACAGCAGATTTCGGTGGTAAGTGAATCAGTTCACCTGACATTGTTTGTCCAAAACCAGTCGTCAAAGCAATTAGCAAAATGCCCACGACTAGATTCATGCGGTGTTTGAATTTCAGCACGATATTATGTCCTATTCTGAGTACTCTATTATGATAAAGCGTTCTTCATTTGAGCTATTTTGTAATTTAATTCTTAATTGATGTAAATTGGTATTCCCTGCATCATCATCCGTATCGTCATCGGGGTCATCTGGTATATCAGCTCCTTCAGTCTCTTCGGTATCAAGACCTCCATCAGGAGTTGAATTGGCTGTTTGATTTGTAGTCACCTGCACAACACCACCACTAAATCTATTCTCAACCTCAACGACACCTTGTATTCCGATGATTTGATCGACACCGTCCTCGGAAATCATCCAAAACTCAGTACCTTTGACAGAAGCCACAGAAGTAGGCGTCACGATTTTAAATTCACCTTTTTGCTTTTCAACTTTTGCTTTTACTTGTCCATAATCTAAAGAAATGGTTTTATTAATTTTACCACGTTCCTCAGAACCAAGTATTTGTATTTCAGTATCTTGTTTAATTTTTAGTTGACTTTTATCGTCCAAGAAAAAAATAGCAATATATCCATCCGCCCCTGTTTTAATCCAATCTTTATTCTTTAATTGAGTTCCAGATTTAACAGCGCTTGCATATTCATCCGAATCGTGAGCCTTATGAAATATTTCACCTCTAACTTTTGTGATAAGAGCCACATTATTTTGTCCAAATACAAAAGCTACAAGAGATAATAATACTAATTTTTTAATAAATAGATGCATAATATAATCCTTACTGTGTTGTAATGCTTTCTAGGTTATAGCCACCTGTGACGATTTGCATAATAATAGCTGCAAATTCATTTGCTGAAACAGGTTCGCCATCGATTGAGAACTCAGGGCACTCATTAAAACCGGAGAGAGGGCCATTCGGTCCAAACAGAGCATTATATTGATTATTGCCAATTGCATCACGAATCTGTTGAATACATTCTGATACTGTATCGTCATTTTGTCCAATACTAAAAGAGTAAATAGGGCTAAATATTTCTAGATCAGCACCCGTTGTATTGCAATTTTTCTGAACTTGCCACACATAAGTTTTTCCAATTTCTAAAGTACGACCATATCCATCACTATAGTCAAATCGTGAATTTGTAGAAATTGGACTAAATCCACCATTATCTGGATAGGGTAACATGGACTGGGATTGCATGGCATCATCATAGGAACTATGAATACTTGGATCAAATTCACACACACGAATTGCATAATTGTCACAACCTTGAGACGTCCATTCAAAAACGGGATAAGAAACTCCGATAAATTGATAATTATCAATAGGAAATTGTAAATCGATGGATGATGGGCTCACGATGTGGAATAATCTGTCGTTGGAAAAATTTAGGTACTGAACATCACCACCGATAACATCAACATGGTAATGATATTCGCCAGCGGGTAAGCTGCCAGAAGAAAGGACAACACCCTGTAATTCTTGAGCACGGTCAGGATTCTCAGTAAACATACTTGTTAAATTAAAGTCAACGATATCAACTGGGTTGCCCATTTCGTCGTTAAATCCTCTACCCGCTAATCCATAATCCAAATCTCGACTTGATATAACAATATCGCTTTGCATCGTAAAAGTCATTGAAGCATCAAGCAATATTTCATTGTTGATACTGAGAGAAGGCACATTTGCATCAAGTGATAAATGAAAAGTTATTACAGTACCAATTGGGGCTGACATACGATAGGAAAATATTAAAGGGTTATTTCTTCCATCATTAAAGTCAAAATCTGTTAAATTAATAATATCCCACTCATCAAGATCAACTTCAGCGTTTACTACAATAGTTTGGCCCTGCAATGCAATGGCCATTAATAAAATCATCAGAACTATTTTTATACGTCTCATCTCATTCTCCTCGTTTCCATTGACGTTAAACACTAATTCTATAGAAGTCGTGTTATAGGTCAAATTGTGAGTAAAATTTACCTAATTTTATATAGTTTCCAAGCTAGAAATAAAAAAGGCTCCGTTAAAGGAGCCTTTATAGTTTCTCGGCGACGTCTTACTTTTCCACCTCCTACGAGGCAGTATCATCAGCGCTGTAAATCTTAACTTCCGAGGTCGGAATGGGATCGGGTGTTACCTTTACGCAATAGTCACCGAAAAATCAAAAAATCTTTTTAATTGACAAATAAGGGGAAAAGTTTTTAAAAGAAAAACCTGATCTAATAATTTAATAATAATGATCAAGTCTCACGACTAATTAGTACCACTCGGCTGAATACATTGCTGCACTTACACCTGTGGCCTATCAACCTCATCTTCTCTGAGGAGTCTTCAGTTTACCCGAAGGTAAAAGGGAAATCTTATCTTGAGTCGAGTTTCGTGCTTAGATGCTTTCAGCGCTTATCTCTTGCAAACATAGCTACCCAGCGATGCTGTTGATACAACAACTGGTACACCAGAGGTTTGCCCATTCCGGTCCTCTCGTACTAGGAATAGGTTCTCTCAAATTTCCTCCGCCCGCGGCGGATAGGGACCGAACTGTCTCACGACGTTCTGAACCCAGCTCGCGTGCCACTTTAATGGGCGAACAGCCCAACCCTTGGGACCTTCTCCAGCCCCAGGATGTGACGAGCCGACATCGAGGTGCCAAACCTCCCCGTCGATATGAGCTCTTGGGGGAGATCAGCCTGTTATCCCCGGAGTACCTTTTATCCGTTGAGCGATGGCCCTTCCATTCGGAACCACCGGATCACTAACACCTGCTTTCGCATCTGCTCGACCTGTATGTCTCGCAGTTAAGCCACCTTATGCGTTTACACTCTACGTACGATTACCGACCGTACTGAGGTGACCTTTGCGCTCCTCCGTTACTGTTTTGGAGGAGACCGCCCCAGTCAAACTACCCACCAGACACTGTCCTAACACCTGATTCAAGGTGCATAGTTAGAATTTCAACAAACGAAGGGTGGTATTCCAAGGTTGACTCCATACCAACTGGCGCTGATACTTCAAAGTCTCCCACCTATCCTCTACATCGAAAATCAAAACCCAATGTCAAGCTATAGTAAAGGTTCACGGGGTCTTTCCGTCCTGCCGCGGGTAGCCGGCATCTTCACC
>ERZ890510.430-NODE-430-length-33460-cov-8.416764_pt1 | contig 33460 bp, 36 predicted proteins | sample MGYA00521265_ERZ890510 | MGnify/ENA primary metagenome ERZ890510 (study PRJEB32303, sample SAMEA104408624) | aquatic metagenome | biome: Brackish water; feature: Chemocline; material: water | place: Baltic Sea | collected 2014-10-26T21:54:00 | depth 110 m ... | reverse complement strand
TGATGCGGGGCAAACTATCTGCCTGCCCCGGAATTTGTATGTACAGGTTGTGTACGCCTTGTGTACCGCTGTTTTAAGCGGCTGAATTGATCCGCAACGCCTGCCGCCAGCCGGGATATATCTTGTCGGCATCCCCCGGAAAGCTTTCGAAGGCGCGGGCGAATTCTTTGTGGTCGCGGGCAAACTCGATCGGGTCGGCATGTTCTTTCCAGCACTGCTCGGCCTGACGCAAGGATTTCGCGCCGTCTGCTGCGCCGTCGATATGGCCGAACGCCCCACCGCCTGCTGTCAGGATCAGATTGGAAGTCCCGAGGTTCTCAAAGAAACCAGGCATCCTAAGCGCGTTCATCCCGCCCGAGATGATCGGCGTCGTTGGCCCCATACCTTCCCATTCCTGATGGAAATAAGGACCATCGGCACTGTCGTCCATGATCATATAGGCCATCAGTTTATCCGAGGCTTCGCCCTCCATTTTGCCGTAACTCATGGTGCCGGTATGGATGCCGCTGGCGCCCTGCATCCGGGCCATTTTCGACAAAACAAAGGCCGTGTAACCGCGCATCGATTGTGGCGAGGTGACCGCACCGTGGCCGGCCCGGTGATAGTGCAGGTATTGCTTGGGAAAGCTGCGCCGCGCTGTAGTTATTGCAGCCGGACCAGTGACATAGCCATCAACCAGGAATGCCACATGGTCAGCATTTTCGCCGAAAGTTTCCAGAATAAACTCGCCGCGCGCCAGCATTTCATAGTGATCGTCAGCCGTGATATTGGCGGAAAACAACTTGGCCTCGCCGGTTTTATCTTGCGCCCGTTTCATCGCATCAGCGACCAACGGAATGGTTTCTTTCAAGGGCGCAAATAATTGATTGCCCTGCGGTTCATCGTTCTTGATGAAATCGCCACCAAGCCAGAAATCATAACAGGCATTGGCAAATGGCTGCGGGCGCAAACCTAGTTTCGGCTTGATAATCGTGCCAACAATGAACCCGCCATTCACAACCGGGCGACGCAGCACACGCCACAGATCGCGGATCGTGGTTGATGGTCCGTCAAACAGCCGCAAGAAATTTGGCGGTACGTAGAAATCATGGATCTTGGCGTATTCAACGTCGCCCATACCCTGATTATTGCCAATCGTCAGCGTCAGGAACGAACAGATCATGGCGCGGCCATCAATGATGTTTCGGTCAAACAATTCAACCGGATAGGCGATTTTCATCAGCTCTTTCGCTGGGTCGATTTCATAAACCAGCGCGTCTACGCCACGGGTGAAATCATCGGTGGTCGAGACACTGACATTGGTGCCGGTCGAGCTTTCGGCAGCAAAATGCGCGGCTGTTTCCAGATATCCGCCAAATCCGGCCTTGGGTTTCATAATATAAGCGACTAGAACGTGATTGCCTTGCGCGATCAAATCGGCTTCTTTTAGGCTTAGATCCGCATAACGGTCTGACTGGTCCATGGTGTATCTCCTTGGGTTGGTTAATGGGAGAGCGGCGCACAATCTGTGGTAGGGGCGTGCGCCGTTCTTTTCTTTTATCCTAGTGAACCGCTGGCATAGCGTTTAGCCATTTCATCCATCGGTATCACTTTGATCTTGCTGGCATTTCCTGCTGTTCCAAACCGTTCAAACCGGTCTTGGCAAAGCTTTTGCATTTCCTGCATCGCTGGAATCATGAATTTGCGCGGGTCAAATTCGGTCGGATTCTCTTTGGCGATTTTGCGGAATTGGCCAGTGATTGCCATACGGTTGTCGGTGTCGATATTGACCTTACGCACCCCCGATTTGATACCGCGTTCGATTTCCTCGATCGGGACGCCATAGGTTTGTGGCATCTCGCCGCCATTGGCGTTGATCAGGTCTTGCAGATATTGCGGCACGGAAGACGAGCCATGCATAACCAGATGGGTGTTGGGCAGCTTGGCGTGGATTTCCTCAATCCGTTTCATCGCCAGAATATCGCCCGTGGGTTTGCGGCTGAATTTATAAGCACCGTGGCTGGTGCCACAGGCAATCGCCAATGCGTCAACTTTGGTTTTTGCCACGAAATCAACGGCCTGATCGGCATTGGTCAGCAAATCTTCCATCGAAAACTTGCCTTCTGCGCCTGAACCATCTTCTTCACCGGCCTCGCCGGTTTCCAGACTGCCCAGAATGCCAAGCTCGCCTTCGACTGATGCACCCACCCAATGGGCCATTTGGGAGACGCGCTGGGTTATGTCGACGTTATAGTCATAGGAGGCTGCGGTTTTCATGTCGGCTTCTAGGCTGCCGTCCATCATCACCGAGGTGAAACCGTACCGGATCGCCGAAGAACAGGTCGCTTCATTATTGCCGTGGTCCTGATGCATACACAGCGGAATGTGCGGATACATCTCGTTCAAAGCTTTGATCAAATAGGCCAGCATGATGTCGCCCGCATAAGACCGCGCCCCGCGACTGGCCTGCATGATCACGGGCGAATTGCAGGTGTCTGCCGCCTTCATGATCGCCAGACCCTGTTCCATGTTGTTGATGTTAAACGCCGGTATGCCGTAATCGTTTTCCGCCGCGTGATCCAACAATTGTCTGAGTGTGATAAGTGCCATCTTTTAATCCCTTTTATGCCGCGTTCGCGCGGTCTAGTGCTGCAATACCCGGCAATTCTTTACCTTCCAGCCATTCAAGGAAAGCCCCGCCTGCGCTGGATACATACGTGAAATCATCCGCCACCCCAGCCAGGTTCAATGCGGCGACCGTATCGCCGCCGCCTGCAACCGAAACTGCCAACCCACTGCGGGTCAATTCGGCGGCTTCAAGCGCCAGTTGCCGTGTTGCCTGATCAAAGGGCCGGATTTCAAACGCCCCCAACGGGCCGTTCCAAAGAATAGTCTGCGCGCGCGCCAGAACTGAACGGAACCGGACGACCGATTTCGGGCCGGCATCCAGAATGATCCCCTCGTCAGGGCATTCATCGACACCGACGATAAAACTGCGCGCGCTTTCGGCGAATTTGAAGGCATAAACGATATCGTTTGGCAGAACCAACTCGCAATTGGCGGCTTTGGCAAGCGCTTGGATTTCGCGGACGGTTTCAACCTGATCTTCTTCGCAAAGTGACTTGCCGATCTTGTGGCCGTCCGCAAAAAAGAACGTGTTGGCCATGCCGCCGCCGATAATCACAGCATCGACTTTGCTGACCAGATTTTTCAGAACCGCGATCTTGCTGGATACTTTTGCCCCACCGACAACCGCTACCGCCGGATGCTTTGGGGAGTCCAGCGCCGCCGTCAGAGCGTTGACTTCTTCGTCCATCAGTGGCCCGGAATAAGCTGGCATAAGGGCTGCAATTGCCGCGGTGGAGGCATGTGCCCGGTGTGCACAGGAAAACGCGTCGTTGACGTAGATGTCGCCAAGGTGTGCAAGCTTGGCAGCAAAAGCCGGATCGTTCAGTTCTTCTTCCGGGTGAAATCGCAGGTTCTCCAGCAGGATCGCTTGACCGTTTTTCAACCCGGCAGCCGCCGCTTGGGCCTTTGCACCGATGCATTCATCAACAAAAGCAACGTCCTGACCCAAAGCGGCAGCCAGTGCCAGCGTGATTGGCGCCAAAGACATTTCAGGCACAACCTTACCTTTTGGCCGGCCAAAATGTGACAAAACAACCGCCCGCGCACCCGCCGCCAGTAAGGGCTTAAGGCCAGTCGCAAACCGTTCGATCCTTGTGGCATCGGTCACCACCCCGTCTTTGCAAGGCGCATTGAGGTCGGCGCGCACCACAAGGATGCGCCCCTTAACGTCAATGCTCTTGATCGAGGTGATGGTCATTACAGCGTTTCTCCGATGACCAGCGCGGTTTTCAGCATCTGGTTGGTGAAGCCCCATTCGTTGTCATACCAACTGAACACACGCGCCAGATCGCCGCCCATGACCCGGGTTTGCAGGCCAGCAAAGTTCGACGCTGTGTCTGTGTGGTTGTAATCGATGGAAACGGTTTCTTCCTCGTCATAGGCCAGAACACCCATCAGCGCGCCATTTGCGGCCTCTTGCATCAGGTTGTTGATTTCCTCGACCGAGGTTTTGCGCACCGGGTTAAAGTTGAGGTCAACCACCGATACATTTGGGGTCGGCACCCGAATCGCGCCACCGTCAAGTTTACCCAGCAGTTCCGGCAGCACCAGACCCACGGCTTTGGCAGCACCGGTGGTTGTCGGGATGATCGACATCGCTGCAGCGCGACCGCGATACGGGTCTTTGTGCCGGCGATCCAGTGTTGGCTGATCGCCGGTATAGGAATGGATCGTCGACATAAACCCTTTGTCGATGCCAATGGCGTTGTGCAGAACCATCGCAACCGGAGCCAGACAATTCGTCGTACAGGAGGCCGCTGAAATGATCCGGTCCTTGTTGGTGATGACCTTATGGTTAACGCCGTAAACCACTGTTTTATCGGCACCTTTCGCAGGGGCCGAACACAGAACCCGTTTGGCCCCGCGATTGATATGCGCCATCGCTGCGTCTTTGTTGTTGAACGCGCCGGTGCATTCCAGCACCAGATCAATACCATCCCACTCAAGCCGTGCCGGATCGCGCTCGGCTGACAGGCGCACGCTTTGGCCGTTGACCATCAGGTTCTCGCCGACAGGTGCAACGGTTCCTGAAAACCGACCATGCACCGAGTCATATTTCAACAAATGCGCGTTGGCCTCGGGGCCACCCGAAGCGTTAAGTGCCACAATTTCGATTCGGCCCTGATAGCTTTCCACGATCATCCGCATCGCGCTTCGGCCAATGCGGCCAAATCCGTTAATCGCTACTTTCAATGTCATTCTTGCCGTCCTTATTTCTTCAACAGAGTTTTGGCCGCCGTCGCGACGGCCTCGGCTGTAATGCCGAAATGTGCGTAGAGTTCGTCAGCAGGTGCCGACGCGCCAAAACTTGACATGCCGACAAAGGCTCCGTTGTCGCCGATGATTTTGCCCCAGCCCTGCTCAACGCCAGCCTCAACAACCACGCGCGGGGCGGTGCCCAAAACCGAGGCGCGATAGGCGGCGGATTGCGCGGCGAATAGTTCCAGGCAAGGCGCTGAGACAACCACAGCTTTGATATTCTGTGCAGCCAGTGCGGCGGCGGCCTTCCAGGCAATTTCAACCTCGGAGCCGGTGGCAATCAAGGTGACATCACGCGCACCGTCGCAATCATGCAAAACATACGCCCCCAGCGCCGTTTTGTTGGTGCTGATATCATCACGCACCATCGGCAGACCCTGGCGCGACAGGCAAAGAACGGTTGGGGTGGTGTCGCTGGCCACAGCGATTTCCCACGCCTCGGCGGTTTCAATCACGTCAGCCGGGCGGATTACGTTGACGTTCGGCATGGCGCGCAAACTGGCCACATGTTCAACCGGTTGATGGGTCGGGCCATCCTCGCCAAGGCCGATGCTGTCATGGGTCATCACGTAAGTCACCGGCTGCTGCATCAAGGCCGACAGGCGGATCGCCGGGCGGCAGTAGTCGGCAAACACCAGAAATGTTCCGCCGTAAGGGCGCAGGCCACCGTGCAGCATGATACCGTTCATTGCCGCGGCCATTTCAAACTCGCGAACCCCGTAATTGATATAGTTCCCGGCGTAATTGTCCTTGGAAACCATCGACATGCCTTTGGTAAATGTCAGGTTTGATCCGGTCAGATCAGCCGAGCCGCCCGTCATGCTGGCAATTGCCCCGTTCACCACTTCAAGCGCCATTTGTGACGCCTTGCGGGTGGCAACCTTGGGCGCATCTGACAGAAGGCGGGTTTTATAGGCAGCCATCGCATCAGCAAGTGCTGCGCGGTCAGACCCGTCAAGGGCGGCAGTGAATTCAGCGGCTTTTGCCGAAGCGTTCAGGCGTTTGTCCCACGCAGCATGCGCAGCAGCACCGCGCGCGGCGGCTGCATGCCAGTCGGCGTAAACGCTGTCAGGCACTTCAAATGCCGGATATGGCCAGCCAAGAACTTTGCGTGCCGCAGCGATTTCTGTATCCCCCAAAGGGGCCCCATGGGTCGCAGATGTGCCTTGCTTGTTTGGTGCACCAAAGCCGATGATGGTTCTGCAGGCGATCAACGAAGGACGGGGATCAGATTGAGCGGCGATAATGGCAGCGGAAACCGCCTCGGGGTCATGTCCATCGACGCGGATCGCGTGCCAGCCAGCGGCAGCAAAGCGTGCAATCTGATCGGTCGAAGTGGATATCGCGGTTGACCCGTCGATGGTGATTTGGTTGTCGTCCCACAGCACAACCATCCGGCCAAGGCCCAGATGCCCTGCCAGATCAATCGCTTCGTGGCTGATGCCCTCCATCAGGCAACCGTCACCGACTATGACATATGTCCAGTGTTTGACCAGATCGTCACCAAACCGGGCGTTTTGCATCCGTTCGGCCAGTGCCATGCCAACAGCGGTGGCAAGCCCTTGCCCAAGCGGCCCGGTGGTGGTTTCGATCCCGTCAGCGTGACCATATTCCGGATGGCCCGCCGTGCGATAACCCATTTGGCGGAAGTTGCGGATCTGGTCCATGTCCATATCCGGATAACCCAGCAGATGATTGACCGCGTAAAGCAGCATCGAGCCATGACCTGCCGACAAAACAAACCGGTCCCGGTCCGCCCATTTCGGGGTTGATGGGTCGACCGCAAGGAACCGGTTGAACAAAACCGCCGCGACATCTGCCATACCCATCGGCATGCCGGGATGACCGGAATTGGCCGCTTGTACTGCATCCATCGCCAAGGCGCGGATTGCGTTTGCCATCATTTTTTCATTGGCTTGAGTCATATTTTTCTGTCCCTTAGGCGCGGCGCGCTTTGTCTTTGAGGCGCATGATTAACGGCGTCAGGATAAGCTGCATTGCCAGATCCATCTTGTTGCCCGGAATAACTATAGAATTGGCGCGGCTCATCCAACTGGCATCTATCATGGCGGTAAGATATTGGAAATCTATCCCGCGCGGATTGGCGAAACGAATGACAACAAGGCTTTCGTCCGGCGTTGGGATCGAGCGGGCGATAAACGGGTTTGAGGTATCCACAACCGGCACCCGCTGAAAGTTGATATCGGTCTGGGAAAACTGCGGCACGATGCATTTCACATAGGCATCCATCCGGCGTAGAATCACATCGGTAACAGCCTCGGTTGAATATCCGCGCTCGGCCTTGTCGCGGTGGATTTTCTGGGTCCATTCAAGGTTAATCACCGGCACGACGCCAATTTTCAGGTCGGCCATTTTGGCAATTTCAATGCCTTTGTCGCTGACAGCCCCGTGCAGCCCTTCGTAAAACAACAAATCCGAGCCGTCTTCAAAATCGCGCCAATCGGTAAATTTTCCGGGGTCGGTTGCAAAATGTTCGGCTTCGTCCGCGTTATGAACATAGGTGCGGGTGCGGCCTTTGCCGGTTTCGCCGTAAATACGGAACACGCTTTCCAACTCGGCCAGTTCGTTCGCTTCATAGCTGAAATGACTGAAGGAATGGTCGCCCTCGGACAGTCGGCGTTCCAGTTCGGCCTTCATATCCTTGCGGTTATAGCGGTGAAACGCATCACCTTCGATGGAAACCGAGCTGACACCCTCGCGGCGGAATATCTGATCGAATGTGTGTTTCACCGTCGACGTGCCAGCGCCCGACGAACCAGTGACCGAGATGATGGGGTGTTTAATGCTCATTTTGTCGCCCTCAATCCCGGAAAAGCCCGCGCTCGCGGAACAGAGCGGACGTTTCGTTTTCAGGAAGATCATGATAGGTCGCAACCCGGCCCACTTTGTCAGGTGTGCCGAATATAAGCGGAGTACGGCCATGCAGGGTTTTCACCCGTTGCTCCAGCAACCGGTCGCTGCCATCCGTCGCCAAGCCGCCAGCCTGCTCTACCAGCATGGCGATCGGCGCACATTCGTAAAGCATGCGCAATCGCCCGTTTTCGTAACCCTTGCGTGCGTCGCGTGGGTACAGGAATATTCCGCCACGCGTGATGATCCGGTGCGCTTCGGCCACCAGTGATGCCACCCAGCGCATGTTGAAATTCTTGCCGCGCGGCCCGGTTTCACCGGCCAGACAATCGTCGATATATGCGCGCACTGGTTTTGACCAGTGGCGGTAGTTCGAGGCGTTGATTGAAAACTCGTTTGATGTTTCAGGCACCTTGACGGCGCCGTTCAATAGCACAAACTCGCCAAGATCAGGATCAAGAATGAAAGACAGCGTGCCGTTGCCAAACGTCACCATCAACCCGGTTTGTGGGCCATAGATGATGTAGCCAGCCGCCACCTGTTCGGTGCCGGGGCGCAGAAAGCTTTCGTTTGCATCTGGTTTGGCATCATAAATCGAAAAGATCGTGCCGATGGAAACATTGACGTCGATATTGCTTGAGCCGTCCAAAGGGTCGGTTGCCAACGCCAGCGACCCGTTCGGATTACAGGCAATCACGTCTTCACGTTCTTCCGAGGCGTACCATTTCACATCGGTTGGCAGCAGTGCCGCAAAGAACATTTCGTCAGCGATCACATCCAGTGCCTTTTGCACATCGCCATCGGTATTATCGCCAACTGCTGCACCCATCGCGCCCTCAAGCGCACCTCGGGAAATCATGCGGGCCATGGATTTTCCCACCTCGCACATTGCCAAAACCACGTCGCCCAGATTGGCAGGAATATCCGCGTGGTTTTCCAGATAGTCAGCAAGTGCCTGTGGCTGAGCCATTATATATCCTTAGAGAATAAGCAGCGTTGCCGGTTGTGTGACGGGTTTAGGACAAAAAGGAAATTGAAAAAAATCTCAGTCGTGTTAAATAAAATTTATGATCAACGAATCCGCGATTAGCCTGAAACAACTGCGTGCGCTGGTGGCGATCAACGAACATGGCTCGTTAACTGCTGCTGCAGAATCGCTTGGCCTGACGCCGCCGGCGGTCTCCACACAACTTAAGCTGCTCGAAGAAAACCTAGGCACCCGCTTGGTGATGCGTGGCAACGATGGCAAGACCAGTCTGACAACGGCGGGGCAGGAGGTTCTGCGATCTACGCAGCAAATTGAAAGCACGCTAACGAATTGTTATGAAAAGGTAAAATCTATCCGGCTGGGAAAGGTCGGTTATATTGCCATCGGCGTGGTTAGCACCGGCAAGTATTTTGCACCGCGTTTGGTGGCCGGATTTCAAAGGGCAAATCCTGAAATACAGGTCGGCCTGCGGATCGGAAACCGCGAAGAAATCATCTCGCAGGTGATGGATGGTGCAGTGGACGTGGCGATCATGGGCCGCCCGCCCCGTGCGCCGGTCGTGACCGCCGAGATATTGGGGCCGCATCCGCATGTAATCATTGCACCGCCAGGGCATCGTCTGGCCACAGGCCGCGACGTTTCGCCCGACGATCTGCTGGAAGAAACATTTCTGACCCGCGAGCCGGGTTCCGGCACGAGGATATTGATGGAGAGGCTGCTGGATCGACTGGGCGAGGGGCGTCCTTATAAAACCGTCAGCGTTGGCACCAACGAGACGATCAAACAAGCGGTCATGGCCGAACTGGGCATCGCGTTTATCTCGGGCCACACGGTCGCGCATGAATTGGAAGATGGCCGGCTGGTGCAAATCAAAGCCCCCGGTGTTCCGATCACCCGCCAATGGTTTCTGATGCATCGTCGGGATATGCCACTGACCGCCGTGACAGAAAAGTTCCGCCAGTTTATTGTGGAGCAGAAGGGGAGTTATCTGCCGAAACTGCCGGAGTGAGGGAGGGCAACTAACTGGCCGAAGACTTGGTATCTTCATTCCCTAACGGAACGATGGCCGAAAATCCTTTGGTTTTGCTGAATTTCATGACGTGGTTGAAGTTCGCCATCGAATCCGAAGGATCTAGATGTACCAATTTCAGCTGCATGAAAGTAGAGCGAACAAATTGCACTGATAGAATTGGCGTAGCCTCTTTATGGCCTGTCGCGGCGTTCAACATGTTACTTTCGCAAGTCACAAGGACTTCCGGCAAGGGTAGGATTTGAAACATATCACCAGCAACTTTGAGTGCAACGCTTGCCACATAATCCTGATATAGCTCGTTGAACTGCCCTATAGGCATCTTTGTTTCTGAGAGCTTGCCGCTGGCTAACTGCTTACGTCTGAAACTTGGAACGATTTCATCCGTATGAACCTGGGGTCTAGCGTGAACGTAATTATCGCTAATAGAAAACTGGACAGATGAACCAATCAGGTCAGTTTTGTTAAGTGTTTGCAATTCCGTGATGACCTCTAGAATGGCAGCTTCTTCACCCGCCAGCAGTCGCTTTGCCAAAGACCTGTCATTCTCCCACTCTTCAAAATCGCCCTTATGTTTCTCCTCGAGGGCCAAACGCTCGTTTTCGTCAAGCAGTTTGGCTTGAGTTACTTCCTTTTCTAACTGTTCCATCCCGGATGATCACATAGATCCTCGCCGATCTGCCCTTTTCATGGCAAGATCGGTTTTGGGTGATATTCGGGAGAACGCTCAATGCTGATCCAACTTCATAGCCAGGCAACGACGACACCCTTGCCGAATAGTTAAAAACATTCTAATCTATGCATGAGTTATGAACAGGACGGACCAAAACCATGAAAGAGCAGATTTACAACGCCCTTAAAACGGTGACTGGCGAGGGGCTGGAAGGCGATATTGTCAGCCTTGGGCTGGTCTCGGATATTGTGATCAATAATGGCAAGGTGATTTTTTCGATCACTGTGCCGGCCGGATTTCGCGGCGAACTTAACGACCTGAAATTACGCGCCGAGGCTGCTACTGCCGACGTGGAAGGTGTGGCCAGTGTTCTGGTGGCGCTGACGCAGGATCGCAGCAATTTTGACCCATCCCAACAACCGCCAAAGCTGTCTCGCAAAAAGGAACGGCCGGTTGGCCCGGACCTGCGGCCAGCCATGGGTGCGATTGCCGGGATCAAGACAATTCTGGCGGTTGCTTCGGGCAAAGGCGGCGTTGGGAAATCGACCACTGCGGTTAACCTGGCCTTGTCGCTGTCTTCGCTGGGAATGAAGGTTGGCTTGCTTGACGCCGACATATATGGCCCGTCGCTGCCGCGTCTGATGGGGATGAAGGAACGCCCGGAAATCCGTGACGACAGGATTATTCCGCTTGAACATTACGGCATCAAAGTGATGTCGATGGGATTTCTGCAGGACGAGGAATCGCCCGTGATCTGGCGCGGCCCAATGGTGGTATCGGCGCTGATGCAAATGGTCCGTGAAGTGGAATGGGGCAACCTTGATGTTCTGGTTCTTGATATGCCGCCCGGTACTGGCGACGCGCAATTGACCATGGCGCAGCAGGTGCCGCTTTCAGGTGCAGTTATCGTTTCAACGCCTCAGGATCTGGCGCTTATTGATGCGCGCAAAGGGCTGAAGATGTTCAAGAATGTCGATGTGCCGATCTTTGGTATCGTCGAGAACATGAGCACCTTTGTCTGTCCGCATTGCGGTAAGAACTCGGATATTTTCGGCCATGGTGGCGCCGAGGCTGAGGCCAAGAAATTGAATGTCCTGTTTCTTGGAGCTGTTCCGCTGCATATGGATATCCGGCGGTATTCAGATGACGGTCAACCGATCGTGCACGCAGTTCCTGACGGGCCACATGCCGAAATTTACCGCAACATCGCGTTGAAAGTTGCGGCGAAATTGTTCCCGGAACTGGAAGAGTAAGAACAAGCGCCGGGTCATTTCCCGGCGTTTTTTCTAGGCGAAGCGTTCCATTGTCTTCATGCCGATAACACCACCGGCCACGATGAAGATAAAGGTCAGAATTGACCCCGTCGCCAGTGTGGAAAACCCGGTCATGGCTTGGCCGACTGTACAACCCAATGCCAGCACACCACCGACGCCCATCAAAGCCGCGCCAAACATATTGCGGATAGTGTCGCTTTGGTCAGCGAATGTGGTCAGGTGGAGGCGGCGCATTGACAGCGCGCCCAAGAATCCACCCAGCAACGCCCCTATGGTTGTGACAACGCCAAAGCCGGGCGCACCTAGTGCTGTATATCGCATCAGGTATTCAAGCGTATCGCCGGTTGGACGCACAAAGGTTAAAGAAATCAAAGCGACTTCTTCGGAAAATTCGTCTTGCGCAAGGCCGGTCAGCATCCAACCGGCAATTACACATAGCCCAATACCAACACCGGCAATAATGTTCCGCGGCGACGTGCGAAAATGCGGATTGGAAAAACAAAAGAACAAGATCGCGCCGACAATCAGAATGGTCATAACGCTGGTTCCGGTTGTTGCCCCAAGGCCGGTCGCAGCGCCCAGAATTTCGCCAATGCCTTGGGTCTTAAGGCCAAAGCCGGTCAAATCGGTTGTGCCGGGTGTGAACAGTGTCTGACGTAACGGGCCAAGCAATCCGCCAATCGTCATATATCCAAATATTCCGGCGATCAACAGCACGACTATCGACCGTAAATCGCCGCCGCCAGCCCGCACCAGATTGCGACTGAGACAGCCACCGGAAAACACCATGCCAAAACCAAACAACAATCCTCCGACGATATTTGCAAGCCAGGCAAAGCTGGGTGTCAGATACATCGAGTCAGCGGTGTTCATCACACCCAATGCCTGCAAACCGGCAACGCCCATAATCGCAACGGCCCCGGCCAGCAACCAAGACCGGAAACGGCTGTAATCACCAAACGACAGGATGTCTGAAATGGACCCCATTGTGCAGAAATTTGTCCGGTAGACGATAAAGCCAAACGCAATGCCTATCATCAATCCGCCCCAACCGACATAATAGCCCGGGGACCCGACGACTATTTCTTTCAAAGTTTCGATCATTTGTTGCATCCCTTGTTTGGTCGTCTCTCGCAATTTTCTTAAGCGCAACTATTCCAAGAGGAATGGCCGTTTGGCAAGACATCTTCAAACATTAGCATATATTATTCGATCATCACGCGGCTACAATGTGCCGCAAGCGCGCGTTTCTACTGTGGTAAGTCTTTCGCGCAATAAAGATGATATAATGTAGCGATCAAGGTTTCTGCTTCGGGGCTGGAGAGAGAATAGAAAACCGATTGCGCCTCGCGGCGTGTTTTAACCAAACTTTGGCCGCGTAAAATCGCAAGCTGCTGGGACAAAGCCGACTGACTCAGGCCAACAAAGCCTTGCAGCTGCTGCACGTTTTTTTCGCCGTCCAGAAGGTGACACAGGATCATCAGGCGCGCTTGATTGGCCATGACTTTCAACATGTCACAGGCGCGCGTCGCATTGTCCTGTAGTTCTAAAATGTCCATTTTCCGACCTTTTTGCCAACCCCAATCAGTGGGCCAGCCAATGTAATCCTGCGCATAAATCACAAATACCGCGATGAATGCAAGCCACGGGTTCACAGCGCTGTTACGCGCGTCCAAGAATTCTTGACCTTATCGCGTTTCTTTAGTATGCGTTTATTCTAATATGCGAAACTATCATGCAACAGCGGTCGGGAGGAAAATGACATGCTGGATACAATAAAGCCGGGCGATCTGGAAAATGCCAAAAGCATGTCCATCATTGTCACCAAGGGAACGCTTGACTGGGCTTATCCGCCATTCATATTGGCAACCACTGCTGCCGCGATGGATGTTAAAGTGTCGATGTTCTTTACGTTCTACGGCCTGACCCTACTGAAAAAGGATCTTGATCTGAAAATTTCGACCCTTGGCAACCCCGCAATGCAGATGCCGATGATGGGCATGCATATGACGATGCCAAATATTGTATCGGCGATTCCGGGCGTTGACCGGATGGCGACCACGATGATGAAAAACCTGATCAAGAAAAAGGGCGTTGCCTCGATCGCAGAGCTGCGCGAAGCTGCGATTGATCTGGACGTGCAGATGATCGGGTGCCAGATGACGATGGACTTGTTTGAAATCGGCAAAGACGAAATGATCGACGGTATTGAAATCGGCGGTGCCGCGACGTGGGTCGGGATCGCAACGAAATCCGACATCAATCTTTATATCTAAGCGGCAGATTTGACCGCGGACATCTACGGAAGGCATAAAAAATGGCTGCACATGTACTAAACGCTGAGGGACTGAATTGCCCGCTGCCGATCCTCAAAGCCAAGAAGGCGTTGAAAGACGTCCCGCAAGGCGAAATCCTTGAGGTTCGTTCGACTGATCCGGGTTCGGTTGCTGATTTTGCGGCGTTCTGCAATCAGACTGGCAACACGCTTGTCAGCTCAAGCACCGAAGGCAAAATCTATAAATTCGAGATCAAACGTAACTGATCCTGACTTGGCCGAAATTCCAAAACCCCGTCTGTTTCAGGCGGGGTTTTTGTTTGGGCGAGCGTGCGTCTTTGTTGGCCCACAGCCAGGCAAGCCACCCATAGCGCGCTGAACTGCGGAAAAAGTGCAACCAAATTTGGTGACCCCGAGTGGATTCGAACCACTGACCTGCCCCTTAGGAGGGGGCCGCTCTATCCAGCTGAGCTACGGAGCCTTGGGCTGACTCTTTGCGCTTTTCGTGGAAATGTTCAACCCCAACTGATTGTTACAATGACGTTTGCGGCGTCAGGGTCATGCGGAAACGACTTTCTTCCCGTTTTGCGAACCATTGCAGTTTCTCGTGCAGGGTTACGACAGACCCAATGATGATGATCGCCGGGCCTTTCAATTCCGCTGCTTCGGCAAGGTCAACCAAAGTGCTGATTGTCCCGACGATCACGCGTTGGTTTTCGCGGGTGCCGTTGTCAATGATGGCGGCCGGTGTTTCCGGGCTAACACCACGGTTGATGATTTCCGGAGCAAGATGTTTCAAAGTGGACAGACCCATATAGACCGCGACGGTTTGTTGTGGGCGGATCAGGACCTCCCAATCTAGGCCAAGATCGCCGTCTTTACCATGGGCTGTGACGAACATGCAGGATTGCGCGTGGTCGCGGTGAGTTAGGGGAATACCTGCGTAAGATGCGCAACCCGCTGCTGCGGTGATGCCGGGGACGACCTGAAACGGAATGTCGTGAGCTGCCAGCTTTTCAATTTCTTCGCCACCACGGCCAAAGATAAAGGGATCGCCACCTTTCAGGCGCAAAACCCGCTTGCCTTGCAAGGCGAGGTCAACCAGTAACTGGCTGATATCTTCCTGCTGCATCGTGTGCTGTTGTGGCAGTTTTCCGACATAAATCCGTTCAGCGTCACGCCGCATAAGGGCAAGGATATCTTCGCCCACCAGCCGGTCATAAAGCACAACATCGGCGCGTTGCATCAAGCGCAGGGCGCGGAAGGTTAATAGATCAGGGTCACCGGGACCGGCGCCGACAAGGTAAACTTCGCCGATCCGCGTGCCTTGATTTTCCGCGGTGGCACTGGCGAGTTCGGCGTTTAACTGGCGTTCGGCACCGGCGGGATCGCCTGCAAGAAACAAATCACCCACGGGGCCTTCAATGGTGTTTTCCCAAAACCGCCGACGCTCGCGGTTGGTTTTGATGCTGTTAGTGACGGTATCGCGAAAACCGCCAACAAATTCGGCCAGACGACCGTAAGCGGGCGGTAGCAGGGATTCAATGCGCGCCCGCAGGATGCGTGCGATGACTGGCGCTGCGCCGCCTGATGAAATGGCAACGACAAGCGGCGAGCGGTCAACCACTGACGGTGTAATAAAATCGCAGTACTCGCTTACATCTGCGACATTTGCCAAAACGCCGTATCTTTGTGCGGCATAGTACAGCAACTTGTCTCGGGTTTCATTTTCTGACGCACCATACGCAACACTTGCTCCAGCAATATCGGCTTCGGTCAAGGAGCGGGTAAAGTGATGCAGATTTGGATTGGTCTGCAAGCTTTCAAATTCAGCACTTAACGTATCATTATAAACTTCAACGATGGCACCCGCACTTAGCGCGCGTTCAACCCGTCTTGCGGCAACGGTTTCACCGCCGTCAACGATGACGCGTTTGCCTTTGATGTCTAAAAAGATGGGCAGGTAATCCATATAATCGGTACTTTCAGTTTTCTTTTGTCGCTGCGTGTTGTTGCGCCCAAGCCAGAATATCAGCCCCCAAGGCAAGACAGTTTTCCGGATCGACATCGACCTGGGTGATCCGCTTGCCTTCGCGCCAAATCAGCCTGAGCATGTGCAGGCCGTTGTGATAATCGACATCAAGCAGCCGCACTTGCCGACCGAATGGCAGAATATGCTCGGCCAGTTCGGTCAGGGTTTCGCGTTCATCAGTCATAGCGTGTTCCGCGCGTAAAGGCCGCTTCTAGCCGCCATTCCCATTTCCTTGGGGTGTCCCTGTAATCGGGTTTCAGGTCGAACTCCAGAAACATCTGACCGGATTCTCCAGCATTGGCGACCAGTCTTTCAAGTTCATCAAATGTCTTAACGTCGGGGTTCCCGATGATCAGATCGCTGAGTTTTGCCATTTCTTAACTTCCTTTTACGCGATTGTGGAACCGGACCCGAAACACCAACCGGTCGCTGGCCTTTTCAGTATCAGCATCAAAGCCCGTTCGGTTATGTAAAACATTGTTGCACAGAACCCCTTGTCCCGCCTCAAAACGCAGGCTTTGCATCAGGGGGTCGCCCTGTTCCAGCAAAGATTGCAAGGTCGCAGCGGCTTGCCGGGTGGTTTCATCGTCTCGCCAAGTAATACTGCGGGTACGTGCGGTATAGCGCATTGCAAGCTGGCCGTCCTGATCAACGGAAAAGACCGGCCCGATGCTGACCGGACGGACCGAACCATCGGCCTCGGCATTTTCGGGAATCGTCATCGCTTGGGGATGCATCAGGGCCTGAACAAAATCCGGGTTATGATCTCGAAGGCGGATATAGGCGAGTTCGGGATCAAGAAACTGGTTTTCACCACCGTTGTCGGCTGGAACGGCACAATGAAGAATCATAGCGCGGATCTGGTGTTCAGGGGCGTTGTAATACCCGTCGGTATGCCAGTTCATCGCTTTACGAGAATAGGGAATAAAGCCGCGTTGGGCAGGTTTATCGGAAACTGTAAGTGCTACAATCCCGTCAGGATCCGCAGACCTGTGACCTTCCGCGATCATTAAACCCATTGCCCCGGCAAAAGCCCTCAGATCATGGCGCAAACGGTCCTGATCCTGAACGCCTGAGTCGCTGTGATAAAGTACTGTATTGGTTTCGCGGCACCGGCGAACCAGCTCGGCGCGTTCAGAATCAGTCGGTTTCGCAAGATCATTCACTGCGACAAATCCGACGTTTTCAGACTTGTTCAGATTTGTCAGACGGCGCTGTCGCCATTCGAAATAGGGACCGTCTGTGGACATTTTCCACGGCAAATCTTTGTTGATTTGCGGGCTATTGGCCTGATTTTCCACGCGATGTTTCCCTGTTACTGCGCCATAGATAGGCAGAAAGATGCTGAAACCCAGCGCAAATAAAAAGCCAACAGATTTTTGCGCAGCTTTCTCTTTACATTCAAACATCCTAATATATAAAAGTACTACGGGGAAGGTGTTTTTGACCTGACTATGGTCCGGCTTAATAAACGTTAACTGGATCAAGATAGTTCATGGCAGAGAATAGGCTGCCCGACAACCAGAAGCCGGGCGCGGCCACGAGCGAAATCCAAGAGGGAGACCAGAGAATGAAAGACGGCGATTCAGTAGACGACAAGATTGTCAGCGGCCAGCACCCGACTCCGATGCTCGACCAGCTTGAAGATGGGCCTTGGCCAAGTTTTGTAACCGGCCTGAAGCGCCTGAGGGATTCAAAAGGCGAACAGTATGCGCCGATGATGAACGACCTTTTAGGCCAGCTGAACCATTCTTACGAAGAGCGGCTTGGCTTTTGGAAAGGCGGTACGGTTTCGGTTTTCGGTTATGGCGGCGGTATCATTCCGCGCTTTTCCGAAGTGGCCAAACAGTTCCCTGCGTCGAAAGAATTTCACACTTTGCGTGTTATGCCGCCTCCGGGGTTTCATTATACCACCGATATTCTGCGCAAGCTTTGTGACATCTGGGAAAAGCATGGTTCCGGTTTGATCGCGTTTCATGGTCAGTCGGGCGATATCATGTTCCAGGGCTGTACCACCGAAAACACCCAGCACGCGTTTGATGCGTTGAACAAGATTGGTTTTGACCTTGGCGGCGCAGGCCCCGCCCTCAGAACCTCGATGAGCTGTGTTGGTCAAGCGCGTTGTGAACAATCGTGCTATGATGAAGGCCGCGCCCATCGCAGTGTGATCAACAAGTTCCTGGACGAAATGCACCGCCCGGCGCTGCCCTATAAGTTCAAATTCAAGTTTTCCGGCTGTGGCAACGACTGTGTGAACGCCATCCACCGCGCCGATTTTGCGGTCATCGGAACGTGGCGCGATAACATCAAGATCAATCAGGAAAAGGTCAAAGAACACGTCGCCAAAGTTGGCCGTAAATACACGATTGATACAGTGGTTTCGATGTGCCCGACCCGCGCCATTAGTCTGAACGATGACGACACGCTGGAAATCGACAACAAATCCTGCGTTCGCTGTATGCATTGTATCAACGTTATGACCAAGGCGCTTTCGCCTGGTGATGATCGTGGCGCCAGCATCATGATCGGTGGCAAGCGTTCGCTGAAAGTTGGCGATTTGATGGGCATCATGATCAAGCCGTTCATTAAATTGAAAACCGAAGAAGACTTCGAGGAATTGCAGGAGTTCGCTGAAACCTGTCTAGAGTTCTTTGCCGATAATGCGCTGGAACATGAACGTATCGGTGAAACCATTGATCGGATCGGCTTGCCAACGTTCCTTGATGCTGTTGGCGTCGAACCTGATCCTAATATGGTCAAACACCCGCGGACGAGTTCGTATGTGCGGACTGACGACTTTGACGAAGAAGCCGCGAAATGGTTCGAACGCAAAGCACGTGACGCCGGCATGACTGTCGCCTCGGAATAACAACAGGTTCTTTTGGACCCTTCCCTGCTGGGAAGGGCGCCGAAACGGGAGAAGAAAATGAACGACGTAGTAGCAAATGCAAAGCCAAGAACACCTTTAGAATCAGGTGTGCCGGATCATCTGCAATACATGCATCCGATGATGCGCCGGAACCTTGGCAACTGGGACTATCATGACCGCCCGCGCCCCGGCGTTCTGCGGCATGTTACCAAAGACAACGAAGAGATTTTCACCGTTCGCGCCGGCACGCAGCGGCAGATGGATGTCTATACGATCCGCAAGCTGTGCGATATCGGCGACAACTTTGCGGACGGACACGTACGTTTCACCACGCGGTCGAACATTGAATTTATGGTCACAGACGAGGCCAAGGTCGAACCGCTGGTCAACGAATTAACTGCAAACGGTTTCCCAGTTGGCGGCACCGGTGCGTCGGTATCCATGATCTCCCACACGCAGGGCTGGTTGCACTGCGATATTCCGGGGACTGATGCCTCCGGTGTCGTCAAATCCCTGATGGATTACCTGCACAAGGAATTCATCCAGGAAAAGATGCCGAACCGCGTGCGGATTACCACCTCGTGCTGCCAGATCAATTGTGGCGGCCAGGGCGATATCGCAATCAACGTGCAGTACACAAAGCCGCCCAAGATCAACCACGATCTGGTCGCTAATGTGTGCGAACGCCCGGCTGTTGTTGCCCGCTGCCCGGTGGCAGCGATCCGCCCGGCCATGGTGAACGGTAAGCCGTCGCTGGAAATTGACGAAAAGAAATGCATTTGCTGTGGTGCCTGCTATCCGCCTTGCCCGCCGATGCAGATCAATGGTGCTGAATCAACTAAGATCGCGATCTGGGTTGGTGGCAAGCACTCGAACGCCCGGACTAAACCGACGTTCCACAAGCTGGCCGTGGCCAACCTGCCGAACAATCCGCCGCATTGGCCTGAAGTTGCTGCCGTGGTTCGCAAAATTGTCGATGCCTACAAAAAGGACGCCAAGCATTGGGAACGCATGGGCGAATGGATCGACCGCATCGGCTGGACCCGGTTCTTTGAAATGACCGATCTGGCGTTCACCAAACACCATTTGGATACCTGGACCGGTGCGCGCAATACCATGAATAACTCGGCCCACATTCACTTCTAAGGAGCAGTGCAATGAAATTCGGAATAGTCGTCAGCGAGGGTCCCTATACCCATCAAGCCTCTGATACGGCATATAACTTTGCCAAAGCAGCGCTTGAAGGGGGGCATGAAGTCCCGCGTGTGTTCTTTTATCACGACGGGGTCAATGTCGGCACCCGGCTGTCGATTCCGCCACAGGACGAGCGTAACATTCAGCAGAATTGGACCGCACTAGCTGCCGAGCACAATGTAGATCTGGTGATCTGCATCGCGGCCGCCCAAAGGCGCGGTTTGTTGGATGAAAACGAGGCCAGCCGGCAAGGCAAAGACGCGAATAACATCGCTGAAGGCTTTCGGATTTCGGGTTTGGGTCAGTTGATTGAAATGGGCATTCAGACTGATCGTCTGATGACTTTTGGCGATTGAGGAGGGATTGAAATGTCTGAAGTGAAAAAATTCCTCTATGTAAACCGCAAGGCGCCTTACGGCACGATTTATGCGCTTGAAGCACTAGAGGTCGTGTTGATCGGGGCGGCGTTTGATCAGGATGTATCGCTGGCGTTTCTGGATGACGGTGTGTTCCAACTGGCCAAAGGTCAGAACACCAAAGGCGTTGGCATCAAGAATTTTTCGCCAACGTTCCGGGCGCTGGGCGATTACGAAGTCACCAAATTGTACGTCGAGAAGGAGTCGTTGGACGAACGAGGCCTGACGCTGGATGACCTGCTGGCGGTCACCTACGAAGACGAAGACGACGATTACGAAGAAAAACCGTCCATCCGTTTGGTCAGCCGGGCTGAGATGGCGGATCTGATGTCGACACAAGACGTTATCTTAAGTTTCTGAGGGGGTAGAGATGTCAACATTACATACAGTGAACAAATCGCCCTTTGCGACGCAAACACTGCAAAGCTGTTTGAACCACGTAAAAGACGGCGATACGATCCTGATGATCGAAGACGGCGTTTATGGCGGGACAGTTGGCACAACGATAGCAGTCGCAGTCGCCGCCATCACAGGTAAAGTCGCAATCCGCGTGCTTGAAGGTGACATGGCCGCCCGTGGTATAAATGCTGACCGTCTTATCAATGGCGTAACGCCTGTGGATTACGCTGGTTTCGTCAAACTTGCAGCGGAAACCGATCGTACGCAGGCTTGGCTATAAGTTTCATAATGGATCCGTGGGGGATCAAAAACCGAAAGGAAGACCACAATGGCAGCATATGAAGTGAACGGTACAACCGTCGAACATGACGAAGAAGGCTATATCACCAATCTCTCTGAATGGTCCAAAGAGCTGGCTGAAATTATCGCGAAAGCCGAAGAAGTCGACATGAACGAAGAGCATTGGGAAGTGGTGAACTTCTTGCGCGATTACTACGAGGAATATCAGATCGCACCTGCGGTTCGTGTTCTGATCAAAGCGGTCAAAAAGACGATGGGCCCGGAAAAAGGCAGCAACAAGTACATGTACGAGTTGTTCCCCTACGGCCCGGCCAAGCAAGCCTGTAAAATCGCAGGTCTGCCCAAACCAACTGGTTGTATCTGATTAAGCCCTGTCCTTTGGAAAGATAAGCCAAATACCAGAGGTATTCTCGGGAGGAGTCTGAAAGTGTTGTCAACGCTTTATGCGGTGCTGTTCTATTTTGCCACTATCCTGCTTGTTGTCGGGACCGGGTTGAAGATCAGGAAATACGCGCGGACTCCGGCGCCGTTGAAAATTCCTACCACCCCCGCGCCGACCACCCGGTCGGGGGTGTGGCTGCGGATGTTCCGCGAGGTTGTGTTTTTTGAAAGCCTGTTCAAAGCCAACAAGTGGATTTGGTTGTTCGGCTATCTGTTCCATTTCGGCCTGTTGCTGGTTTTGTTGCGGCATTTTCGATACTTCACCCAACCGGTCTGGTTCTGGGTCGAGATCATCCAACCTTTTGGTGTTTACGCCAGTTTCGCGATGGTAATCGGCCTTGCCGGCCTTTGGGCGCGGCGGTTTCTGGTTGAACGCATCCGCTATATCTCGGCCCCTTCAGATCACCTGATGCTGGTTTTACTGCTGGCCATCGGCCTTAGTGGTATGGGGATGAAATTTGTCGCCAAGACCGATATCGTGGCGGTGAAAATATTCTTTCAAGGTTTGATGCGGTTTCAGATCAACGACCTGCCGACTGATCCGTTGCTGCTGATCCATCTGGGGCTTGTCGCCAGTTTGATGATCATTTTTCCGATTTCAAAACTTCTGCATGCACCGGGCCTGTTCTTTAGCCCCTCGCGCAATCAGGTGGATAATCCGCGTGAACAGCGACACTTGGCCCCGTGGGCTGCAAAGCTTGAAAAGGGGGGTCGATAAATGGCACCATTGGACGACGCCAAGCCAACAACCGTCACTGACGTGCGCGGTCCTGACGGGCATCCGCTGGATATCCCGCGTCTGGCTTGCGGTGCGATGGCTGATCTGCAGAGTTTTCCCGCGCATGTTAAGCATAACGAACGCCTTGGGTATCCCGGCGAGCTGATCGACGACTGGAAAGAGGTCGCAATCGCCAAAATCGGCGAACTGGCCGACAAAAACCGGGCCTTTCAGGTCTATCTGGACGCCTGCGTAAAATGCGGCGCCTGTACGGATAAGTGTCATTACTTCCTTGGGACGGGTGATCCCAAGAATATGCCGGTTGCACGGCAGGACTTGCTGCGCTCGGTTTACCGCCGGTACTATACATTTGCGGGCAAACACTTTCCCTGGCTGGTCGGCGCGCGTGATCTGACGCGCGAAGTGCTGGATGATTGGTACAACTATTACCACCAGTGCAGCCAATGCCGCCGCTGTTCGGTTTTCTGCCCTTACGGCATTGATACCGCTGAAATTTCCATGGCTGCCCGCGAGATTTTGGATACCGTTGGCAAAGGCCAGAAATATTGTAACGAGATTATCGGCAAGGTTCTGGATACCGGCAACAACCTTGGCCTTCAGGAAAAAGCCCTGCGCGCGACGTTGGAAAGCCTAGAGGAAGACATCGAGGAAGACACCGGTGTTTCCGTTCGCATCCCGCTGGACGAAAAAGGTGCCGATATTCTGTTGATCACACCGTCGGCAGATTTCTTTGCGGAGCCGCACATAGAAGGTCTGATTGGCTATGCTAAAGTATTCCATCAGGCGGGTGTCAGCTGGACGGTTTCGTCGTATGCCTCTGAAGCTGCGAATTTCGGCTTGTTTATTGGGTCATACGAAAACATGCGCGAGGTTTCTCTGCGCATCCGGAAGGCCGCGCAAGACCTTGGCGTCAAGCGGATCGTGTTCGGCGAATGCGGCCATGCCTGGCGTGTCGGCTATAGCTTTTTGAACACATTGGCAGGGCCGTTTGATTTTCTGGATCAGAACTTTCCGATCCCGCAGCATATTCTGGAATTCACCCACGGGATGCTGGAACGCGGCGAGCTGAACATCGACAAGTCGCGCAACGACCATATCCGCTTGACCTTTCACGACAGCTGCAACGTCGCACGCGGCAGCCGGATGGGCGATATGCCGGGTGGGCAATTCGAAATTCCACGTGCTGTGCTGCGCGCTGTCTGTAACAATTATTTCGACATGGACCGTGACACCATCATGGAAAGCACCGTCTGCTGCGGCGGCGGCGGCGGGTTGCTGACTGACGAGCTGTTGGACCTCAGAACCAAAGGCGCCAGCCCGCGCATGAAAGCAATGCAACAGGTGACCGAAGATCACGGCGTCACCCATTTGGCCGCGATCTGCGCGATCTGCAAAACTCAGTTTGCCAAGGTGATGCCAAAATTCGGTTATGACATGGATTCCATCCTGTCGGTTCACCAACTGGTATCAAACGCAATCATCCTGGACGGCCAGGAAACCAATAACACGTCAGCGGCGGAGGATTAATCCCATGACCACACAAGCCCCCACATTCCGGCGCTTTGAAGAAGGCGAAACCCCAGACGATTGGAATCTTGAGGACAAAATCTTCACGCAGGACAAATCCTATAAGTGTCCGACATATATCGCGAAAACTCCGCCTTGTCAGGGATCTTGCCCCTCGGGTCACGAAATCCGTGGCTGGCTGGCGATTGCGCGCGGCATGGATAAACCGCCCGTGGCCGATATGGCTTGGCAGGAATATGCGTTTCAGCGGATGGCGGATGCCAACCCGTTTCCGGCCACGATGGGTCGCGTTTGCCCCGCACCATGCGAGGCTGGCTGCAACCGCAACGAGGTTGACGATTACGTTGGCATCAACGCCGTTGAACAATATGTCGGCGACTGGGCCAACGAAAACGGCGTCAACATGGTGGCTGCTGGTGCAGATACCGGCCGCAAGATTGCTGTCATCGGCGGTGGCCCGGCTGGATTGTCAGCGGCCTATTTCTTGCGCCGTCAGGGTCACGGCGTCACGGTGTTTGAAGCACATGACGAACTGGGCGGCATGATGCGCTTTGGTATCCCCGGATACCGCACCCCGCGCGATATGCTGGACAAAGAAATCGGTCGGATCATTGCCATGGGCGTTGATGTGCGAACAGGCGTTCGGGTTGGTTCCGACATCAAGATCGAAGAACTGGAAGAAGCGTTTGACGCGATTTTCTGGGCCTTGGGCGCACAAAACGGCCGCCCGTTGCCGGTTCAAGGCTGGGAAGGCACCGAAAACTGCATCAATGGGATCGAGTTTCTTGATGCGTTCAACAACGGTTATGTGCTGGGAACGGCGCGGAAAGTCGTGGTTGTTGGCGGCGGTGATACGTCGATTGACGTGGCATCCGTGGCGCGGCGTCTTGGCCATATTACGCATGTTGCGGAAACCGAACATGCCGACGGATCGCTTATTGATTTTACGGCCAAAGACGTTGCCAGTTCTGTGGTGCGCGAAGGTATGACGGCCACGCTGACGTCGTTGTTCCCGATTGAAAAGATGACGGCCGCCGCCCATGAACGTGAAGACGCCAAGCGCGAAGGCGTTGATATTCGCGGTGGCGTGATGCCACTTGAGGTGATCAAGAACGCCGAGGGCCGGGCGATTGCGCTGAAATTGTGCGAATGCGTGATGAAGGGCAACGTGCCTCAACCCGTTGAAGGTACCGAATTTGAAATTGAATGCGACATAATCATCTCCGCCATCGGCCAGTCAGGCGATCTGACCGGTGTTGAAGATTTGGACAACGGTCGCGGCTTTATCGACGTCGAGAGCAGTTACCAGGTTAAAGGTAAGGGCAAACATTTCGCTGGCGGGGATATTATTCGCCCACATCTGCTGACCACGGCAATTGGTCAGGGGCGGATTGCGGCAGAAACGATCACCGATTTTCTGGACGATGGCGATATCGAAAAGCGCCCGAAAGTGGATGTGCATCACTTTAACCTGCTGGCCGAACTGACCCGCCGTGGAAAAGTGATCGAGGAATACAGCCACATGCAGGTGCGTGGTACTGACAGCGCGAAATTCGCGATCCATAATTTCGAGGACCGCTCCAGCTCGCAGATCATAACCCACAAGGAGTTGTTCAAAGGACACTTCAATTTTGTGGCACGCGAAAAGCGGGATGAAGTGCAGATCGAAGGCGACGCGGTTCTTGGCAACTTTGAAGAGCGCATCATCGCCTATACCGAAGAACAGGCCAAGAAAGAGGGCGAGCGCTGTATGTCCTGTGGCATGTGCTTTGAGTGCGACAACTGCATAATCTATTGCCCGCAAGACGCAGTGTTCAAGGTGCCAAAAGCTGACCGCACCCTTGGCCGCTATGTCGACACTGATTATGGCCGTTGTATCGGTTGCCATATCTGTGCCGATGTTTGCCCGACGGGCTATATCAAAATGGGTCTCGGGGAATAAATCATGCGGCGTTTGGTAGTTGCCTTGTTGTTTGTTACCGGCCTGTTGGCCTTGCCCGCTATGGCGGGTGATCTCGGCCCGGTTATACCCAAAGCAACTGGTGTGGCGCATATCGAGGGCAATCTGTTCATGCGGATCAACCACATGAAACTGATGGTGCATGACCGGGATATGACGGTGCATGAAGGCGACCGGCAAGTGAAATACAGCCTTAAGGCCTGCGTTGAATGTCATGCGGTTAATGGCCACGATGCGCAGCCAGTGGCGGTGACAAGTGAAAAGCATTTCTGCCGGGTCTGTCACGATTACGCAGCGGTTAAAATTGACTGTTTTGAATGTCACAACTCCAAGCCGCAGATTTCGTCAAGTGCGCTGCTGAAACCGGAAATGCCCGACAGCACAGAAATTGCCGCCTATCTGAAGGAGGCAACACAATGAACCTGCCCGCCCTGAAATTTAGCAAAACCCCGCGTGATATGAACCGCCGTGACTTCCTGCGCAGCGGTGCTGCATTGGCCACGATCACGCTGGCGCCCGGTGTGACGCTGATGTCGTTTGGCGGCGAGGCTGCGGCAAATGCAGACGCTGGGAAACGTTGGGGCCTTTTGATTGACGTGAACAAATGCAGTCAGGATTGTTCGGCCTGCGTGTCGGCCTGTTCCAAAGAAAATGGCTGGAAATTGCCGGAAAACCCTGAAACGGACGCGCAATGGATACGCAAGGTTGATCTGAAAGATTTGTTGACGGGTCGTGAATCTTCGTTGCCGATGATGTGCCAGCATTGCGAAGATGCGCCTTGTGTTGATGTTTGCCCAACCGGTGCCAGTTTCAAGCGTAAGGACGGGATTGTGCTGGTGGACAAGCACGCTTGTATTGGTTGCCGGTACTGCATGATGGCCTGCCCTTACAAAGCGCGGTCGTTTATTCATGAGCCCTTAACCGATCAAAAGGCGCATGCCCCGCGCGGTAAAGGCACTGTCGAAAGTTGCACTTTATGTGTTCACAAAGTTGACGCTGGTGGCACGCCCGCTTGTGTTGAGGCCTGCAACACCACCGGCAATGGTGCCATGATGTTTGGCGATCTTAACGATCCGGAAAGTGATATCGCCAAGGCACTGCTGGCCTATCCTTCAATCGCGTTGCGCGCTGATCTGGGTCTGAACCCCGGCGTGCGCTACAGCAATTTGTAAGGGGACGGGTATGGAACGGACTATCTATCGTGAAATTCCGGCCTCGCGGCCAGTCATCCAATTGGCGGTCCTGTTGGGCGGGTTTATCGCAGCAGCAGCGGGGGCCGTTCTTTATATCGAGCATAACGGCCATATTGTCACCGGCATGAACAATCAGATCGTCTGGGGCTTGCCGCATGTGTTTGCAATTTTTCTGATCGTTGCAGCGTCAGGTGCGTTGAACGTCGCATCAATTGCCTCGGTTTTTGGCAAAACGCCTTACAAGCCGATGGCGCGGCTTTCGGCCTTGCTGGCGTTGTCGTTACTGGCGGGCGGGCTCGCGGTTTTGGTCCTTGATCTGGGGAGGCCAGATCGGTTGATCGTGGCAATGACCGAGTATAATTTTAGCTCGATCTTTGCCTGGAACATCTATCTTTATACCGGGTTTTTTGCGGTGGTTGGGGTTTACCTGTTTCTGCAGATGGGTCGCAACACGCCTTATTCCATCGTGCGCACGGCAGGTACCGTTGCATTTCTATGGCGTCTGGCGCTGACGACAGGCACCGGGTCGATCTTTGGCTGGCTGGTGGCACGGTCTGCTTATGATGCGGCGATCATGGCGCCTTTGTTTATCGTGATGTCCTTTGCCTTTGGTTTGGCGGTTTTCATCTTGGTTGTCACTGGTATGTGTCGCCTTACAGGTAGGCCTTTTGGCAAAAGCTTGTTGAACCGGCTTGGGCGCTTGTTAGGTATATTTGTGGCGCTGGTTTTGTACTTTACAGGGGTCCAGCACCTGACAAATCTGTATGCGGCGGAACATGGTGGCATTGAATGGTTTATCTTGCGCGATGGCGGCATTTATACCCAACTGTTTTGGTTTGGGCAGGTGCTGATTGGCGGCATTATCCCCTTGGTTCTGGTGTTTCATCCGACGGGCGGGGTGAAACCTGTTTCGACAATTCTTGCGTCGGTTCTGGTGATCCTTGGCGGTCTGGCGCAGCTATATGTGATCGTGATCGGTGGGCAGGCTTTTCCGTTGGATATTTTCCCGGGTTTTCAGGCCAGCAGCAGTTTCATGGATGGGCAGGTCAATGCCTATTCGCCCAGCTATCTTGAGCTTTTGCTGGGTCTTGGTGGGGTCGCGCTGGCGCTTGCTTTGACCGGAGTCGGCCTCAAAATTCTGCGCATCCTGCCGACAAACCTGTCGGACGGAAATGTCGGGCAAACGCCGTAATGTCCTGCACGCAAAGATCGACACGGTCGTGACTGCGCGGTTTCTGATCGCGGCTGCGCACAAGTCTTCGGGCAAAACCGTGATCTCGACAGGTTTGGCCGCGGCTTTTGTGGCGGCTGGCCAGAAACTTCAGACGTTCAAGAAGGGCCCGGATTATATCGATCCAATGTGGCTTGCCAGCGCCAGCGCCAGGCCGTGTTATAACCTTGATTTCAACACGATGGATGCAGACGAATTGTTAGCCCTGTTCGCTGATCGCTCGGCTGATGCCGATCTCGCGATGATCGAGGCCAACAAGGGTCTGTTCGACGGCGTCGATCTGGACGGCAGCGATTCCAACGCGGCGATGGCCAAACTTATCGGCGCACCAGTTATTCTGGTGATTGACACAAACGGCATGACCCGCGGAATTGCGCCATTATTGCAGGGGTATCAGGCTTTTGACCCAGCGGTGAACATCGCCGGGGTGATCCTGAACAAAGTTGGCGGCGCGCGCCACGAGAGCAAGCTGCGTGCGGCAGTGGCTGCCTATTGCGATATTCCGGTTATCGGCGCGGTCTGGCGCAATCGGGCGCTGGAAATCGGCGAGCGGCATCTGGGCCTGACAACGCCCGCCGAAACAGGTGAACTGGCAGGAACCATCGCGGAAATAGGCCGGATTATTGGTGGTTCGGTGGATCTTTCTGCCTTGGCGGCAATCGCTGACACTGCGGAAAAAATGGCGAAACCGATGCGACTGCAAACGCCAACATCGCCCGCCGATCTGCGCATTGGAATTGCACGGGACACTGCGTTCGGGTTTTATTATCCAGATGATTTGGACGCCTTTGCCAAGGCTGGTGCCAGACTTATCCCGATTGATACGTTAAGCGATGCAGTGCTGCCCGGACTCGACGGTCTATTTATCGGTGGCGGGTTTCCGGAAACCCAAATGCCAGCCCTTGCCGCCAACGTCTCGTTGCGCACCAACATCCGGCAGGCGATCGAAAACGGGCTGCCGACATATGCGGAATGTGGTGGTTTGATGTATCTGTGTGAACGGATGATCTGGAATGGCGACCGGCGCGAAATGGTCGGCGTCATTCCTGGCGATGCCGTTATGTGCGCGAAGCCACAAGGCAGGGGCTATGCCCGTTTCACCAATTCACCGGCGCATCCCTGGGCAACGCCCGGCAAATCCGTTAAAGCCCATGAATTCCATTATGCACGGCTTGAAAACCTAAAACCGGGTTTGGCCTTTGGACGAGCTATTGAACGCGGCGCGGGCATTGACGGCCATTACGATGCGATTGTCATCCATAATCTTGTCGCCGGATTTTGCCATTTACGTTCGACCCGTGACAATCCTTGGGTAAAGAACTTTGTCGATTTTGTGCGGTCGAAAAAGGCCTGACGGCGGCCAGACAATCTAACGTCCCGACGGGCTTTCCGCTGGCGATAGTTTGCGCCGTGGACCAAGCTTGAATCGAGGCGCCGTTCCGTATTCCCGAAGACCCACACCAGCGGCAAATTCGCCAAAAACCGGCCCGTGTTTGAACAGGTGGCCAGAACATCCACCAGCCAAAAGAACGTTCTGATGCTCAGGGTGAAAATCCAGCACGAAATGCGTGTCGGGGGTCAAAATGATCTGGTTAAATTTACTGTCGACAACCTTTTGACCGTTCAGCCCCGGCAGACGCTTGCCGATGTACTGCCGCGTCCGTGAAAGCATTCTTTGGTTGATCAGACGCTCGTCATTATCAAGGTCAATCTTGTCTGGAATGACGACTGCAGCTTTAACACCTGACCCTTCGGCGGATGGCAAACCAAAAGACCCCAATCCGTGATCAATCCAGCAAGGCATGCGCGACTGGTCAAACATCTCGGACCCATCAAGGGTCGAGGTATAGAGGACATTGACACCGATAACCGTCGATATTGGCTTGATGGTTTTCGGAAACATCTCGGCCATCCAGGGGCCAGTGGCGATCACAATCAGCTCAGCCTCAAGCCGCTTGCCGTCCAACATCGGGAACTCGGTTTCGTCTGTGGTGACGCGACCGCGCAGAACTGTACCGCCAAGCTGTCTGAAAAGCGCCAAACCAGTTATCAGCGCACGATGCGCCTCGGGCTCGTACAAAGCGTATGAAATTCCGGAAGGGTCAAACTGCGGGAAAAAGGTTGCAATATCCTGTGGGGAATAGCGGTGAAACGGGACGCCCATTTCCGTAAAAGTCCGGGCAGTGTTGGCTTCCCAATTGCAATGGCCTTCGGTGGCAAGGATCAAGGCACCGCATTCGTAGTATAGTTTTTGACCGGTTTCCTGTTCCAGCTCCAACCAACGCAACCGGGCATCGCGCGCCCATTGCGTATAGAATTTGTCGTTGCCGTGAATCGACCGGATGACACGGTTGTAATCGGATGATGAAGCCCGCGGATGATCGCCTGGCCAAGGTTATTTTCCTTGGCAAGCAGGCGATGAACCCAAAAAATGTTGGCCAAAGCCCTGAAAGCCTTTCATCCCAAGCCGGATTTTCTATTCCTCCGAAAACCCGATGCCTTGTTTCCGAGGAATCCGTGGTCGGCTGGAAACGCCCCTTGTCGGCTGAAAAACTGAACCCGGTTCTGGCCTTTTACGAGGCAAAAACCAGCGAAGAGGGCGTGAATATCGCGGAAAGCATCGCCAAATTCGAGGGCTGGGGGCACACAGCGATTATTCATTCCGACGACCCGCAAGTGGTAGCCGAATTTTCACGTATTCCGGTCGGGCGGATTTTGGTGAACACGCCGGGCATTATGGGCGGTATGGGTTTTTCAACCGCCTTGGAACCCTCATTCATGCTGGGGACAGGCACCTGTTCGGGGTCAATCACCTCGGACAACGTGACCGCCCTGCATCTGATTAATATCAAACGCGTGGCTTATGAAAACCGGCCTTGGCGCGACATCTATGAAGTTTACGGAGCATAATCCATGGCCACGATAATCCGCGCGCTTGTTCAGATTGACAACCTGCAACCAAAGTTTGCCGCCTATAACGGGGCAACCGTTCAGGGCTCGATCCCTATGTCGGGTGACACGATCCTGATTGGCGAATTCGCGCCAGGTAACGGTGTGTTCACGCTGATCGACCGGGCGTTGAAGGCCTCGTCAGTTGAAACCACAACGCAAATGGTTGAGCGCGAATTTGGCTTTTTCATTCTGCGCTCGCATTCAAATGCTGAAATTTCAACCGCACGCGATGCGATCTTGGCCGAGTTGGGCCAGACAATGGCTGATCGAATCAAGCCGGTGGTTGCCTCGACCCAGATCATCACCAGTGTTGAACCGTTTCAGGCGCAATTGTTAAACAAATGGCGCAAAGGTTCACTGCTGGTTCCCGGCCAGACGCTGGGGATCGTGGAATGCGCCCCGGCTGCTTACATCTTGCAGGCAGCGAACGAGGCTGAAAAGGCTGCGAATATTGATATTATCGAAGTGCGCGCAGTTGGCCGTTACGGTCGTTTGTTCCTTGCTGGCGGTGAAGAAGATGTTGCCGAGGCAATTCAGGCGGCAAAAAGGGCGATTGAAGCCATTGATGGGCGGGCCGAGTAATGTCAAACGGCCGCCGGGTCATAGGATCAGAACAGATTTCGCAAGCGCGTCAGCGTCAGCGAAACCTGATCGAAATTCTGCCCGGCGACATTGTAACAGCCGAAGCCCGCGATCAGGCAGAGCGCCTTGGTATCGCGCTGGTCAATGGACCGATTGAGAAGCCGGAACCGGTTAAAACTGATGGTGCGACTGCCTTGCGGCGCGGGCTCTGGCGACGCTCGCCCAGATGGGTGGCGCCCTCTAACCGGTTAAGCAATTCACCACGGCGGTTTGGCAAAATCGCGTTTGTCGGCGCGGGCGGTGTCGGCACCAACACAGCGCATCTGTGTGCAAATGCCGATATGGCGGATGAAATTGCGTTAATCGACATTGCGCCAGGATTGGCGGCGGCGATGGCCCTGGATTTGAACCATGCATCGGGGATTGCGCGTTCGCGTAGCCGGGCAACGGGTGGCACAACTCTGGCGGCAGTTGCAGATGCCGATGTGGTCTTGGTCAGCGCTGGACGGGCCCGATCGCCGGGTATGACGCGCGCGGATCTGATCGACATCAACCGGCGCGTTATTCAGGCCACCGGCGAAGCGATTGCCACCTATGCGCCCAACGCCATTGCCATTGTTGTTACCAACCCGCTGGACGAAATGACAACCGAGATGCTGCGCGCCACTGGTTTTTCGCGCAATCAGGTTTTGGGCATGGCAGGGACGCTGGATTCCAGCCGCTTTCGCAATGCGCTTGCGATTGCTGCTGGCGTTGAAACCCGTGATGTCGAGGCGGTTACGTTGGGCAGTCATGGCGATGAAATGGCACCAATCATTTCTGCCTCGCGCATCAAGGGCCGCGCGCTGGATGTGTTCTTGAGTGCTGAAATAATTGCGGAATGCGTCAAGGATGCGATTACCGGCGGCGGGCAGGTTGTGGCGCTTAAGAAGACAGGATCGGCGGTAATTGCACCGGCGCACGCCTCGGTCGAAGTTATGGATCACTTGCGCGGCGCACGCGCTGGCACCGTTCCGGTTTCGGTAATGCTGCAAGGTGAATACGGTATTTCCGACGTGGTGTTGGGCGTTCCGTGTCATCTTGGGAAAGGCGGTTTGATTTCCGTTGAGGAAATCAAGTTGACCGCAAGCGAGTTGACCGCGCTGCGTTCAGCTTCCGAAGCGATCCGGGCAAGGCTCGCACAATAATGGTCAAGGAAACCTATTTTACCGGCGGGCGCTTTGAGAAAATCGGATCTTATTGCCGTGCCAAAAGAATTGGGCCTTTTGTCTGGGTGGCCGGGACCAAGGCAATTGAACCCAGCGGCAAGCTGCATGCGCCGGGGGACACCTATGCGCAGTCAATATATGTGTTCGAACGGATCAGGTTGGCGCTTGTGGAAGTCGGCGCAGAGATGCGGCATGTCGTCAGGAGAACCGCGTTTCTGACGGATATGGCGGCAGGAACGGGCGGACATGTGAAAGCGCATGGCGAAGTGTTTTCCGGGATCGATCCGGTAACCGCGGCCGTCGAGGCGGGCCTTACGACACCCGGTATGATGGTTGAAATCATGGTCGACGCCGTTATCCACGACGAAGATGGCACGATCAAATACTAGTGTCAGGACTCATTGATTGATCCAGAAGATAACGACTGCCGCGATCTGTAT
>ERZ890510.427-NODE-427-length-33552-cov-7.449652_pt1 | contig 33552 bp, 34 predicted proteins | sample MGYA00521265_ERZ890510 | MGnify/ENA primary metagenome ERZ890510 (study PRJEB32303, sample SAMEA104408624) | aquatic metagenome | biome: Brackish water; feature: Chemocline; material: water | place: Baltic Sea | collected 2014-10-26T21:54:00 | depth 110 m ... | reverse complement strand
CCAGCGCCCGCTTGAACGCCTCGACCGTCGAGACGTCGGGCTTTGGCGCGCCCTCAGCGATGCCGACGCCCAGGATCGAGTCGGCGAGACAGACGCGGGTCTCGGGACGCACGATGCGGTCGGCGCAGAGCTTGTCCATGGCGCCGTCGATGGCGATGACGACGTCGGCACGCTGCCCTTCGGCGATCGACTTCATGATGGCGGTGGTCGGACGCCAGTCGATCTCCAGGCGCCAGGGCGATGCGGCCTCGAAGGACGGTTTCAGCCAGCGATTGACGGCCACCTCGAGGGCGAGACCGCTCATGACGGCGACAGACGACGGCGATGCCACTGGACCTCACTTCTTACACAACGGACACCGCCAATATAGCGCGATGCAGCCGCGGAGGGCGGTAAAAGTTGATCTAGAGCGGGTCTCCGCGAACGGGCACGAGAAGGGCCATTCCTGGTATGTCTATAGCCTGCAGACACACGCAAGACTGGCTAGCGCCTGCCGCCCCACATCCTGCAGGCTGGACACATTGAAGCCTGTGCCATCACCGTCCTGTTTGCCCAAGTCATCGAGCATGAATTTGGTCGAGCGGTTCAACGCCTTGCCGGCGTCATAGGCCTTCGCAAGCTTGTCCTCGGCGAGTTTAAGCGCTCCGCCGGGTCCTCGATCGCCGCGAACTCGGCGCGATAGCCCAGTTTGATCTCCCTTCAATGCCCATCGGCGCTGTTTACAACGCCGGGGGGGGAGAGAACCTCTGAGTCATGATGATGACTGGGCGGACGTCCTTCGACGCTCCCGGACATTGCTATGCAATGTCCTGCCGCTCATCCGGCCGGGCGGAGCCCGGCCCTCGACCACGTGCCGGAGGGTCCGCCGAAGACGATCTGCACGAGGCCCGCCACGATGCCCAGCGACACGCCGAACCGCCAGGCCAGGTCGTAGTTGCCGAACGCATCGAAGATCAGGCCGCCGCCCCAGGCGCCGACGACCGAGCCCATCTGGTGGATGACGAACGACACGCCCAGAAGCGTCGCCATGTTGCGCGTGCCGAACAGGTCGGCGACATAGCCCGACACCAGCGGAATGACGCCCAGCCACAGCATGCCCATCGCCGCGGCGAAGAGGATCGTCGTCGCGGGCGTGGGCGGCAGCATGAAATAGATCGCGAGCACGGCGGAGCGCGCGAGATAGGTCAGCCCGAGCAGGACGTTCTTGAGATAGCGCTGGCCGAGCCAGCCGGCCAGCAGGCAGCCCGCGATGTTGATGCCGCCGATGATGGCCATCGCGGAGGCACCGAGCATCGGGTCCAGGCCGCAGATCGCAAGGTAGTTCGGCAGGTGCGTGTTGACGAAGATGAGCTGCAGCCCGCAGACGAAATGCGTGCAGCACAGCACGACGAAGCGGCGGTTGCGCAGCGCCTCGGCGATCGCAGCACCCGCCGAGGCGCGCTGCAGCGACGGCTGGGGCAGGCGGTCGACCCGGCCGGTGATCACCGCCGCCGGCACCATCGCGGCCGCCAGAACCACGAACAGCACCGCGCCCCATCGCCAGTCCCATACGCCGAGCAGCCCCTGCAGCGCGGGCGCGATCACCAGCGTGCCGACCGAGGAGAAGGCACCGACGATGCCCAGGATCACGCTGCGCCGCTCGGGCGAGGCGGCCCGCGCGGCCGCCGTCATGGCGAGCGACGATCCGGTGCAGGCGATGCCGACGCCGATCAGGCTCTGCGCCAGCAGGAACGTCCCCGTCCCGGTGGCGGCTGCCATCACCGCCATCGCGGCGACATAGGCCGCTGCGCCCAGCACCATCACCGGACGCAACCCCCAACGATCGGCCACCGCGCCCAGCGGCGCCTGCGCCAGACCCCAGACGATGTTCTGGACCGCGATCGCGAAGGTGAAATCCGATGCCGACATGGAAAGCGCCTGCGTCATCGGCGGCAGGAAAAGCCCCAGGCACTGACGCATGCCCATCGCCAAGCTCATCATCACCGAGGCGGCAATCAGGATCGGCAGGGCGTTTGCGCGGGTCGCGGCGTTCATGGCTGGCCAGCCTGCCCGGATCGGGCGCGAGGTCAAGAGTCGCCCGGGACTCCTATTCCGACACGCGCTATTCCAAAGCCTTTGCCAGGATCGCCTGCAGTGTCTTGGCGCCGTGCGCATCGGGCGGTGGCGCCTGGCCGGTCTCCGCGATCCGGCGGCTTTGCGCATCCTCCCAGTGACGGCCGTCGAAGAACCGCGTGGGCTTCAGGCTGGCTGCGTCGATACCGTCCAGGCAACGGGCGTTGACGGTGACGCGGTGCGGCTGCGAGCGCGGGATGTAGAAGGCGTGCATGCCGCAATGGGAGCAGAAGGTATGCTGCGCGACGCCGGTGCCGAAGGTGTAGGCTTTTAGCGCGCTCCTGCCTCGCAGCAGCTCGAAATTGGCGAGGTCGGTGCTGAGCAGCAGTATCCCCTTCTTGGTGCAGATCGAGCAGCTGCAATGGGACAGGCGTTCGAAGTCGACCCCGGCGCGAAACCGCACCCGGCCGCAATGGCATCCGCCTTCCCGTGTTTCCAGCATGTCCGCCTCCTCACGCCGACCGTGCCATGCTCCCGTGCCACGGTCCATCGCGCCGCCGATACCTCGGTGTGGCTCGAGGGCGCGCCCACTTTCGAAGCCGAGAGCGTGCTGGCGATCTGCTTCGCAATCGCCAGCCTGGCGTTGGCCGCGACGGTCGTGCTCGCCCGCGCCAGCCCCACAATCCGACAGGTTGCTGGCGTTTCTGCGGCCACGAAAAACCGATCTGGAACACAAGTGGCGCTTCCAGATGAACCAAGAAAGCGGCGACGAAAACGCCGTCCCGTGCCAACTCTGCAACTCTCCTCTGCGTTCCGGTCGATTCGCCCAGGGAGAATTCTCACCGCCAAACTGCCACCATCCCGGCCGGTTTCGCAGGAAAGCCTCCATGATGCAGTTTCATTCGACGCACCCCGCCCGGCTTCTGTCTGGTCTGCTTCTCGGTCTCACCACGCTCGTGTCGGCTCCATCGGCCAACGCCCAGCCGACGATTGCCGCGGCCACGGCTGCGGTCACCACGGTCTGGGCCTACAGCCCAACTTGCACACCCCAGGATTACCCCGACGTGCCGGCCCGGCCATTCCTCGTCGCCGCACCCGCCGGCTCGACCGTGCTGTGGTTCGCCGCCAACTCGAATGGTGCCTATGCCGGCGTCGGGATGGGCACGTCACCCGACATCCTGGCCAAGCTGCAGCGCGGTACTGCCGCCGGGGCCGGTTGCGTGAGCTGGCTGCCCGCGGCCAGCTACGCCGGCAGCACACCATCCACATACAACAGCGGCCTCTGGATGGTTGCTCCATTCACGGCCGACGGGACGAACATCCAGGCCCTGATCCACAACGAATTTCATGGCGAGTGGACCGGCGACACATCGTGGTGCTGGCAACAGACGTCAATAATCTATTTGCCGTGCAGCTACTGGAATATCGTCAGCGCCGCGTCGGTCGACGCCGGTGTCGGTTTCCAGCTCCGCCAGCAGGCTGCCGCGCCCGGCACCAACGTCCCGGCCATTGCCTTGGGCGATCCCTACCAGCCGCCGTCTAGTCTGCGGCCGACCAACCTTCCGCAAGGCATGACGGCGCAAAGCAACATCCTGCAGAGCGGCGATTACTACTACGTTCTGGTCCAACAACTCCCCTTTCAGCCATCGGGGACCACACCGTCCCCGCAGAACGGCGTTTGCATTTACCGTGCGCCGGTACCGACGTCTCCCGGCCAGCCACTTGCCTGGAGCGGTTGGGGCGGCAGCGGCTATACCGTTACCGTGCCGGCAAGCTATCCGGCCGGCGCGTCGCTTCCGTTGTGCCAGCCGGTGTTGGATGCGCCCTTCCGCTTCTCGTGGAGCATCAACACGGTCCTGGGCCAATTGATCCTCATCGGCCAGGACACGCTCACCGCGATGGAAAAACACGGCGTCACGCTCGACGGGTGTCCCTATGCGCCGGGCGCCACGACGACAACGGCCGATGAGGCGTTCGTCTACATGACGGCAATCCTGGATCAGGCGACCGGAACCCTATCGCCAACATCGCAGGAGGCCTGCCTGTTGCAGATCAACTCGATCGCCAATTGGCAGGCCGACACAACCCGGACCGGCCACGCATACCCCAGCCTGCTCGATCCCACGAGCCCGCAGCTCATGGCCGGTGACCGCAACTTTCAATACAGCGGCGCCCTGCCCTTTCTCTACTTCACCCAGCTGAATCCGGTCGGCCCAGGAAATCCCCACGGCTTCGACCGCGATCTGGTGCGCATGCCACTGGCAGTCAGTCTGCTGGCCGGCGCAAAGTGATCGAGTCGTTCAGCGATCGTACATGCCAGCGCGTCGCATGGAGCGGCAATCAACGCCCCGACGCCAACCAGCCGCCGCTTCCGGCAGTCCTCCGCCCTCAATCGATATTGATTGTATGTTCAGCTGTTGGCGGATAGGACTGCACCGATGCTGCGCACCTATCAATTCGATCACCCGACGACCAACGAATCCAGGCTTCTGGATGGGTGGTCGTATCTGTGGGCATCGCTGTTCGGTCCGTTCTACGTCGTGGTCCGTGGCTTTCCGGTTCACGCCCTCGCGATGATTCCGATCAGCGCCGCAATCGCCGTAACCGCCTTCGTGGGCTTTGGCTTCGTCGACTGGATACTCGGTTCGCAACTCATCACCATGATCGCCCTGTTCGCAACGCCCATCCTGGCACTCGCTGCCCAGGGCGTTGCCGCCATCGAGATTGTGCGCGTGGGCTACCGGCGCCGCGGCTGGCGCGAAGGTTACTAGACCGCCCCTTGCCATCGCGAGGTCCGACCGATGACGCAAGCCCGCTCCTTCATCCGAGTCTCTACCGTCGCCCATGTCGGCTGGCTCGAATTCAACCGGCCACCGGTCAATGCCTTCACGCGGGAGATGGTCGACGAGGTCCATGACGGCATCGTCGCCCTGCTCGCCGATCCCGCGGTGCGGGTGATCGTGCTGGCGAGCGCGATCCCGGACTATCTGAGTGCCGGCGCCGACCTCAACATCTTCAAGGGCATCACGCCCGACGGCATGCGTGACTGGGCCACGCGCTGTCACGAGATCGTGCGTCTGCTGCGCGGTTCGCCCAAGCCGCTGCTGGCCGCGATCAACGGCACCGCCGTCGGCGGTGGCCTCGAGATGACGCTGCATTGCGACCTGCGCTTTGCCGCCGCCAATGCGAAGCTCGGTCAGCCCGAGATCAGGATCGGCTTCATCCCGCCGATCGCCACCACCCAGGCGCTGGCCCACCTGATCGGCCGATCGCGCGCCATCCGCTATCTCTACGAGGGCCGTATGGTTCCGGCCGAAGAGGCGCGAAGCTGGGGCCTCATCGACGAACTGGTGGCGCCCGACGACCTGCGCGCCCGCGTCCAAGCCTATGGCGAGGAACTGGCGGCGAAGTCGCCGGCGGCGCTGGCCGCCATCCGCCGCACCGTGACATTGGGCGGCGGCCTCGCCTTCGAGGACGGCATGGCGTTCGAGCTTGAAGCGGTTGTCGCGCTCGCCGGCACGGTGGACTTCGCCGAGGGTGTCGAAGCGTTCCTGGCCAAGCGCCCGCCTCAGTGGCCGCGCGGCTAGTCGCGGCGTAATCGCCACGACTGGGCAAAGGCAAGCAGCACCTTGACCAGCCCGGGACTTCCGGAAAGCTGAGCCTCAGCGGGCAACGGCCCACTTTTCGCCTGCCGCGTTCTGCCCGCGCCCCTTGGAATTACCGCCGGCTCGGGAGTCGGATGGGCGCATTTCAGTAGCGGAAGACGTAGTATGGAGGCGTGCCGCCGATCAGTCCCCTCGTCTTCAACTTCGCCGTTGCGCTCGGCATCGGCCTGCTGATCGGCATCGACCGCGAGCGCCGCAAGGGTACCGGGCCGTCGCGGTCGCCGGCGGGTATTCGCACCTTCACCATCACCTCGCTGTGTGGGGCCGTCGCCGTCATCGCGGGCGGCGAACTCCTGCTCGCGGTCGCCACGGTTGGCGTCTTTGCCCTGGCGGCGCTGGCCTATTGGCGGGCGGCAGAGCGCGATCCCGGCCTGACGACGGAGATCGCCCTGGTCACCACGGTGCTGCTGGGCGGGCTCGCCATTCACGAGCCGGCACTTGCGGCCGGCCTGGGCGTGATCGTGGCCGGTCTGCTGACGGCGCGCACCGCGATCCATCGCTTCGTCCGCTCGGCGCTCACGGAAGACGAAGTCCGCGACGGACTGATCTTCGCCGGCGCCACACTGATCGTGTTGCCGCTTCTGCCCGACAAGGCGATCGGCCCCTATGGCGCACTCAACCCACGTACGATCTGGATCGTGGTCGTCCTGGTCATGGGCGTGAGCGCGCTGGGCTATATTGCCGTGCGCTTGGTCGGCGCCCGTTTCGGCCTGCCGCTGGCGGGCCTCGCCTCGGGGTTCGTATCGAGCATCGCCACCATCGGCGCAATGGGCGCGCGCGTGGCCAGGAAAGGTGAATTGCTGGAGGCAGCGGTGGCGGGCGCCGTCCTCTCGACCATCGCCACGTTCGTCCAGCTCTTCCTTCTGATCGGCGCCACCAGTACCGCGACCCTCGCGGCGCTGTCCGTGCCGCTGGCCTGCGGTGGCGCCGCCGCCGTGATCTATGGCGGTATCTTCACGGCGATCGCGCTGCGCCACAAAGTCGAGCAGCAGGCCGAGCCGGGTCATGCCTTCAGCCTCAGGACGGCACTGCTGTTTGCCGCAATGCTATCCGTCATTCTCGTCGCTTCGGCGGCCCTCGAAGACTGGTTCGGAAACGCCGGCGCCCTGGCGGTGGCCGGCCTTGCCGGACTAGCCGACACCCATTCGGCCGCGGTGTCGGTGGCTTCCCTGGTCGCGTCGGACCGCCTCAGCGCTTCGGATTCGGTCGTTCCCATCTTGGCGGCGCTCACGACCAACACCTTCACGAAAATGATCTTCGCCTTCACCGGCGGTGGCGGCGCCTTCGCCTGGCGTGTCATCCCCGGCCTGGTCCTGGTCGTCGCTGCTTCCTGGGCAGGAGCCCGGTTCCTTGGCTGATCTGGTCCTTCTGCCCGGCTTCATGTGCGATCAAGATCTCTGGACCGACATGGTTCTGGATCTCACGGCGCTGGGCCCGATCCACTACGGAAATGTCTACGAAGACGGCACGCTGGACGGCATGGCACGGCGCGTCCTCGATACCGCACCCGAGCGGTTTGTGCTGATCGGCTTCTCGATGGGCGGGTTCGTGGCCCGCGTGCTCGCCCTGATGGCACCCGAGCGCGTGACTGGCGTGGCCTTCGTCGCTTCGTCCGCACGCGGCTATTCCGACGAGGAGACGGCGCGACGCAAGGCAGGCTATCGGCCGGGCGACAGCCCGCCGCGCGCCACCGGTGCCGTCACGACGGCGATGGGCCTGCATCCCGACCGGGAGAAGGATCCGGTGCTGCTCGATCGGCTGCGCGGCATGCAGCGCCGGCTGGGCCCGGAGGTCCGCAAGCTGCAAGCGGGCCTCGTCCGTCGCGACGGCTACGCCGATCTCGAGCGCATCGCCTGCCCCGCCGTGGTGATCGCCTGCCGCCAGGACCGGTTGCGAAGTCTTGCCGAGACCGAGCGCATGGCCAGGCACCTGCCGCACGCGCGCTTCGAGGTGCTCGAGGACTGCGGCCACATGGCGCCGCTGGAACGGCCGCACGAACTCAGCGAACTGCTCAGCACCTGGATCAGGGGCGAGGGACTTTAGGTCGCCGAGCCCGCCGCGACAGCCAGACCGCGCCGCCGAACAGGAAGCTGACCGCGAAGGCCACGGCCGAGGGCAACCAGATATCGACGAACGATACGATGCGCGCCCGAATCGGATTGTTCGAATCGTAGATTACCGTCACCCGTTCACCCTCGACGAACGGCGTGTCGCTACCGCCGCGACCATGGAATTCGATCTCGCGTCCCCCGTGAGTCGTGAAACGCACGACCGGCGCGTAGGAAGTGCGCTCGATGTCGCGCTCGTGGTCGAACCTCGTATTGGCGCGAATTTCCTGTACGACGCCTTGAGCCCGGACACCGCCGGTGTAGAGGTCGGCCGCGCTCCACAGAACGAAGAGGCCGATCAAGCCGGCTCCCGCGGCGATGACGGAGAACATCGTTTCGCCCAGTACGGGCAGATCGACGCCCCGGGAAAGTCCCCAGGCCACGGCGCCGAACAGCAACCAGAAGCCTCCGAACAGCGCGACGATGATCGCCGTCGACCACAGCCGGTCGAACGTGGCGATGCGGAAATCGGCGGGATCCTGCGGCATATAAAGAATCGCGACCCGGTCGCCGACCGCGAAGTCCGGCGCGCCGGTGCCGAGATCCTTCACCGTCCGGCTCTCGCCCGAAGCCAGCCGGAAGCGCACCACCGGCGCGTACATGTCGCCCTCACGCCGCATCTCGACCACCTCGCCGTCGACAGGTTCACCGTGCAGCACAAGACGCAGACTGCCGAGGCCGAGCGCCAGGCCACCGACCAGGATCAGGCCGCCGATGGCCAGCACCAGCCCGCCAATCCATCCCCAATTGCGATCGACGGCCATGGCAGCGTCCTCAGGCCGGTCGGCGGCGAAGCATATCGACGATGTCGGCAAGGTGCCTGCCTTGTGGAGTTGTCGGATCGAGGAGTTGTTCGCGCGGCGTGCGCTCGGCCAGCCGGCTGAGTTCGATCAGCGTCTGGATGTGCTGATGACGCGTCAGGCCATACTCGGACGATCGGTGGCGGAAGAAAAGCCGGAACAGCTGATTGTTGCCCACCAGGGCACTGAATTCCGTCGCCGTCACCCAGATCAGGAAGCAAATGAAGATCCAGAGGTGGACCGCCACGAAGCGGTGCCAGGTGAACTGCTGCAGCTCATCCTGGAAAGCGCTCCCGAATCCTCCGGAGTCCCAGGCGAAGTGCAGGGCCTTCTCGAGGAAGCGGACGACCAGCACGACGACCGAATAGAAAACCGTCTTGTAGAGGATCGGCAAGATCAGAGGGCCGCCGCGAAACTTGTCGATGATCCGCACCTTGTCGACCACTAGGACGATCTTGCCGACGACCAATGCGGTCGTGCTGGCCAGCACGAAGTCGGTCAGATGGAACCAGTAGTTATGGACCAGCAGGTTGGTCGTGAAGGTGATCAGGTTGAAGGCAACGAAGAAATAGAGCGTCGGCGGCAGCAGGTGCCGTATTGCGCGCAGCCAGAGGCGCCATACCTTGAGGGGAAGCGCGCCAGCACCAGCGTTCACATTCGTCCCCCATCGACGACGAAATTCTGCGCCGTCACGAGACGGCTGTCGTCGGCCGCCAGCCACAGCGCCATGCGGGCAATATCGGGCGGATAGACCTTCTCCTTGAGGCACTGCGCTTCCATCAACTGGGCTTCGGACTCGGGGGTGAGCCAGAGGTCGATCTGGCGCTGGGTCATGATCCAGCCCGGCGTGATCGCGTTTACCCGGATGCCGTCGCCGCCGAGATCGCGTGCCAGCCCGCGCGTCATGCCGATCACCGCAGCCTTGGCCGCCTGGTAGACCGAGAGCCGCGGCGTCATGGTGTGATAGCTCACGGAGCTGAAGTTCACGATCGAGCCCCCGCCCGCCTGCTTCATGCCCGGTACCACCGCCTGGATGGCGAAATACTGGTGGCGGAGATTGACCGCAATGCGTTCGTCCCAGAACGCCGGAGTCACCTCTTCCAGAACGTGGCGATCGTCGCGCGCGGCATTGTTGACCAGAACCGTGACCGGCCCGAGCCAGCCCGCGATGTCGGCGATCGCCGCCTGATAAGCGCCGACGTCGCGCACATCGCACTTGCGAAAGAGCGGCGCGGCCTTGCCCGTCGACGAGATCCTGTCGACCAGCGCCGTCGATGCTGCCTCGTCGATGTCGACGAAACCCACCTTGGCGCCTTGCCCTGTGAAGTGCTCCACGATCGACGCGCCAATGCCGGAGCCGCCGCCCGATACGAAGACGACACGGCCGCTAAGGCTGGGATAGGTGGCAAAGCTCGACATGAATCCTCACAGCTGGGACAGGCGGAAGGAAATCTCGCCGGCGAGCGTGTCACCCGCAGGCAAGAGCGATCTTGCGACAGCACCGTTGGCGTGGCTCACCGGCTCGACGCAAAAATACGGAGGCCCGACGATCTTCGACAGTGGTGGCACGTAGACGACGGCATGGCGGAACGTCTCGGTGGCCTCGACGTCGAGCCTCAGACCTCGCCGCGGCCAGCGAACTGTCGCCCGACCATCCCAACCGTCGAAACAGTTGTCGAGCACGACGCCATCCAGGGTGCGTGCGGCGCTGAAATCCCACACCGGCGGCACGGCGATGCGCTTGACCGGAAGGACATCGCCATCCGACAGCCAGACGCCACCGGTGCGGAAAGCAAGCTCGGCGTCGTCTTCACGCGCGAAGAACGGATGGATTCCGATGCCCGCCGGAACCGGCCGATCCTCGAGATTGTCGATGGCGATGCGGATGGTGAAGCAATCGTCCTCAAGGCGGTACGACTGCCGGGCGCGATAGCGGAACGGCCAGCCGCCGCGCTCGCCGTCCGGCGCATGTTCAAGAACGATCTCCGCCGCGTGCGGGCCAGCATCGGCGACCGTCCAGGGCCGCGCCCAGCCATCGCCATGCATGGGATGCGGCACACCCGGCCAGTTGTTCTTGAGGAGAATCTCTTTCCCATTGAATGCGAGACGTCCGTTCGCGATGCGATTGGAGTAAGGCACGAGCGGAAAGGCAGCGGCGTCGCAACCGTGGCCCGAGGCCAGGGCCTGCTCGGTCGCGGGCCGCAGCAGGTCGAACGAATTGTCGAGAGTGAACCGAGCGACCGATCCGCCGGATTGCGGCGCCAGATCGACGGCGAGCCGCCCCGCACGCAGCGATAAAAGTTTCAATCGATTGCCTTTCGCATTTTGAACGTCACCTTCACGGTCCTATGATCCGATCTTCACCAATGCAAACAAGTCAGGAAACGCCGAGATGTCGACGAACATGCTGAAGAAGCGCTTGCAGGCAGGCAAGGCCTGCGTCAATGGCTGGCTCGCGATCCCCAACGGATTCTCGGCCGAGGTCATGGCGCAATGCGGCTGGGACAGCGTCACCGTCGACATGCAGCACGGCGTGCAGGACTACCTCTCCATGGTCACCTGCTTCCAGGCGATGGACAAACATCCGATCACGCCGCTGGTGCGCGTGCCATGGAACGAGCCCGGCATCGTCGGCAAGGTGCTCGACGGCGGCGCCTGGGGCGTGATCTGCCCGATGGTGAACAACGCGGCCGAGGCCAAGGCGCTGGTCTCCTATGCGCTCTATCCGCCCAAGGGAAAGCGCAGCAACGGCCCGATCCGCGCCGGTGCCTATGGCGAGGCCACACCCTACCAGGCGACGGCCAACGATGAAGTGCTGATCATCCCGATGATCGAAACCCAGGAAGCGATCGACAACATCGACGCCATCCTCGACGTGCCGGGCGTAAGCGGCATCTACGTCGGCCCGTCGGACCTCGGCCTGTCGCTGGGTCTCGTACCCAAACTCGATCGCGACGAGCCGCAGGTCCTCAAGATCTACGAGAAGCTCACGACGGCCTGCAAGAAGCGCGGCCTGTTCGCGGGTATCCATAACGGCACGGCGAGCTACGCCGCCAAGGCGGTTGGCATGGGCTTCCAGTTCTGCACCATCGCCAACGATTCCGGCCTGCTGGCGATGGCCGCCAAGGCTGCGGTGAGCGGCTTCCGCAAGGAAGCCGGCAACGTCGCGGCACCCTGACCCTCACGAGCCACTCTCCGGAGAGACCGGGGAGCGGCCGGTCGACTAACCGACGATCTCGCCGCGGAACGCCCAGCGGGTCATGCGCTTCTCGACCATGGCGCAGACCGCATACATCGCCACGCCCATGATGGCGATGGCGAACAGGCCGGCGAAGGTCGTGGGCGCGTCGTTGCGCGCGCTGGCCGACAGCATCAGGAAGCCGATGCCATTGTTGCCCCCCACCGTCTCGGAGATCACCGAGCCGATGAAGGCCAGCGTGATCGCAACCTTCAGGCTGGCGAAGAGATAGGGCATGGCGCGCGGGATGCCGACCTTGGTCAGGATCTCGAAGCGCGTGGCGCCGAGGCTGCGCAGCACATCGCGCATTTCGGGCTCGATGGTGGCAAGGCCGGTCGCTACGTTCACGACGATGGGGAAGAAGCTGATGACGAAGGCGGTGATGACGGCCGGCAGCGAGCCGACGCCGACCCAGATCATCAGGATCGGCACGATCGCCACCTTGGGAATGGCGTTGAAGGCGATCAGCAGCGGGTAGAGACCAGAGTAGACGAACGGCGAGGCACCGATCGCCAGCCCGAGCAGCAGGCCGCCGGCAATCGCCAGCAGGAAGCCGATTGTGGTCGTCCACAACGTGTCCCAACAGTAGGCCATCAGGATATCGAAGCGCTGGACGAAGACGACGAAGATCTTGGTCGGCTTGGGCAGGATGATTTCCGGCACATCGAAGACGATGCAGGCGATCTCCCAGACGATCAGCAGAACCGCCATGACCAGCCACGGCATGGCGTGCTTGAGCACCTCGCGCTGGAGCTCGGTCATGCGTGTTCCTGCTGGATGCGGTCGCGCAGCTCGTGGACGATTTCGACAAAGCCGGGCTCGAAGGTGGTGGCCAGCGTCCGCGGTCGCGGAATATCGATCTTCTTGGCCATGACGATGCGGCCTGGCCGGCGGCTCATGACGTAGACGGTGTCGGCGAGGAAGACCGCTTCACGCAGGTCGTGGGTCACCAGCACGCCGGTGAAGCGCTTCTCCAGCCACAGCGCCTGCATGACGCCCCACAGTTCCTCGCGAGTGAACGCATCGAGCGCGCCGAAGGGCTCGTCGAGCATGAGCAATTCGGGTTCGTGGATCAGGGCACGGCAGAGGTTGGAGCGCTGCTGCATGCCGCCCGAGAGTTGCCAAGGAAATTTCGAGGCGAAATCGGCGAGGCCAACGGTGTGCAGCAGCTTCATGGCCCGCGCCTCGTAGTTGGCGCGGTGCGAACGGAAGCGGCGTTTGTGCGGCTCGACCACCTCCATGGGCAGCAGGATGTTGTCCATGGTCGTGCGCCACGGCATCAGGGTCGGATTCTGGAACGCCATGCCGACGCCCTTGATCGGTCCCGTCACCTTCTGCCCAGCTACCCGCACCTCACCGCCCGACGCCGGCAGCAGGCCGGTGACAAGCTTCATGATGGTCGACTTGCCGCAACCCGAGGGGCCGACGACGGCGACGAACTCGCCCTTCTCGATGCTGAAGGTGGCATCCGCCAGGGCAAGAGTGGTCTCCTTGCCGAGGCGATAAGTAAGGCTGACGGCGCTGAGATCGACGAAGGCCATCCCTACTTGGAGATCATCCGGTCGGCCTTGGGCGGCAGGTACTTGTTGGTGAACACCTTGTCCGGCGCCGGTGGGTTGGGCAGGCCGAAAGCCTCCGAGACGTCCTTGACGGCCCGCGCGAAACGCACCGGATCGACGTCGCCCATGCCGTGGGTCTTCACCCAGGGGGTCATGATATTGGTGTCGAGCGAGATCTGCAGGCGCTCCAGCTCGAGCTTTTCGTTGATCAGCGGGTCGCGCTTCTTGGCCGCCGCGATGCCGAGCTGCGGATTGGCGATCACGTCCTTCCAGCCCTTGACCGTAGCGGCGATGAAGCCCTTCACGGCCTTTTCGTTGCTGGCGATCTCGGGCGAGATGACGATGCCGTTGCCGTAGACGTCCATGCCGAAGTCGACATAGCGCATGGCGACGATGTCCTCGAAGGCCACGCCGCGCGCCTTGAGATCGAGCATCGACGAGAAGTAGTGGCCGGAGACGAAGTCGACCGTGCCCTGCACCAGGCTCTGCTCGCGAAGCTGCGGCGTCAGATTGACATGCTCCCACTTGGTGATGCCGTTCTTCTTGGCGAAGGCCGGAAACAGGCGGAACGAGGCGTCGAATACCGGCGCGCCGAGCTTCTTGCCCTCGAGATCCTTGGGCGTCTTGATGCCACTCTTCTTCAGCGCATAGACGCCGAACGGGGCAAAATCATAAGCCATGAAGACACAGAGCACTTCCTTGCCCGGGTTCTTGGCGTTGTATTCGATGGTGGCGTTCACGTCGGCGAAGCCGATCTGGTAGGCGCCGGTGGCGACGCGCTGGACCGCGCCGGCCGAGCCCTGGCCGGGATCCATGGTGACGTCGAGCCCTTCGGCCTTGTAGTAGCCCTTCTCCAGCGCCACGAGGAACGGCGAAGTCGGCCCCTGGAACACCCAGTCCAGGGTGAACTTTATCGCCGTCTGGGCCTGCGCCGGCAGGCCGCCCAGCGCCACCGCCAGGACAGCCGCGCCGCCCAGCAACTTGGAAAAATTCTTCATTGTTCCGTTCCCCCGTGAGGTTCCCCGTCCGGCGACTCTTAGGCGGACAACCTACGGCCGCCAAGGGGATATCAGGCAGATTCTATGCCAGCCTGCTGTGTGGCGACGAGGCGGGCGAAGGCGCCGCCCCGGGCGATGAGTTCCTGGAAACCGCCCTGTTCCACGATCCGGCCGTGCTCGAGCACGACGACCAGATCGGCGTCGCGAATGGTCGACAGCCGATGGGCGATAACGAATGTGGTCCGCCCCTGCCTCAGCGTCTTGAGCGCCTTCTGGATGCGCGCCTCGGTCACCGAGTCGAGGGCGCTGGTCGCCTCGTCGAGGATCAGGATCGGCGGATCCTTCAGCAGTGCCCGGGCGATCGCCAGCCTCTGACGCTCGCCCCCCGAGAGGGTGGCGCCGCGTTCGCCCACCAGGGTTTCGTAACCCTGCGGCTGGCGCAGGATGAAGTCGTGGGCCTCCGCGAGTTTGGCCGCCTGTTCGAGTTCCGTCTGGGTGGCGTCGGGTCTGCCGATGCGCAGATTGTCGGCAATGGAGCGGTAGAACATGGTGCTGTCCTGGAACACCACGCCGATGTTGCGGCGGAGCGATTCCAGCCTGATGTCGCGATGATCGACGCCGTCGATGCGGATCGTGCCCGTCTGCGCATCCCACATGCGATGAAGCAGCGACAGCGCCGTGGTCTTGCCGGCGCCGGTCGGCCCGACGAGCGCCACCGTCGAGTGCGCCTTCACCTTCAGCGACAGATGCACAAGTGCCGGCCGCTTTCCGTCGTAGGAGAAGCCGACGTCGTCGAACTCGACGTCGCCCGCGGCACGGCCGATGTCGAGCCCGTCGGGCTTGTCCGGCACGGTGGACCGGGCATCGAGCACGCGAAAGAAATCGGCCAGCGACGGCAGCTGGAAAAACACCCGGCTGACAAAGCCCGACGCCTGGTCCATGCGCCCGATCAGCATGGCAGAAAAGCCCATGAAACTTACGATCTCGCCGACCGTCGCCTCGCCCTTGGTATAGAGCCAGGTGCCGAGGACGAAGATCAGGATCACCGTGACGGTCGAGGCCGCACGCGTCAGGATCGACAGCAACGCCCACCAGTTGAGCACCGGGAACTGCGCCTGCAGCGTCTGGCCGATGATGCGATGCATCTCGCCGGTCTCGGCCGCCAGCCGCACGAAACTCTGGATCAGGTTGATGTTGCCCAGGGCATCGCCGGCTCGACTGGCGAGTTCACTGTGGAGATCCTCGACCTGATGCTGGAGCCGATCGGTACGGTTGACGATCCAGACATTGGCGGCCGCGAACAGCAGGATCAGGACCAGCAGCAGCATACCGAGGCGCCAGTTCATGAAGAGGCTGAGCGGCAGCATGACGAACAGGGCCACGAAGGTGGCCAGGTTCTCGCGGAAGAACGACAGCCATATGCCGAACAGATTGTCGACGCCCGTCAGCATGACCTTGATCACGCGGCCGGAATGCTGGCTGCCATGGAAGGAATGCGGCAGCGCCAGGACATGTTCGAAAAATCCGGCCATGGCGCCCAGCCGCCGGCGATGGGCCATGCGATCGGCCTGCAGCGAGACGACGATGTTGGCGGCAATACCACCCAGCCCGACCAGCGCCCACAGTCCCAGAATGGAACGGGCCTCGTGCCACAGCGTCTCGGTGGATTTGTCCCTGGCCGTGGCCAGCAGGTCGACGACCTGGCCGAATAATACCGGTTCGTAGAACTGCAACCCAGCCACGACGACGTTGGCGACCGCCAGCGTGATCGCAAGCCCGCGCTCGGCGCGCAGCAGCCCGATCACCCGGCCATAGACGCGGAAGAACTCCATTCCGGTCCAGCGGCCTCGCCCGCCCGGCCTATTGTTCGCCGAGGAATCGCTCGACGGTGTTTACGAAGAAGCTGACGCCGAACGGGATTGCCATGTCGTTGAAGTCGTAGCGCGAGTTGTGCAGGCCGGCGCCGTTGCCGTCCTCGCCGCCATTGCCCAGCCACACCATGGCGCCCGGCACCTTCTCCAGCATGTAGGAGAAGTCCTCCGCTCCCATGCTGGCCTGCACGTTGTCGCGCACGCCATGGGGGCCGCAGACGCCGGCCGCCACGTCGATGGCGAAGGCCGCCCGCTGGGCATTGTTGATGGTCGGCGGATAGCCGTAGCGATATTCAACGTCGATCTTCACGCCGTACATCTTGGCCGCACCCTCGCAGATCTCGCGGATGCGTGCCTCGATCAGCTTGCGGGCTTCCGGCGTCGTGGTGCGCGTCGTGCCGCCGACATGGGCGTCGGTCGGGATGACATTGTAGGCCGAGCCGCCCTTGACGAAACCGACGGTGACGACCGACGAGGCGAAGGGGTCCATGTTGCGGCTGACGATGGTCTGCAGCGACAGCACCAGATTGGCCGCGACGATCAGCGGATCGAGGCTGAGATGCGGGTGCGCGGCGTGACCGCCCTTGCCGGTGATGCGCAGGTCCCATCGATCGGCTGCGGCCAGCAGTGCGCCGGGCTTGGTGGCGATCATGCCAAGCGGCAGGCCGGGCTTGTTGTGGATCGCGAATACCGCGTCGCAGGGGAATTTCTCGAACAGGCCGTCGTCGATCATCGCCCTGCCGCCGCCGCCGCCTTCCTCGGCCGGCTGGAAGATGAAGTGGACGGCGCCTTCGAAGTCGCGCTTCTCGCTCAGCACCTTGGCGGCGCCCAGCAGCATGGCGGTATGGCCGTCATGGCCGCAGGCATGCATGCGGCCGGGGTTCTTCGAGGCATGCTCGAAATCGTTGGTCTCGTCCATCGGCAGGCAATCCATGTCGGCACGCAGGCCGATCGCCTTCACCGAATTGCCCTTGCGCAAGGTTCCCACCAGGCCGGTCTTGCCGAGCCCCCGTGTGACTTCGAGCCCCCATTCCGCGAGCTTGGCCGCGACGATATCCGATGTCCGGTTTTCCTCGTAGGCGAGTTCGGGATGGGCATGGATGTCGCGGCGGATGGCGGAAATCTCGCCCTGGATCTCGATCGAACGGGGAAGGACAGGCATCGGGTACTCCGGTTGGAACCTCGGTCATCTTAGCCCAGACTGGCACCATGTTGTCTCTTCAGGATGTCGAGGACGCCGCGGCGATCGTTTACGCCGCCATGCCACCCACCCCGCAATACGCCTGGCCGCTGCTGGCCGGGCGGACCGGCTGCGAGGTCTGGGTGAAGCACGAGAACCACACCCCCACCGGCGCCTTCAAGGTGCGCGGCGGGCTGGTCTACATGGACCGCCTGAAGCGCGACGGGCGGGAGGTGGCGGGCGTCATCAGTGCCACCCGCGGCAACCACGGCCAGAGCATCGCCCTCGCCGCCGCCCGGGCCGGCATTGCCGCCACCATCGTCGTGCCCGAGGGCAATTCGGTCGAGAAGAACGCCGCCATGCGGGCCTTCGGCGCCGAGCTGGTGGAAGCCGGCCACGATTTCGATGCCGCCCGCGAGACCGCCATGCAGCTTGCCGGCGAACGCGGCCTTTCGATGGTTCCGTCCTTCCATCGCGACCTGGTGTGCGGCGTGGCGACCTACGCCCACGAACTGTTCCGGGCCGCCCCCCTGCTCGACACTGTCTATGTCCCGATCGGCCTCGGCTCCGGCATCTGCGGCACCATCGCCATGCGCGACGCGCTGGGGCTCTCGACCAAGGTGGTCGGCGTGGTCTCGACCGAGGCGCCGGCCTACGCGCTGTCGTTCGCCGCCGGCAAGGTCGTGCCAACCAACAGCGCCGACACCATGGCCGACGGCATGGCCGTGCGCGGGCCGGACGCGGCGGCGCTCGACATCATCCTCAAGGGCGCCGACCGGATCGTCGAAGTGAGCGACGCCGAGATCGCCACTGCCATGCGCGCCTATTATGAAGACACGCACCAGCTCACCGAAGGGGCGGGCGCTGCATCGCTGGCCGCGCTGCTGCAGGAACGCGAGCGGATGGCGGGCAAGCGCGTCGGGCTGATCCTGAGCGGCGGCAATATCGACCGACCGCTCTATTTGCGGGCGCTCGCCGGTGGTTGAGGCGCCGGCGCCCAGGCCAGATCGTTCTTCACCGCCTGCATGACGAAGGACGAGCGGGTGCCCTTCACGCCCGGCATGCGCAACAGCGCCTTCATGGCGAACTCGCTGAAGCTCGCAAGGTCGGAGGCAAAAACATGGACCTGGAAATCCATGTCGCCGGTCACTGCATAGCAGGCCACGACCTCGGGCCGCGCCCGGATCGCCGCCTCGAAAGCTTCCACGGTTTTCTCCGAGTGATCGTCGAGCGTGACCTGAACCAGCGCCTGCAGGCCAAGCCCCATGGCCTGCGGCGACACCAGCGCGGCGTAGCGCGCGATCACACCTTCTTCTTCCAGCCGCCTGACCCGCCGCTGGCAGGGCGTCGGCGACAGACCGACCCTCCCGGCAAGGTCGACGATTGCCAGGCGGCCTTCGGCCTGCAGGATCGAAACGATGCGCCGATCGATGTCATCCAACGATACCATGGAGAATATCTCCAAATATTTAGATATATGTAGACAATATCCCCAAATCGGGCCGACAGACACCCCAAGTTCGCCGGGATTCGCTCCGGCCGCCGCGCTCATACTGTCGGCATGGACATCGCCCCTACTGCCAACCTCCGCGGCGACTATGTTGGCATGGCGCCGGACTGGACCGTGCCGCAGCATGCCGGCCTTTACTCGGCCGAAGACCAGGCGGTGTGGCGCCTGCTGGTCGACCGCCAGACCGCGCTTGCCGGGCAGCATGCCTGCGAAGAGTTCCTGCATGGCTTGCGGGCGATCGGGCTCGGCGAGTCCATCCCGGATTTCGAGGCGGTGAACGCCAGGCTCGAGCCGATGACCGGCTGGCGCATTGTCGGCGTGCCGGGCCTGATCCCCGACGCGGCCTTCTACGATCATCTCGCGCATCGCCGCTTTCCGGTGACGGTGTGGATCCGTACCCGCGCCGAGGTCGACTACCTGGTTGAGCCGGACCTGTTCCATGATTTTTTCGGCCACGTGCCGCTTCTGTCGAATCCGGTGTTCGCCGACTTCATGCAAGCCTACGGCCGGCGTGCCATCGCCGCGGGGGCCGAGAACATCGATCGATTGGCGCGGCTTTACTGGTTCACCGTGGAGTTCGGCCTGATCCGCACGCCGCGGGGCCTGAAGGCCTATGGCGCCGGCATCCTCTCCTCGGCCGCCGAGGTCAGACACGCCATCGAGGACAAGGACGTCGAGCGTCTGCCGTTCGACGCGGCAAGGGCCATGGCAAGCCCCTACGAAATCGACAGACTGCAGCCGACTTATTTCGTGCTCGACGATTTCAGCCAGCTGCTGGAGCGGTCCGGCGGCCACTGATCCTGCGCCGGCAGGCCACGCCTATTATTGGCGACGGCGGCGCGACAGAAAGGCCTGCGTGGCGAGTACCAGCCCGAGGTAGGCCGCTGCGCACAGTACAACGATGCCCACCTGACCGGCGGTCGGTTCCATTATGAGATCGACAATGCGGTCGCCTATGATGGAAACGAGCAACAAGCCCGGCGTCATGCCGACGACAGAGCCGATGGCAAAATCGGCGAACCGGATACCGCTCGCGCCCAACGCCAGATTGACCACCGTGCCCGGCGCGACCGGCACGATCCTGAAGGCCACGACAACCAGGATGCCGCGCTCGCGAACGGCATCGAGTACACGCTGCAGCTTCGGTCCGGCCAGGCGCGCCACCGACGCCTTTCCGAGATGGGCACCAACGAAATAGATCAGGAAGGCGCTGGTGAACACGCCGAGCGTCGAATAGGCGAAGCCGAGCCAAGGCCCGAAAACCGCCGCCGTGGCAAGGATCAGCACATTGACGGGAAAGGCCACGACGCCGGCCACCAGATACGCCACCAGGACGAGGACCGGCGCCCACGGATCGCCCCGGGCAACAGCCAGCAGACCCCGTATCCGCTCGGCGGTGACGACTTCGGCAAGACCGGTAAAGGTCCAGGCGAACGCGACGCCCACGATCCCCAGCAGGATGATCGAAACGACCAGAAGGGCCTTGATTCGCATGACGGGTCACACAGTACGGCAAACAGCGCCCGGCGCCATCACGTCGGTTCTAGCGCAGTACCACCAACCCATCGACGGCGACCACACCTTCTCCTTTCTGCTTCACCAGCAGCGGATTGATCTCGGCTTCCGTGATGTCGGCGAACGCCGAGTGTGCGAGCACCGAGAAGGCCGCGATCGCCCTGGCAAGGGCCTCAACATCGCCCAGCGGCAAGTTGCGATAGCCGCGGATCGTGGCGAGGCCCTTCACTTCTCCGATCATCTGCCGCGCCTCGGCCTCGTCCACCGGCGCGAGCCGCGTTGAGGCGTCCTTGTAGATTTCGGCCAGCACGCCACCCAGTCCGACGGTGACCGTGGGCCCGACCAGCGGATCGCGACGAAAGCCCAGGATCACCTCGGCCAGGCCGCGCTCCATCTTCTGGATCAGGAAGCCGTCGAGCTTCGCCTCTGGGGCATGGACCTTGACTTGCCGTTCGATCTCGCGTGCCGCGACGGCGGCGGCCTGGCCGTCCGCAAGACCAAGCGCCACGCCGCCCGCCTCGGTCTTGTGCGCGATATCGGCCGACAGGATTTTGAGCGCCACCGGCCCACCGATCTCGGTCACGGCGGCGGCGACGCGCCTGGCGTCGGGGACGGCCATCGATCTGGCCATCGGCACGCCGAGCGCGGCGAAGAGATCGGCGGCCCGGCGCTCGTCGAACCCCGACACATGGCCGGCCGCGAGTGCTTCGAGCGATGCCCGGGTCGGATCGGCAAGGATTGGCACGGGCTGCGGCTGCGGCCGCAGCAGGCAGACCGCCATCGCCTCGGCACAGGATTCGGGATGGCGGAAGACCGGCACGCCTGCCGCCGTCAGCAGCGCCAGGGACTTTTCCGCCGCCGGCGTCAGCGACACGGCAAAAGGCTTGGCGGCATGGGCAAAGCGCAGCAGCGGCTCGACCGCAAGCTCGGGATTGAACTGGGCGGACGAGCCGACGACGAAGATCACGGCATCGTTGCCGTCGTCGGCCAGCAGCCGTTCGATGGTGCCGGCCACGATCTCGGGCTTGGCGCCGGCCAAGGTGAGATCGACCAGCTTGCCCTCGCCTGCTGCGATGCCGAACGGGCTCAGCCAGTCGACGAGGGCCTGCGGCGGGCCCGCGATGTCGAGACCGGCCATCGCCATGTTGTCGACCACCATGGCGGCACCTCCACCGGTCGTGGTGGCGACGGCGACACGCCTGCCGTGTACCGCAGGCCGGTTGACCAGCAATGCCGGCACATCGACCAGCGATTCGAACATCGATACGCGGGCGATGCCGTGGCGGCGGCAGAAGGCGTCGAACGTCGCATCGGACCCGGCGATGGCGCCGGTGTGGGATTTCGCCAGCTCCTGGCCGATCTGTGACCGGCCAAGCTTGTAGGCGATCACCGGCTTGCCGGCCGCATGGGCGCGCCGCGCCGCGTGGGCGAGCCGCTCGCCATCGCGCAAGGTCTCCATGAACAGCAGGATCGCGTCGGTCTGGGGATCGTCGACCAGCAGATCGGCGATTTCGCCGACGGCGAGATCGACCTCGTTGCCGACCGAGATCAGGCGCGAAAACCCCAGGCCACGCGCGTCGGCGCGCGACAGCAGCGCGCCGATCAGGCTGCCGCTCTGGCTGACGACGGCCCAACGGCCGGTGCGCAGCCTGTCGACGGCAAACGCCGCGTTGGCGGTCAGAGCCACCGGCGGATCGGTGCTCACCGTGCCGATGCTGTTGGGGCCGACCAGCCGGATGCCGGTTTCGGCCACGATGCGCGCCAGCTCGTCCTGCAGCGAGGCACCTGCCGCACCGGCATCGGCAAAGCCGCCGGCCAGGATGGAGGCGACTTTAACGCCCCGCCGGCCGCAGGCTGCCAGGGCCTCGACGGCTGCCGGGCCGTTCAGGAGGATGTAGGCGTGATCGATTTCGCCCGGAATCGACTCCAGATCCTTGTAAGCCTTCTCGCCCATGATTTCGCTGCGCGACGGATTGACCGGCAGGATCTCGCCGGCAAAACCGTGCTTGCGCAGGAACCGTTGCGGGCGGGACGTTGTCTTACGTTCGTCGGCCGAGGCGCCGATCAGGGCAATTCGCTTGGGCTCGAACAGGGCGGTCAACAGGGGCTTGGGAGCGTTCATGCCGCGAGTATACTCGGCAAACGAAACCGAGGAGATAAGCATGAGCATTCGACGCGTGATGTCGCCCGATGTGCCCGAGCCGCCGCCGGAGCGCTGGTCCAACTGTCTGGTGTCCGATGGGATCGCCTACGTCTCGGGCATGACGTGCCGCGGCGTCGACGACAAGAAGCTCGCCGGCATGGACGAATACGAACAGGCCAAGGTGATCTTCGGCAAGATCAAGGGGATGGTCGAAGCAGCCGGCGGCGCGATGGCCGACTTGGTGAAGATCACCGTCTACGTCACCAACATCAAACACAACACCAAGGTCTGGGCAGCACGCCGCGAGTTCTTCACAGGCGACTTTCCGGCCTCGACGCTGGTCGAAGTGAGTGCGCTGGCGGCGCCGGAAATCCTGGTCGAGATCGAGGCCATTGCCCACATCGGCAAGGGCAAGCGGTAGGGGCAAGCGCAGATCAGGCGTGTGAGAACATCGGCTTGCCGCCGACCGGCATCGTCGCCTTGAGGATGGTGCCGGCCGCAACCTTGGGACTCGTGCGCGACACGACGACGTAGAGATCATTGCCGCTGAACGCGACATTGGTGCAGTAGATGTCGTCGCCGCAATCGACGTAATGGGTCGGCCGGCCCAGTGCGTCGAAACGCCAGGCGGTCGTGCTGGGATGGGCGATAACGAGGCCGCCGTCCGAATCGAGCGCCATGCCATCGGGGCCGGCATGTCCGCCGCTCATCTGGATGAACAACCCGACCTTGCTCGCCATGCCGTCGGCCATCAGCGGCAGGCGCCACACCGCATTGCCGCGCGTCACGCCGACATAGAGAACGGACTCCGCCTTGTTCATGACCAGACCATTGGGGCTTGGCACCGTGTTCACCAGCAGGGTGAGCTTGCCCGCCGTGTCGTATCGGTACACGCGCCCGGTCGGATCGTGCAGGCCGGTTTGGCCCTGGTCCGTGAAATACAAATCGCCCGATGCGGCGAAGAACAGATCGTTGACGCCCTTGAAGCTTTCCGAGCCACGGGTCTCGATCAGCGGCGTCACCTTGCCGTTGGCGGGATCGAGCAGGACGATGCCGCGCTTGTAGTCGGTGATGAAGATGCGCCCGTCCTTGTGGATCTTGAGACCGTTCGGCCAGCCGTCGTATTCCGTGACCAGTGTCCAGGCGCCCGCCGGATCGATACGGAACACGCGGCCATAGGGAATATCCGTCACGTAGAGATTTCCGGCACGATCGAAACTCGGTCCTTCGAGGAAGGAATCGAGTTCCATGCCGACGGCATTGGCGTCGCCCCACGCAGTGCGGCGCGGCTTGCGGAACTTGTCCGGCAGACGCGTGAACTCGGCGGCCGGAACCGCTTTTGTCATGCCGTACATCTAGGCCACCTTCACTTCGCGTTCGGCCTTCAGCGCCCGCACGGTCTGACGCAGGGCGTGGACGGTGCGTTCGATTTCAGCCCCGCCATGCGTTGCCGACACGAAGCCGCCGGGCGAGCCCATGATGTCGACGCCATAGGTCATCAGCCCCATCCGGATCTTGCCGGTGAGCGGGCCCGAGCGCGCACCCTTGAGCTTGGCAAAGCCGAACTTGTGCGGATCGAAGGTCGCGGGATCGACGTCTTCGCCGGTCGGATTGGGATAGATCAGGAAGGTCGAGGAATCGCCATAGATGCCCCACGACACGCTTTCCTCGATCAGGACCTGGCGCAGTGCCGCCCGCAGTTCGGCCGCCGTGCGGTTGGCCTTCTCGGCGAGGTCCTCGTCACGCAGCAGGGTAAGCGCCGTCACGGCCGCCGCGGCCGACAGCGGATTGGCGTTGTAGGTACCGGGATGGGCGATCTTGTCGCGCTTCTTGGCCGCCGAGGCCGCATGATCGATCTGGTCGAGAATGTCGCGCTTGCCGGCCACGGCACCGCCCGGCAGGCCACCGGCCACGATCTTCGCCAGGATGCAGAGATCGGGAGTGACGCCCAACGCCTTCTGCGCGCCGCCCGACGACCAGCGGAAGCCGGTGATGACCTCGTCCATCAACATGACGACGCCGCGCCGCGTCGTGACTTCACGCAAGGCCTCGATGAAGCCCGGCGGCAACGGCACCTGGCCCCACGACGCGCCCGAGGGCTCGAACATGACCGCCGCGATGTCGTCACGGCTTTCCAGCAGCCTCACCACCGGGCCGACGTCGTCGGCCGGCATCAGGATCGACATGTCGGTCACGCTTTGCGGCACGCCCGGCACCGCGGAGCCGTCGTAGTTGGATGTGGCGCCGGCCGCGACATTGTCGTGCCAGCCGTGGAAATGGCCGACGAACCGCACGATCTTGTCCTTGCCGGTGAAGGCGCGCGCGAGACGGATCGCCATGTGCGAGGCCTCGGTGCCCGATGCCGTGAAGCGCACCTTCTCGGCCGAGGGGATCAGTTCGCACACCAGTTCGGCCCAGCGCACCTCGAGCTCGTGGCTCGATCCATAATGCGTGCCGAGATCCATCTGCCGCTTCACCGCCTCGATTACGGCCGGATGGGAATGGCCCAGCAGCATGGCGCCGTGACCGCCGAAATAGTCGACGTATTCGTTGCCGTCGACATCCCACTTGCGCGGCCCCACCGCGCGGGAAACATGGATCGAGTAGGGATCGAGGTAACGGGCGTCGTGCGTGATGCCGCTCGGCAGCACCTTGCGGGCCCGCTCGAACAGGGCGCCGGAACCCGGGGTGCGGGCGCGATAGTCGGTGACGATCGCGGAATTGGTCGGCGCTGCTGCGTTCATGAGCCCTCACATAACTAATGACGGAGCATCGCAAGCCTCGCTTGCGCCGCCAAGGGGCCACAGCCAGAGTCCCGCCCTTCTCAGCTTGGAGTGCATACGTGAACGCCAAACCACGCGGACGCCAGTTCTTCAACAATCCCGGCCCAACCAACATACCCGACCGCGTTTTGCGCGCCATGGACAGGCCGGTCCTCGACTTCCTGTCGGACGAGTTCCTGGCAATCCAGCATGCCTGCCATGCAGGCGTGAAGCGCGTCCTGAAGACCGACCAGACGCTTTACATGTATTCCGCCACCGGCCATGGCGCCTGGGAAGCCGCACTCGCCAACCTGTTCTCTCCCGGCGACACCGTGCTGATCGTCGAAACCGGCTACTTCTCCATCAGCTGGGCGGAAATGGCGGCCAATCTCGGCATCAAGGTCGAGACCTTCGCGGCCGACTGGCGCAAAGGCGCCGACATTGCGAAGCTTGCCGAGCGCCTGGCCAAGGACAAGGCGCATGAGATCAAGGCCGTGCTCACCGTCCACAACGAAACCGCGACAGGCATGGTGCTGCCGGTGGCCGATATCCGCCGCGCCATGGACGAAGCCAAGCACCCCGCTCTGCTGCTCAGCGACACGATCTCCTCGCTGGCCAGCATGGAATACAAGATGGACGCCTGGGGCATCGACCTCACCGTGGGCGGCAGCCAGAAGGGCCTGATGCTGCCGACCGGCATGTCGTTGACCGGGGTCAGCGCCAAGGCGCTCGAGGTTTCGCGCAAGAACAAGGCGCCGCGCCACTACTGGAACTGGGAACTGATGAATGGCCGCGCGCCGCAGAAATTCATCGGCACCGCGCCGGTGCACATGTTCTTCGGCCTGCAGGAATCGCTGAAAATGCTCGAGGAAGAAGGCCTCGATGCCGTGTTCGCGCGCCATGCCCGCCTGGGCGAAGCGACGCGCGCGGCGGTGCGCGCCTGGGGCGCCGACGGCAAGGGCCCGCAGCTATACGGCCAGGCGGCCGACCGTCTCTCCAATTCGGTGACGGCCGTGATCATGCCCGAAGGCGTCAGCGCCGACGGCATGCGCAAGATCGCGGTCGACCGTTTCAACCTGTCGCTGGGCGGCGGGCTGGGGCCGCTGATGGGCAAGGTGTTCCGCATCGGCCACATGGGCGATCTCAACGAGCCGATGCTACTGGGCGCCCTTGCCACCACCGAGCTCGCGATGAAGACGGCCGGCGTGCCGTTCGCCCCGGGTGGCGTCGACGCCGCCATCGAGTCGCTCGCGCACTGATCCGGTCGCCGCCGATCGGCGCGACCGACAACCCGGAGCTGGAATGGCAGTGAAGCGCATTGTCGCCAACATCGCCGCGGAACGCGTCGAAGATGCGAAGGCCTTTTATGGCGACATTCTCGATTTGCACCTGGCCATGGACCTTGGGTGGATTCTGACTTTTGCCGGAGAAGGACAAGCCGCTCCGCAGATCAGCATCGCAAGCGAAGGGGGATCGGGTACGCCAGTCCCCGACCTGTCCATTGAGGTGGATAATCTTGAGGACGTTCACCGGCGCGTCGTCGCGAACGGGATACACGTCGAATACGGCCCGATCAGCGAGCCGTGGGGCGTAAGGCGCTTCTACGTTCGCGACCCATTCGGCCGCCTCGTGAACATTCTCGCTCACGTCTAGACCCTGGCGCTGGACGACGGTGAACTTCGTCCGTTTCGTGCCCTCGCCACTCAGCTTGTGGTCCTAGAACTCGGGTGCCTTGCCCGCGACGGCCGCAACGAAGCGGTCCGGCATGATCGACGACAGGGCCGTGCCCCGCCGCACAGTCGCTTCCGATTCGACACCCAGCACCGGCTCGAACCTCGCGCTGGCCGGATCGAAGGCGTGTAACTGACCTTCGGTCAGGTTGAACCACCAGGCATGCAGCACCAGCGTGCCGGCTTCGACGCGGTCGGCGATCCAGCGGAAGGTCATCAGGTTTCGCACGCTGTTGATCACCGACGCCTGCTCGACGGCCCGGGCGACTTCTTCACGCGGTCGCCCCTCCAGTTCCCGCACCACGAGATCGCGCGTGTCCTGGGCGATGCTGGTCCAGGTCGAGAGATAGTCGTAGTCGGCAAAGGCGCTCTCGCGGCCATCGACCAGCGCGCCGATGCCGCCGCAAAGGGCGTGGCCCAGCACGACGATGTGCTCGACGCCGAGCCCGCGCACGGCAAACTCGATGGCGGCCGATGTGCCGTGATGACGTGCGTCGGGAGGTATCTGCGCCGGCGGCACCATCGCCGCCACATTGCGCACCGTGAAGAGTTCGCCGGGCAGCGTCTGCGTCAGAATGCCGGGATCGACCCGGGCATCGGCGCAGGCAATGATCAGGATCTTCGGCGACTGGCCTTTCGTGGCGAGCTTTTCGAACAGGTCGAGGTGCTCGCGATAGTATCCCAGGCGGAAGTCCGCGAAGCCCCTGAGAAGCCGTTCCAATGCCATGGTCATTGCCTACACGTGTTTGCCGGGTGGCGCGACATAGACGATGATGCCCGCGGTAACAATTCAGTTCGTTTGTGTGGAAATGACAGGTGACCTCCTCTACGAAAAGCGCGGCGCGATCGGATGGATAACGTTCAACCGGCCGCAGGCGCGCAATGCGCTCACTTTCGCGATGTACGAAGGGCTGGCCGAGATTTGCAGCCGCGCCAGCGCAAGCCATGAGGTCAAGGCGCTGGTCATCACCGGCGCGGGCGACAAGGCCTTCGCCGCCGGCACCGACATCGCCCAGTTCAAGAGCTTCGAGGGCGGCGAAGACGGCATCGGCTACGAACGCAAGATGGACCGGATTCTGGAGGCGATCGAGCGCTGCACCCTGCCGACCGTGGCGGCCATTTCCGGATACTGCACCGGTGGCGGCGCCGCGATCGCCGCCGTTTGCGACCTCCGGCTCGCCGCCGCCAATGCCCAGTTCGGTTTCCCGATTTCGCGCACGCTCGGCAACTGCCTGTCGATGGCCAACTATGCCCGCTTGGCCGCGCTGATCGGCCCGCAGCGGGTGAAGGAAATGATTTTCCTCGCCAAACTGATGGACGCGCCGACGGCACTTGGCGCCGGACTGGTGAGCGAGGTCCTGCCCGATACCGCGGCCCTGCTGGCGCGTGCCGAGGAGGTGGCGCGCACCGTCGCCGGGCACGCGCCGATTACCCTGCAGGTGACCAAGGAGGCGCTGCGCCGCCTGCAGGCACGGATGGCCGACGAGAGTATCGACGATCTGATCCGGTTGGCCTACGGTAGCGCCGATTTCCGCGAAGGCATGGCGGCGTTCCTCGAAAAGCGGGCGCCGAAATGGACGGGCGCCTAGAACCGCCCACAGAAGGAGAAAGTGATGATTAAGGTTGGGTCGACTCTTGCGATTCTGGGACTGTGCGTTGCCGTCGCCGCCTGCCAGAGCCCGCAACAGGTCATCGGTGGCAAGGAAGACATGATGGCCGCCGCCGGCTTCAAATTCGTCCCGGCGAACACGCCGGCACGCCAGGCCTCGTTCAGGAACCTGCCGCCGCACAAGTTCTCCCGCGAGATCAAGAATGGACAGGTCTTCTACGTCTATCCCGACCCGACCGTCTGCGTCTGCCTCTATGTCGGCAACCAGTCCGCCTATGGCCGTTATCAGGCCAACGTCTTCCAGAAGAACCTGGCCGACGAGCAGCAGACGACCGCCAACATCAATTCGATGAACGACTGGGACTGGGGTCCGTGGGGCGGCTACCCGTATCCGGGCTGGTACTACTAGGCCGGTCGCGGCGGCCTGCCAGGAACGCCGCAATCGCAAGGACTTGAACCACCGCCGCGGCGACGAACACCAATGTCGCCTCGGCGGCTGACAGGGCGCGCAGGGCGCCAAACGCGGCAGGGGCAAAGGCATAGGCCCCCTGCCCGATGGCCACGATCAGCGGCACCACTCTCTGGACGTCAGCCTTGGCGAACTCGACCTGGGCGATCAGCGGCGGCAGCGACGTGGTATTGCCGATGCCCGCACCGAACAGCAGAACGCCGGCGACCAGCAATGGGACGTTGGTGCCCGCGGCCATGATCAGCGCCACCGAACCGGCAATCTGGACGACCAGACTGGCGCAGGCGATCAGGCGCCGGTCGCTGCCTGACGGCATCAGCCAGCCGACCAGCGTGCGGCCGGCGATCGCACTCGCCGTTGCCAGGCCCATCAGGATGCCGGCCGCCGGGCCACCCAGCGCCGGCACCAGCAACGAGAACAGGTGGGCAATCAGGCCGATCTGCGCGAACAGACCAAGCGCCATGGCGACCGCCAGGGTGAGAAAGCACCGGTCGCGCCACAGTTGCCCGCCCGGCAGTGCGTGCGCGGTCGAGCTGGCCGTCGCCGCAGGTGCGCCCACGGTCTCGCCATCCGGCGTTTGTCCGGTGTTCTCCGGGGTGCGGCCAAAAACCAGATCGGCGAGCGGCCAGATCACCACGATCACGACAGCGCCAATCAGCATCGCCGCGACGGGAAAGCCGAGATGCCCGATCGCCACAACCCACAGGGGCGAGAACACCACGCCGCCGATGCTGGCACCGTTGTAGGCCATCGACAGCGCAGCGGGCCGCTTGTGCACGAACCATGGGGCGATGATGGCGTTCACGGCCGCCGCCCCCATTGCGACCCAGCCGGCACCGCTCAGGAAGGTGGCGGCCATAAGCTGCCACGGCTCGCGCGCCACCGCCCAGCCGACGACGCCCACCGCCAACAACACCGCGCCGGCCTTGGTCACGTTCGGCAGGCCGAACCGGCGATAGAGCGCCGGAAGGTTGGCGACCACGACGGCGCCAACCAGGAAGTGAACGGTCACGGCCGCCGACACCAGCACGACCGACCATCCTCGCGCTTCCTGAACGGCGTGCAGATAGACCGGAGGACCGTAGAAGCCGAGGCCCCAGCCGAACACCGCGAGGACGAAGGCACCGGCGACAACGCGCCAACCGAAGAATTCGGATTGCATGAGGCCTTATGCCGTCCGGCCACGGGCCTTCGTTACGGCCCCGGCCGAAGGATCAGAACGCCGCCTCCACCGCCCCCAGGCCGGCGAACTCGCCGCGCGCCCGGGTGCCGGCCGGGAAGTAGCGCAGGCCGGTCCACGAGCCGGTGGTAATGGCCTGGCCCTTGCGCAGCCCGCCGCGTTCGCGCACCGCGTGGTCGATCATCCAGGCGAGCGGCCGCACCGGATCGACCGACCCCAGACCGCCCTTCTGGTCGACCAGCGTCTTGCCGTCGATGACCAGCTTCACCTGGAGGTTCGCCCAGTCGAGCTCCTGCCAGTTCCCGAACGAAGCGCCCACCACCAGCGCATGGTTCATCTGGTTGTCGGCCAGCAGCCATTCGGGCTCGACCTGCGCAAAGTTGGCAAGCCGCGTGTCGACCACTTCCATGCCGACGAAGCCATCGCCCACCGCCGCCAGCGCCTCGTCGCGATCGACCGGCTGGCTGCGCGCGGCGATGTCGCGAACGATGTGAAAGGAGATTTCGATCTCGACGCCGATCATGTGCATGGACTTGGCGTCGAAGCTCGCCGGCGACGGCACCAGCGCACCCGCCAGCAACGGCGCCGCGCTGGGCTCGGCGGTCGGCGTGCGGGCGCCGACCTTCCAGCCCGCGACCGGTCCGGTGGCGCGCGCCACCTCGTCCTGGATCGCATAGACCGCCCTGCGGTCCGGCAGGGCGAAAGGCGGCGCGATCTGGGAACCGCTACGCCGGGCTTCCAGAAGGCTGCGCGCCGCATATGAAATATCGGAGGTCATGCTAAGCTCCCGCAAACGACAGAAACGCCGGAGGAACCATGCCCTACGCCAGTGGTCGCGTCATTCACGATGCCGACGCACACATCATGGAGACGCCCGGCTTCCTGGCGGAACACCTCGAAGCCAGGCATCGCGCCGTCGTCACCGACAGCGTGCTGTTTCCGCGCCACGAAGGCTTTCACAGCACCCGGCTCAAGGCCGCTCCGACGGCCGACTTCGACGACACCCAGATCATGCTGCGCAAAAACTGGGAAGCGCTGGGCTCGCACGTGAAGCAGGACCGTCCGCGCTCGGTCGACCTGCTGGGCTTCGCCAGCCAGCTCATGTTCACCACCGCCCTGCTCAACTATTCCTCGGTGCTCGAAGGCGGCGGCGATGCCGAGCTCACCTATGCCGTGGCCCGTGCCCACACCCGCCACATGGTCGACTTCTGTTCGGTCGACAAGCGCCTGCTGCCGACCGGCTACATCCCGCTGGTCGATTTCGAGCAGACGGCGAAGGCCGCGCGCGAAGCCATCGACATGGGCGCCAAGGCGCTGATGATCCCGTCGCGCTGCCCGAACGATCATTCGCCCAGCCACATCGGCTTCGATCCGCTGTGGGCGATCGCCCAGGAAGCCGGCCTGCCGATCGTGTTCCATGTCGGCGGCGGCGGGAAGCTGCTGGAGGATGCCTACTTCAACAACGGCCTGCCGCCGGTGCCGGACTTCCACGGCGGCGACGACAATTTCAAGTCGATCGACTACATGGCGATCGCCTATCCGCCGATGAAGGCGCTGACCGCGCTGATCGTCGATCGCGTACTCGACCGCTTCCCGCGACTGAAGTTCGGCGTCATCGAGCAGGGCGCGTCGTGGGTACCGGGCTGGATGCGCAACATGGATAGCGCCCACAACGCCTTCTACAAGAACGAGGAACGGCTGCAGAAGATGTCGCTGAAACCTTCCGAGTTCGTCCAGCGCCAGGTTCGCGTCACGCCCTATCCGCACGAGGACGCGGGCTGGATCATCGCCAACACCGGCGACGAGGTCTGTCTCTTCTCCTCCGACTATCCGCACATCGAGGGCGGCCGCAATCCGATCAAGCGCTTCGAGGCGTCGATGGCAACGGTGGGAATCAACGAGCATCGGAAGCGGCGCTTCTATTGCGACAACTTCGTCGACCTGATGGGCGCCGGTCTCGCCCCCGAACTGAGGATCGCGGCATGAACGCCTACACCACCCTGCTCACCGAACAGACCGGCGCGGTGCTCAAGATCACCGCCAACCGGCCGGATGTCCTGAACGCCCAGAGCCGCATCCTGCTGGAGGAACTCGACGACGCTTTCATTGCGGCCACCAAGGACGAGTCGGTGCGCGTCATCATCCTGGCCGGTGCCGGCAAGCATTTCTCGGCCGGCCACGATCTCGGCAGCCCGCAGGAGATGGCGGACCAGAAGAAGAACCCGGTCGAGGGCTTCAGGGACGAATACCGGCGGCTCTCGGAGCGGTTCTTCGAGAACACCATGCGCTGGCGCGACATCCCCAAGCCCACCATCGCCCAGGTCCAGGGCTACTGCATCATGGGCGGCCTGATGATCGCCTCGGCCTGCGACATCATCGTGGCCAGCGAAGATGCCCAGTTCGCCGACCGCGCCGTGAAGTGGGGCGGCAGCCACGTGCAGTACTTCTCGATGCCGTGGGATTTCGGCCCGCGCAAGACCAAGGAGTATCTCTTCACCGGCGCCTTCATCAGCGCCGCCGATGCCGAGAAGGCCGGCCTCGTGAACCGCGTCGTATCCAGGGCAAAGCTGGAGGACGAGACCATGGCGCTCGCCCAGCAGATCGCCGAGCGCGATCCCTTTGCGCTCAAACTCGCCAAGGCCTCGGTCAACGAAATGCAGGATGCCCAGGGTTGGCGCCACGCCATGGAAGGCGCGTTCAAAAATTACATGCTGACCATCCCGCACCGCATCGAGATGGGCACCTACGGCCCCAAGGCGCGCGAGAAGGCGCCCAAAGACCGCTTCGCCGTCCTGAACAGGAAAGCGGGCTAGGATCATATTCAGTCGCCTCCCCCGTCGTCGGACAGGCCGTCGCTTTTAGCTTTTCCCGTCGTCCCGAGAGCCGAGGGACCTTCTCTCCTCGCCAGAGGCCGTCGAGATTGAAGCAAGGTCCCTCGGCTCCGCTTCGCTTCGCTCGGGACGACGGTGGGGCTCCACGACCTCGGGAGGTGCGATGTCCATCGCAACGGCGGGCAAGTCGTTGGCAGCACAGGCTTCTTCGGCCATCGCCGGTGCCGCCGGATGCGCGGCAGAAGCGTGCATTTTCTCAATCTCCAGCTCGCGCACTCGGATCTCATGGGCGCGCTGCTCGCGGCGTTCCTCGCGCGCCTCGGCGCGGGCGC
>ERZ890510.425-NODE-425-length-33599-cov-6.822233_pt1 | contig 33599 bp, 29 predicted proteins | sample MGYA00521265_ERZ890510 | MGnify/ENA primary metagenome ERZ890510 (study PRJEB32303, sample SAMEA104408624) | aquatic metagenome | biome: Brackish water; feature: Chemocline; material: water | place: Baltic Sea | collected 2014-10-26T21:54:00 | depth 110 m ... | reverse complement strand
GGAGCTGGGCACGTCTGTTGCCGTGGCGAAGTGGTTCTACCGCAAGCGGGCGCGTACGTTGGCTTTGAAGGGCGTTGGGCAGCGAGGAGGGCAGTGGCTTATGCCGCTGCTGATATATCCGGTGATGACGGCGTGGGATTGGCGCACAGCGTTCTTGATGCTGTCTGGAATCACGTTCCTGCTGATCGTCGTGCCGTCGTTGGTATATCTAAGACGCCAGCCTGAAGACTATGGCCTGCTGCCCGACGGTGAGACCGTGGTAGCGCCAGGAGGCCCAGGCGCGCACGTCACTCGCGCGGCGGAGGTTCAGTGGCCATTGAAGGAGGCGCGCCGGACGAGGGCGTTCTGGCTGATCGTGGTGTTCACCCTGTGTACGCCTTTCGTGCAAGGGGCGACGAACCTGCACATGGTGGCCAACTTCCAGGACAAGGGCATGGACAATCTGCTCGCAGTGAGCATCCTTCCAATCTTCGCTTTTTCGGCGATGGTGTCGGTCTTTCCCATGGGGATGCTGCTGGAGCGGCTCCACGTGCGTTATGGAGCGATGCTCCAAGCGGGCGTGCTGATCGTGTCGCTGTTGGTGCTGCTGGTGGCGGACGAATACTGGGAGGCAGTGGTATTCGCGGTGCTGTTCGGCGTGGCGGCAGGCATGCGGAATATCGTGGAGACGCTGCTCCTGGCGAACTACTTCGGTCGTGGCTCCTTGGGGGCGATCAAGGGATTCTCCGCTCCGTTCAGGATGATCAGCCCGATGGGGCCGCTGTTCGCGGGGTTCGTCTACGATGTGTCCGGCTCATACCAGACGGCATTCATCACGTTCGTCGGAGTGGCGTTCGTCATGCTGTTCTCGATGTTGGCGGCGACTCCACCGGTACGACCTACAACCCACGAGTAGAATGCTCGCTCGACGCACCACAGATAGACAGGAGTTGATCCATGGCAGATGCGAATTTCTTTGACGTTGTACGGAGCCAGCGAGGGATCCGTCGCTACGCGCCGGACGAGGTATCCGACGACGTGGTACGCCAGATCATCGACGCGGCGACGTGGGCTCCCAGCGGGAGCAACCGCCAGCCTTGGCACTTCATCGTGATCCGCGACGAGGAGATCAAGCGGCAATTGGGCGATCTCTACAAAGAAGGCATGATGACCCTGGGCGGCACGAAGGCCCCCAAGCCTCCCACGAACGAGCCGGGAGTGCCACCGATCTTCTCCGACGACCTGGCGAGCGTGCCGGTGGTGGTGATGGTTTGCTTGGAGAAATGGCCAGCGCGTGGCAGGGACAACCTGCTCGGCGCGCACATCTTCCCTGCGGTTCAGAACCTGATGCTGGCAGCTGCGGCTCTGGGGTTGGGGACTCGATTAACGACGATCTGGCAACACAAAAACGTTGAGGTCATGGCGCTGTTGGGCATACCAGACACGGTGGAAACGATGGCGATGATCCCGCTGGGCTACCCCGGCGGCGACGAGCATCTGGGCGGCGGCAAGCGCAAGCCGATCGACGACGTGATGCACTTCGATCGTTGGTGAAAACCGTGGATTTGGTGTGAGGATAGCTCTGATGGGCCGGTTGAAAGACTGGCCCATCTTTGTATTGAAGTTAGCGGGCCGGGTCGCTTCTCATGCAGTAAAATCCCACTCATGGCCGCACAAAGCGTACTGATCGTTGAGGACGAAGAGAACCTGAGAGTTGCTCTCCAGTTCAACTTGGAGCAAGAGGGATACGACGTACACTCGGCGCCTGACGGGCTCACCGGTCTTGAGATTGCGCGGCGTGAGCACCCCGACCTTCTGATCCTCGACGTGATGCTGCCTGGCATGAATGGCTATGACATCTGTCGTGAGATCCGGAAGGACTCCGACGTTCCTATCTTGATGCTGACTGCGAAGAGCGAAGAAATCGACAAGGTCGTGGGCCTTGAACTCGGCGCTGACGACTACGTGACGAAGCCCTTCAGCGTGCGTGAATTGATCGCACGGGTGCACGCGCTTCTCAGAAGGAGACGCGGCGAAACGCAGGGAACTGTGATCGGTGATCCGCTGCGTTCGGGCGACCTGAGCGTTGACCTAGCGGGGCACATCGTTCGTAAGGGCGGCGAGATCGTCGAGTTGAAGCCTCGTGAGTTCGAGCTGCTGGCGCTGTTGGTGGCTAACCCTGGCCGCGCCTATTCACGTGGGCAGATCCTCGATGCGGTCTGGGGCCCCAACCATTTTGGTGACGAGCGTACGGTGGATGTCCATGTGCGATGGTTGCGCTTGAAGATCGAGGATGAGCCTTCGGAGCCTCGCCGGATAGTGACGGTTCGCGGGCTCGGCTACAGGTTCGAAGGATGACGCCGTTCCGCGTCGTTCGGTGGCAAGTAGCGGCAGCGTTCGCCCTGACTCTGCTGGCAGCGGGAGTCGCGGGCACCGCCGCTGGGAGCGCAGCGCGGTGGGACATCGTTGGCCTGGTGGTCGCTACGGGAGCCATATCCACGGGATTGTTGATACGCGCGCTCGCCCAGATTGGGTCGTCCGTGAGGGCCGTCGCGGAAGGCGCGGATCGCATGGCAGTTGGCGAATTGACCCAGCGCGTGTACGCGCCGGCCAACGCGGAGACGCGCTACTTGGCAGCGGCGTTCAACCGGATGGCTGATGCTCTGCAATCGACGGTGGAGGGCTTGTCGCTGGAGCGGGCGCGGCTGGCGGCGTTGGTTGAGACGATGGCGGACGGCGTGCTGCTCGTGAACGCCTCTGGGGCGATCGATCTGTCCAACACGGCGGCTCGCGGGATGCTGGCGTTGAACTCAAGCAACGGCTTCTTGCGCGACCCCGATCTCCTGGCGCTCGCGCGGCAGGCGCGAGAGGACGGCGAACGCGCCCAGCAGGACGTGGAGGTGCTGCCAGGCCCACGCTACGTGAGCGCCATTGCGACACCGCTTGATGACGACCGTGTGCTGCTGACGGTGCATGACCTGACGGCGGTACGCCACTTGAATGTTACGCGGCGCGAGTTCGTGAGCAACGTCTCGCATGAGCTACGCAACCCGCTGGCGGCGATGGGTGTGCTGGTGGAGACGCTGGAGGGCGGCGCGGTCTCCGACCCGACGACCGCAGCGGATTTCCTTGCGCGCCTTGGTCAGGAGATCCAGCGGATGAACGCGCTGGTCGCGGATCTGCTGACGCTCTCACGACTGGAGAGTGGGGTCGATGACGGTGGCGTGCTGGTCGTCGACATGGCTGGGGCGTTGGAAGCGGCCCGCGCTGCGGCGATCCAGAAGCGAGGCGAAGAGGCAACCGTAGAGATAGAAGCAGCCCCTAGCGTGCGTGCGGCGATGGATCCGTTCAGGTTCCGGGAGGTCGTGGACAATCTATTGGAGAATGCGCTGCGCTTCACTCCTGCCGGAGGCAGCGTGCGCATGAGTGCGAAGATAGATGGGGATCGAGTGCGCTTCACGATCACGGACACGGGCGAGGGGATCGACGCGGAGCACATACCGCACATATTCGAGCGCTTCTACAAGGCTGACCCGTCGCGCCACGACCCCGGCACGGGCCTGGGGTTGTCGATCGTCCGGCACATCGTCGAGACGCGTGGCGGATCGGTGTCCGTGGAGAGCACGCCGGGTGTGGGGACGACGTTCGAGGTGCTGCTACCGGCTGTGACCTAACCTGACCCTAATCGCGATTTAATCGTTTGTTAATCTCCAGGGCTGAAGCTGGTAGTTGAACCAGGAAGTAAAGCCAAGGAGTAGATTCCCCATCGTGAATCCCATCCGATCTCTCGCAACGTTGGTGATGCTCGCAGGATCGTTGCTGGCCCTAGCAGCCTGTGGCGGTGGCGGCGACGGCACGGGGCTATCAGGGACGATTGAAATAGACGGCTCAAGCACCGTGTTCCCCATCACCCAGGCTGTCGCCGAAGATTTTTACATCTTGCACCCCGGTGCTCGCGTGAACGTCAGCGTGTCTGGTACGGGCGGGGGCTTCAAACGGTTTATCACTGGTGAGACTGATATCTCCAACGCTTCGCGCCGGATCAAGGACGCTGAGGCCGAGTCCGCTGCTGCGAACGGCGTGGAATTCATCGAGATGCGGGTGGCGACCGATGGGCTCTCGGTTCTCGTGAACCTAGACAACGATTTCGTGGAATGCTTGACGGTGGACGAGCTTCGCCTGATGTGGTCGCCGGGTTCGACGATCAACAATTGGAATCAGGTGCGCCCGTCATTCCCAGATCAGGAACTGCGACTCTACGGGCCTGATACGGACTCAGGGACGTTCGACTACTTCACCGAGGAGATCAATGGCGAATCGCAGGTGAGTCGATCGGACTACACGGCGAGCGCCGACGACAACGTGCTGGTGCAGGGCGTTGGTGGAGACAAGAATGCGCTCGGCTACTTCGGGTTCGCCTACTACACGGAGAACACGGACAAGCTGCGGGCGATCGCCATCGATAACGGGGCGGGCTGCGTCGAGCCAACGGTGGAGACGATCGAGAGTGGCGAGTACGCTCCGCTTTCGCGACCGCTGTTCCTCTACGTGAACCGTGCAAGCTTGGACGAGGAGTTGGTCGCGGAGTTCCTGCGCTTCTACATGGGCTCTGCCGCAACGCTTGCGCTGGAAGTGGGGTACGTGCCCGCTGGAGATGAGGTTTACCTAGAGAATCTGCAAGCGGCAGGCCTCTAGCACGCGATGGAGCCGACGAACAACATGGAGAGAGGCCCGGCCCTGCAAGCATCGCTGGGCCGCCGTCGCAAGGGGGAGATTACCGAGCGGGTCGCGCACGGTTTGTTCCTGGCGGCCGCGCTGGTCTCGGTAGCGACAACGGTGGGCATCGTCCTAACGCTGTTCGTGCAATCAGTGGGTTTCTTCTCCGAGGTTTCCCCGTGGGAGTTCCTCACGGGAACGGAATGGTCCCCGATCCTAAAAGATGAGAACGGCGCACGCCACTATGGCGTGCTGCCGCTGGTTGCAGGCACCATGCTGGTGGCAGTGATCGCCGCCGCGCTGGCGATCCCAACTGGGGTCGGGATCGCTATCTTCCTGTCTGAATACGCGCCTGATCGGGTGCGCAAGGTGCTGAAGCCTGCAATCGAGGTGCTCGCGGGCATCCCGACCGTCGTTTACGGCTACTTCGCGCTCACGTTCGTGACTCCGATCCTGCGCAGTATCTTCCCCGAGTTGATCATCTTCAACGCGTTGAGCGCGGGTCTGGTGATGGGCCTGATGATCGTGCCGATGATCTCGTCGTTGAGCGAGGATGCGATGGTGGCGGTGCCACGATCGTTGAGGCAAGCGGCGTACGCTCTTGGCGCGACGCGGTTCGAGGTCGCGTTGCGCGTGGTGTTCCCCGCAGCGTTGTCAGGCATCGTGGCCTCGTTCATTCTCGCGATCTCGCGGGCGATCGGCGAGACGATGCTGGTGACGATCGCGGCGGGCGCTACTCCCCGAATGACGTTGAACCCGTTCGAGAGCATCCAAACGATGACGGCGTTCATTGTGCAGGTATCGCAGGGCGAGGCCCCACGCGGTTCGCTGGAGTACAACACGCTGTTCGCAGTGGGGCTTCTGCTCTTCTTCATGACGTTGGGCATGAACGTGATCGGGTCAATCATCGTGCGGCGATTCAGGGAGAGCTACTAGATGGCATTTGCTGATCGAGACCGGCGATTCCGGCCAAAGTTACCGAGACGTAAGCGATGGGGCACCGCGGTGTACGCGATGCTGGTGCTGTCCATCCTCGTCGGTATCGTGGGATTGGTGACGCTGATCGCGCAGGTGGTGGTGGAGGGTGCAGGCTGGCTTTCGTTCGGCTTCATCACGAACTTCCCGTCTCGATTCCCCGAGCGCGCGGGAGTGTGGGCAGCGTTGTGGGGCACGGTATGGATCATGGGAATCACGTTCCTCTTCGCCGTGCCGGTGGGGGTTGGCGCAGCCGTTTACCTTGAGGAGTACGCACCCAAGAATCGCCTGACGCGACTCATCGAGTTGAACATCGAAAATCTCGCAGGCGTGCCGTCCATCGTCTACGGCCTGCTTGGTCTCGCCGTGTTCATCTCGCTATTGGGACTAGGACGGACGTTGCTCACGGGTGGAATGACGATGGGGTTGCTCGTCATGCCAATCGTCATCATCTCGTCACGCGAGGCGATACGTGCGGTGCCGAGCACGTATCGTGAGGCGGCATACGGCCTGGGCGCGACACGCTTCCAGGTGGTGATGGGTGTGGTACTGCCGCAGGCCGTACCGGGAATCATGACCGGCACCATCCTCGCGATGTCACGAGCCATCGGCGAGGCGGCACCGATGATTGCGATTGCGGCGTTGACGTTCGTCACGTTCGCACCGACCGGGCCGATGGATCGGTTCACCGTACTGCCGATCCAGATCTACAACTGGGTGCAGGACCCGCGCGAGGGCTTCAGCGGCCTTGCCGCAGCGGGCATCATCGTGCTGCTGGTCGTGTTGTTGAGCATGAACGCGATCGCGATTTTGATTCGAAATAAGACGCAGACGAGGTCTGAAGAATGACCACCAAGCCAGAAACATCAACTGCCACTGACTACGTCTTGCAAGCACGGGACGTGGCGGTGTACTACGGCGGCTTCCGGGCGGTGAAGGACATCGATCTTGATATTCCTCGCCATCAGATCACCGCGCTGATCGGGCCATCTGGTTCGGGCAAGAGCACGCTGCTGCGCTGCTTCAACCGGATGAACGATCTGGTGACCGGTTCGTCGGTTGTAGGGAAGATCACGTTCAATGGCGCGGACATCTACGACCATGCGGTAGATCCCACCGAAGTGCGGTCGCGGATCGGCATGGTGTTCCAGAAGCCGAACCCCTTCCCGAAGTCCATCTTTGCGAACGTTGCGTTCGGACTGAAGATCAACGGGTTCCAGGGCGACTTGCAGGAAGGCGTGGAGCGTTCGCTGAAGGCGGCCGCGCTCTGGGACGACGTGAAGGATCGGCTCCACGATAGTGCACAGAAGCTGTCGGGTGGCCAGCAGCAAAGGCTGTGCATCGCTCGAGCGCTCGCGGTTGAGCCAGAGGTTATCCTGATGGATGAGCCTGCCTCGGCGCTGGATCCGATCTCGACGTTGAAGATCGAGGAGTTGATGCGCGATCTGAGTGCGAACTACACCATTGTGATCGTTACGCATAATATGCAGCAGGCCGCTCGGGTTTCGGATCGGACTGCATTCATGACTATGGACGAGGATCGGGCGGGCTATCTGGTGGAGATCGGCCCCACGCAAGAGATGTTCACCAATCCGCGCAATGAGCGGACAGAGGCCTACATAACAGGCCGATTCGGGTAGGAGAGAATCATGACAAGCTCAAACCGAGCTTCGTTCGATCGGCAGCTTGAGGATCTACAGAATGAGCTGCTCGAGCTGGGCGGGATGGTTGAGAAGGCGATAGCGAAGTCGGTCGAGGCGTTGCGCACGCGAGACCTCGATGGGTCGCGCGAGGTCGTCGCCGACGATGACAAGGTTGACAAGGCCCGCTTTGACATCGAGGAGAAGTGCATCTTGTTGATCGCGCAGCAGCAGCCGCTGGCGAAAGATCTGCGACAGATCATCGCGATCCTGCACATCTCCGTTGAACTAGAGCGGATGGGCGACTACGCGGAAGGCATCGGCAAGATCAGCTTGCTGATGGGAGACGCCGCACCGCTGAAACCATTGATAGACATCCCAAGGATGGCGGGGCTGGCATCAAGCATGCTGCACCGAAGCCTGGACTCGCTGGTCAACTGCGATGTGGATGCGGCGCTGGCGGTCTGCGACGACGACGACGAGGTCGATCACCTCTACGATCAGGTGTTCCGCGAGTTGCTGACGTTCATGATCGAGGATCCCAAGACGATCCAGCGCGCGACCTACCTGCTGTGGACGGCACACGATATCGAGCGCATGGCAGATCGTGCGACGAACGTGGCGGAACGTGTCATCTTTTCTGTTACGGGGAAGATGCCGACTTCGACCGCCTTCAAGGACTAGGGCTCGCGCCTAGCCGTCGCAAATCAATCACTTACTAAAAACGCGCCTCGCTTCTGCGGGGCGCGTTTTTCTTTTGGTTGAAATATCTAGTACACATCGCCGTAACGCGACGGTAATCCTCCCGACACAAGTCACTCCTAACATGACCCTATGCAAGTTTTGGCGCGTTCGCGTGGGTTTTCCATACTCCGTGCGCAGTGTTCTGGACCGCCTCTGCGGGCTACCCGAATCTCGCTCCCGCGTTGTTCATTGGCGACGGTGACTAGAGGACGGATGCGCAGATAGTGATCTACCAGCAGTGAGTGTTGCCGATTGAGAACTGACCCGCCGGGGAGTATCAACTCTCCGGTGATTTCATAGGTGATGGAAATGACAGGAACCAAAGAGATCGTTGTGGACGCTGTGGCGAGAGTTGCGATCTACGAGGGGCAGCGGGTGGAACTCAGCCCGCGTGAGGCCATGCTGCTGAGAATGCTCGTGGATGATGGAGGACGTGTGCTGAGCCGTGACGAGATCGTTGATCAGGTGTGGCACGGTCAGGCTGCCAACCCACGCGCAGTGGACGTGGCGGTGTTCAGGCTCCGGACCCGCTTGAAGCGGATCGGGCACCCCGGCATCCAGACGGTTTTCGGACGTGGATACCGCTTGGCCGCGTAGGTACCTAAGTGCCGGGGGACTCCCTGATTCGCTGGATGAGTTCCGTTGAGGAGATACCCGGCGTGTAGGGCACCGTGCGGAAGATGCCCAGGGCCATCGGCACGCCGTAAAGTCGTTCAGTGAGCGCAGGGTCGAAGTCGTCGCCGTGGACGATCAGGTCTATGGCATGACGGTCGATCCACTCTTGCGTGACGACCAGCGGGGCGTCTGGCACCACTTCATCCACGAAGCGACAGCCGCGCACGGACGCGATGCGTTCCTCCATGGTCATGATGGGCGTTCGCTTGTAGCCCGCGACGGTGGCGTCGGAGTGGATACCCACGATCAGGTGGTCGCCGAAGGCGCGGGCTTGCTCCAGGAAGCGGACGTGGCCGAAATGGAAGAGGTCGGCCACCATGTCAACGTAGACACGGGTCACCGGTTGGAATCCTGCGATCTGATAGGCATGCCCGGATGGTACATGGAGCGGCCGTGGCTGGCCTAGGGGCTCGCCCGCTTGGCGAACCACGCTGCGACAGATGCCAAGGTGATCAGGATCGCGCACGGTGGTAGTAGGAATAACAAGAAGAATGTCGGCGGACCGGAAGACGAGATGCCGATGAAGCCGAACGCGCTGCCTGATGCGAGCGCGGCGAATCCCGCGACTACGGCGGCGATGAAGATCCGTGGCTGTGGCGGTCCGCCTGACAAACGCGACGAGACGGCACCTGTCAGCAGTAGGATCGCAGTGACGAATAGAGATAGCGCGTAGATGACTGTGAAGTAGGGGACATCGAACTCCCTGTCTTCGTAGACCACCCAACTCATCCACGCTGCCGCACCTGACGCGAGCAGCCCAAAGACTCCACCGAACATGGCCGCGGTGGTTGCACGGGTTCGCATCATTTGCGGCCGCGACCTCTGCTGTAAGAGCTAAGCATACAGAAAATCTATTCAGTGAGGGCGAGTATCGTGGCAGAATCACGAGGCTCGATGCACACGCCCATGCGGGCCGAAAATAGCGTGGCGACATCCGCCGCAAGCGCACGATCAGCGACGCGTTGACGGATCATCCACGCTCCGGCGACGACCAGCGCGAGGCTTGGCACAAGGGTTGCATAAGTAAGCAGATTCACGTCCGGCATCAACGACCTCCACACTCGATATGCAAGTGTGACGTGCGGGGGTGTGGGAAAGTTCCGCTACTCGATAGCACGCAAAGCGCGGTGCACCTTCTCGGCGCTCAGGGGTAGCGAGCGCACGCGAACCCCCGTCGCATCGGCGATGGCGTTCGCGATGGCTGGCGCTGGCATGTTGATCGCCTTGTTGCCGATGCCACGCACGTTGAATTGGCCGTGACCGACATCGGAATCCAGAATGACCGTGGTGAGTGGAGGCATGTCCCCCATCGTCGGAATCTTGTAGTCGATGAACGAGGCGACGGCGACGCGGCCGTTGTCCAGCGGTAGCTCCTCCATGAGCGCGTGGGCGATGCCCTGGTTCACACCCCCGTTGATCTGCCCCTGGAAGCCGATCGGATTGATGATCTGACCGGTCTCGTGAACAGCCGTGTAGCGCAGCAGGCGCACCCCGCCTGTTTCGGGGTCGACGTGGACTTCGGCCACGTGGGCCACGAAGGACGCGTACTCGGAATTCCACGGTTCATCAGCATCGCCACGCCCGATCACGGGGTGGCCAGCGCGTTCGACGAGCTCTGCGATGGGCACCTGCTGATCGGACGTTGGGTTCCGCAGGACGCCGTCTTCGATAACGGCATCGCCAGAGTCCCATCCCATCAATTCAGCCGCGAGATTCTGTAGCTGCTGCGTGACATCGCGCACTGCCAGCGAGCCCACGAGCGTGATCATGCGTGCGCCACGGTCGCCCCCCAGGCCCGCATCGGTTGGGCCTTGCGCGGTTGACCACGGCGCGCGGTCGATCTGATCCATCGGCACGCCGAGACCTTCGGCGACGACCTGCGCGAGGGTCGTGTAGGTGTCGATCCCCAGCCCGTAGGTGGGCATGCTTATGGTGATCGTGCCGTCGGCGTTGACCTGCACGGCCGCGTGGGCGTCGCCACCGATCTCCCCATGGACATCGATCGAGATGCCACGACCTACGTTTGAAGGCTTGGGTTCGTGGTAGCCAGACGCTTCGAGGGCCTGATCCAGCGACTCTTTCATGCGGGTGGCTTGAGCGCTAGCGCTATCTGGTGATGAAGGTGGAATCCAAAGCCCCTGGATGGCCATGTCGGCCTGCTGGTGGATGAGATTCTTGAGGCGTACGTCGTCAGGCGTCATGCCCAGAGCCTTGGCAACCTCGTCCACGTGGGATTCGGAGGCGAATGTGCACTGGAAGGGGCCTGGGCCACGCATGTACCCGCAAGCGATAGTGTTGGTGTAGACCTGGTAGGAGTCGATCGTGACGTTCGGTGTGCGGTAGGGGCCGGTGGCGCCAGCGACCAGGAGGCCTCCGGCACTGGGCACGATGTCGTAGGCGGAATACGCGCCGGTGGCGAAGTACGCCTCGACCTCCCATGCGGTCAGCGTACCGTCGCGCTTGGCGCCCGCTTTGATGCGGATGATCGACGGGTTGCGGGGGTGCATGGCGGTGAGTTCCTCTGCGTAATCCGCGAGGAACCGCACGCTGCGCCCCGTGCGCTTGGCCAGCAGGTAACACAGGGCCGCTTCGGTGCCGTCGGTCTTGCCCCCGTAGGAGCCCCCGAGCAGCGAGAAGTTGACCACGATCTTGTCCGGGCTGATGCCAAGTACCCGGGCGAGTTCGGTGTGGTTGACGCCCGGCGTCCCGCTGGCCAGCCAGACCTGCGCGGTGCCGTCGGCATCGAGGGACACCAGGCAGGTGTGTGGCTCGAAGTACATCTGGTGGATCAACGGCGTTTCGTACGTACGCTCCACGATCACGTCCGCGTCGGCGAATCCGACGGTCGTGTCCCCCGCCGCCAACGTGATGTGGCCGTAGGCGTTCGATGGCGTGGCGATGGGAGCCACGTCCTCGTAGGAGTTGAAATCGGGGTGGATGATGGGTGCGCCCGGTGCCAGCGCCTCTGCCGCCGACAGCATCGGTGTAAGTTCTTCGTAGTCGACGTCGATGAGCGCTAGGGCGGCAGTAGCGATATCAGCGTCGTCAGCACATACGGCGGCGACGCGCTCGCCTGCGAACCTGACCTCGTCCCACGCTAGCAGCGGCTCGTCGCGGTACGCGATGCCCGTGCGCATGCCGCGAACGTCTTCTCCCGTGAGGATCGCATGGACGCCGGGCAGGGCGGCGGCGCGGGTGGTGTCGATACGCAAGATGCGGGCGCGAGGGTAGGGGCTCCGCAGTAGCTTGGTCCACAACGCGGATGGCTGGTGGGCGTCCACCGCGTACTTGGCGGCGCCTGATACCTTCTCTGGGCCCTCCAAGCTCTTGGTGGGCTGACCGATGAATCTATGAGTAGTCATGGGGAGGAACTGTAGCAGGTGGTGGGCTGCTATGGTTCACGGCCTATGCCTGACAGTGCCCCGTGCCTTACGCTCAGGGTATGTCAAAGCTTCCTGTATTTCTGATCGGTGGCGCGGGGCCTGTAGCTCCGCGTGAGTTTGCTGCACTGATCGCCGCCCTCGGCCCTGTGCGCCAGGTTGTACCGCTGGATATGCTCGTGTTCCATGGCGGGCCGCCGGAGCCCGGATTTTCGTTGGACACCGAGACGAACGCGTTACTGCGGTCGATGGACGAGATCGGCGCCGATGGTGCGCACATCGTCGGGTACTCCGGCGGCGCGGCTGTCGCGTTGGCTTTCGCTTGCGATCACCCTGGGCGCGTGGCCTCGCTAACGTTGGAGGAGCCAGCCTGGATAGGTTCGGATGGGGCGACGGTACTGGAGGAGCGCTTCTGGGGCGACCTCACCGCTGCGATGGAGTTGCAGCCCTATGAGGCGTTGTTGGGTTTCCGCGACCTCATGGTCCAGCCTCAGGTGAGTGCGTCGCTACCGGCAGTCGCAGCGGATGCGCCGTGGATCCGCAGTCTGGTGGAGGGCGTGCGTGTGTCGATAGGAGCGTTCGCGGGCGCAGAGGTGGACTGGGCTACGCTCCAGCGATCGCCGTTCCCGATCTACGCAGTCGTGGGTAGCTTGAGCAACCCGGTCTTCGAGCTCCGATCACGTCGGTTGGCTGAGCGACTGCCACGCGCGACTGTTGAGGTGTTCGAGGGATTGCATCACGTGGTGCCCCCGCATCGCGCTGCTGCTGAGGAATTGGCGGCTCGCTTGCAGGCCATGTGGGCGCAGGCTGAGTAGCCGACAGACGCAAAGAAGCTCCGCTGAGCAAGCGGAGCTTCTTTGCGTCGTGGGTAATGTTGTGCCGCGAGCGGCTACTTACTTAAGGTCGTTGACCTTGTCGATCGCCACAGGAGTGGTACGTTCGAAGATCAAACTAGCGCCGCCGCGAGGCTTGATCTCCAGGATGAACGTGTCCTCTGTTTGGATCCGGGGGTTCAGGTGGGCAACGTCTATGGTGATCTCGAATTTCTCGTTGTTTTCGAGGAGGTTGTCGGCGTCGCCTTTGCCGACTTCGGTCTTGGTCCAAGCCATGTCCGCGACTTCCTGGTAAACGTCGAAGTAGGAAATGATCGTGGTATGGGTCAAGGTGTTCTCATCGGAGAGCACACCATTGCTGTTGGAGTCGGTAGTGGTGGTCATGTTGATGCCATTACCACCGATCCCGTTGCTTAGGATGAATACGATCTCGTCCACGCTGTCGTCGTTGTCGGTGTCCTTCGCAACCACCGAGCCCGAGAGGGTCATGCTGCTGCGAGCGTTGTCGATGCCCGTGTAGACGGCTTCTTTGCCTTTTTCAGACGCGAACAGGCCGGCGGATAGAACGGTGTATGCAAAGACCGAGGCCACAACCACGAACGAGATCATGATGATCGCGGTTTCGAGACCGGTGATGCCTCGTTGATCGCGTTGGATCATTTGGAACGGTTGAGTCATGTGCATGCTGACCTTCATATCGAAGCCACGATGGGCAATTCGACGCCGCGTCTGAACCCCATATGGGCGTTCCGGCTCGACGTACTACCCTAAAGTACTAGACCTTCTAGGCAGGCACGAGAAGGCGAGCACTTAGTTCCGTTGCGGTAAAACACGCATCGGTGTTGGGGGTGTGCCCCGGGAAGCGCTTCTATGCGCGTTTGGCCACGATGCCGACGAGGGCGTTGGCGGCGGCTTCAACCAGGAGTTCGGCAGTCCATGACTCCCGATGCTCCTGGGCTTGGGGCCAGCCCGCGACGAGCAGAGCGAACTCTCGGTGGAGATGTTCACGCTCGCAGAGTTGGGCTTGCTCGCCGATCAACTCTTCGACCCGTTGGTTGAAATCGGCCTGGCGCCAGAAGGCCGGAGTGCTGGCCTTCTTCCGCAATTTGGCAGAAGAGCTTTCCCGCAGGAGTAGCAAGTCGGCCGTGTTGAGCAGTACGCGCCGTTGGACACCGGTGTAGTCCATAGAGCTCGAGAGCAGGGCCGTCCCGGTGGGAGAACATGTAGAAGTCATGCTATGACTTTAGGCGTGTTGAGCCGTCGTTGAGAAAACATCGGGTTGCGATGCGGTTGCGGTTCGGTGTCAGCCTGCCGGTTAGCGGACGCCGTCCAGTTGCTTTTCCAGCGCCTCGGCATCCGCTGGCGAAAGGTTGAAGTAGGAGGCGGCAGGGTGGTGGAAGACTAACGCGCTTACCGACCCTTCGGGATCCATCATGAACTCTTCGGTGAGCTGAACGCCGATGTGCTGGTCCGGGTGGAGCAACTCCCAGAGTCCGGCTTGGTCCTCAAGGCGAGGGCAGGCGGGGTAGCCAAACGAGTATCGCTTGCCGTGGTACTTGGCCTTGAACAGGTCCAACGCCTCGGTGCCAGGCGCGTCAGCGAATCCCCACATGGCGCGCATGCGTTGGTGGAGCAATTCAGCGAACGCTTCCGCGCCTTCGATGGCAAGCGATTGCAGGATGTGCGAGGCGAGGAAATCACCATCGCTATTCCACTGGTTGGCGAGCGCACGGACGCCACGGCCTACAGACGTTACGAATGAACCCACGTAGTCAGGAATACCGCTGGCCAACGGCTGGAGGTAATCAGCAAGGCAGTAGTGGTCGTTCTGGGACTGGCGTCCGAAGTGGAACCGCCGGAGCTCTTCTTTGCCGTCCGGGGACAGGATGACGATGTCGTTGCCTTCGGAAGCTGCGCGATAGAACCGATAGACAGCGCTGGCCTGGATGTCGGTTCGTTCGAGCATCACGGTCTCGATCTCGCGAACCCTGCGGTGGAGATCGACAGCCTTTTGCTCGCCAGCCGCGAGGGACTCGGTGAAGCGTCCGCGATAACCGAGGTGCCGCACGTACAGCATCTGGGGGTTGATGTACGGGAACAACTCAGTGAGGTCGAAGTCGCTGAGAACGTGGTTGTTGAGGTCTGGCGGACGTGGTGGTTCTGCGACCGCTACGATGCTAGACGTGGTGGCGACGACTGCGTCTGCGTCTGGCGTGGGCTTCTGGTTGGCCGCCTCTGCCGCCATGAGCGCAGCGGCTTCTGCCGTCAGCGAGGTCATCAGCGCGGCGCGTTCCTCGTCATCGACGATCGTCCTCGCTAGCGCGAGACCGGACATAGCGTCATGTGCGTAGGCCACGAGGCCGTCGTATTCGGGCGCGATGCGGAGGCGTGTGAACCGGTTGGTGAGCGCGGCGCCGCCTACGAGGACTGGGCACGAGATGCCAGCGGCTTTCAGGTCGCGCACGGAATCCACCATCATCTGTGCGGATTTCACGAGAAGACCAGAGAGGCCGATGATGTCTGGCTTGTACTCGTTGTGGGCATCGATGAGCTGCTGAGGCAGCACCTTGATGCCCAGGTTGATGACCCTGTAGCCGTTGTTGGACAGGATGATGTCTACGAGATTCTTGCCGATGTCGTGGACATCGCCCTTCACTGTCGCGAGGATCATCGTGCCTCTGACGGCAGACTCACCGCTCTCCATGTGAGGCTCTAGGTGCGCGACCGCTGCCTTCATGGCCTCGGCGGACTCAAGGACCTCGGCCACGATAAGCTCGTTGTTGCCGAAGAGACGGCCCACCTCGTCCATGCCAGCCATGAGTGGGCCGTTGACGATGGCTAGCGGCGCCATGACCTTGAGCATTTCGTCGAGGTCGTCGAATAGGCCTTCTTTTGAGCCTTCCACGATACACGCTGCGATGCGTTGCTCGGGGGGGAGATTCATGTCGCGCGTGGGGCCTTGTTCGACCTTGCGCTCGCGGAACTGCGCGGCGAAGTCGGCGATGGGGGTTTCTCCCTGCCACCAGATGAGGTCTTCGGTAAGCTTGCGCTCTACGTCGGGGATGGACGCGTAGCGCACCATCCTCTCGGAGTTCACGATGGCCATGTCGAGACCGGCCTGGACACAGTGGTACAGGAACACGGAGTTCAGCACCTCACGCCCAGCAGGCGGTAGCCCGAACGAGACGTTGGATATCCCCAGGATCGTCTTGGTCGCGGGCATCGCCGCCTTGATCAGGCGCACACCCTCGATCGTCTCCACTCCCGAGCCGGTGTAGTTTGCGTCGCCCGTGCCCACGGGGAACACGAGTGGGTCGAAGATGATGTCTTCCGGCGGCACACCGTATTTAGTGGTGAGCAGGTCGTATGAACGCTGCGCCACTTCCAGCTTGCGTTCGCGCGTGATGGCCTGTGCCTGCTCGGGGTCGTCATCGATGCAGCCAACGATGAGCGCCGCGCCGTAGCGACGTGCGATGGGGACGACGCTCTCGAAGCGCGCTTCGCCGTCCTCAAGGTTGATGGAGTTGATGATGCACTTGCCAGGTGTGCGCTTCAGGGCTTCTTCGAGGACTACGGGGTCGGTGGTGTCTATCACCAGCGGCGCCTTGACCTTGCGGGTGAGCCTCTCCAAGAAAGTGATGATGTCGGAGGCCTCGTCGCGGTCGGGGTCCTGGAGGCAGACATCGAGGATGTGGGCGCCGTTGCGCACCTGTAGCCGGCCGATCTCGGCGGCTTCCTCGAACTTCCCTTCCCTGATGAGCCGCTTGAACTGACGGCTACCCAGGACGTTGGTGCGCTCGCCCACGATGATGGGGCGCTTCTCGTCGCTGATGACCAGCGTTTCAAGCCCGGACACGGCGGTCTCGTCGCGCGGCGTCGATTGGTGAGGGCGCTTGCCACGGGCTGCCGCGACGATGTGTCGAACGTGCTCGCCCGTGGTGCCACAGCACCCGCCGATGACGTTGACCCAGCCCTCATCGGCGAAGGAGGCGAGCGTACGAGAGATCATCTCGGGAGTTTCGTGGTAGTGGCCATTCTCGTCGGGCAACCCCGCGTTGGGGATCGCGGCGATGGGGAACCGGGCGATGCCCGCCAGCGTACGGATGTGGTCACGCATGAACTCTGGCCCGGTGGCGCAGTTCATGCCCATCCATAGCAGGTCGCGGTGCGAGATGGAGTCGTAGAACGCTTCGATGTCCTGGCCACCAAGGGTGGTGCCCATGGTCTCGATCGTGGCTTGAACCGCGACGGGGATGTCGAACCCAGTCTCGGCGCTTGCTCTGTCGATGCCTTCGAGGGCGGCTTTGACGTTCAGCGTGTCCTGGGAGGTTTCCATGAGGAGCAGGTCCGCGCCACCGTTGATGAGGCCGACGGCTTGCACGCGATAGTGCTCGGCGAGATCGTCCCACGTCACGCCACCGGTGACGGAGATCGCCTTGGTGGTCGGGCCCATCGAGCCTGCCACGAAGCGAGGAGCGTCGTCGGTTGAGTATTCGTCGGCGCATTCGCGGGCTATGCGAGCAGCAGCTTCGCTTATCTCCAGCGCTCTGTCGGCGAGGCCATACTCGGCGAGCACCAAGGGCGTGCTGCCGAACGAGTTGGTCTCGATGACATCGGATCCCGCTTCAAGGAACGACCGATGGATGCTCCTGATGGCATCTGGATTGGTGATGTTTAGGAACTCGTTGCAGCCCTCATACTCAGGGCCTCCGAAATCCTCGGCGGTCAGATCAAGATCCTGAATGCCGGTGCCCATGCCTCCATCCAAAACGATGACGCGAGAGGCGATGAGGTCGCGCAGCAGCCGGACTCGAGTTTCCCTGTCCATGGATATCCTTCAGCCAGCCAGTTTTGAGGGTGAGCGACGAATTCCGTCGCACCTCTAGTGTAGCGCGTCTAGGGCTGCGCTTGGTGGGGGTGCGCCAGCAATCTGCGTGTTGGTTCCCTACCGTGTGTGCAGTGCCGCGACCGCTTCGCTCTCGTCACGCTTGGCGACGAACGCGGTACGCAGGTCGGCGGAGCCCTCCCACCAGTCGGCCCCCTCGGGCAGGATCATCCACCCACTTCGCGTGCCATAGACGCTCGGTTCGTCGACGCCTGGCGGCGCAACGTTGCCGTCCTCCAGAGCGTGCATCGCCTCCAGCAAGCGTTTGCGCGTGCGGATGATCATGGCGTCAGACACGCCAAGGTGCTCCCGCGAGCGATCCATGGTGGTGCCCATCGATTCAGTGGCCATGGTGTCGTGCATGACGAACCCGCCGCCGATGCCGGTGTACGACTCGGTCTTCTGGTTCTCGCGGTCAACTAGGTAATCGTTCTCAACGCGCTGGACGGGCCGGTGCCTGCCCAGCCAGTCGGTGGTGTCATCCTGGTATTGGTGGGTGCGACCGGCACGCTCATTCGCGCTGGCCTCCACACTCCAGAAGACGACGTGGTCGTCGTCCACCGGCACCCACATGCGGATCGCCTGGGACGACCCGGCGGCGGGTGTGGGAGTCATCGTGAAGCAGGGGAACAGGAAGTGGGCGAGCCTCCAATAGGTGGTGCCTTCTTCGGCTGGTCGGTAGGCACCGTAGCTCGTGCCGAAGGGCGAGTCCTTCACCTCGTACTTGAACTGGTCGCGCAGGCGATGGCGGTAGTACATGCCGGTGCCTGGCGTCAGCTTGGACACGTCTATTATCGCGGGCGCGTGCAGGTATTCGCTGTGGAGCGTGTCGATGTCGCCTTCGAGGGCCTGGAGCCAGTTGCAGTAGCGCAACGTCCGGCTAACGTGGGATGCGCCGTCGCTGAGGTTCGCCTCGATAGCAGGCATGGCTGGCGGAACATCGCGTGGGCCCATGTAGGTCCAGATGATCCCTCCGCGCTCCTCGCAAGGGTAGGCGGCAACGCTGACTTTCGACTTGAAGTTGTTCTCTTCGGGCTCGCCTGGCTGGTCGATGCAAGCGCCGGTGATGTCGAATTTCCAGCCGTGGTAGGAGCAGCGGATGCCTTCTTCCTCGTTGCGTCCGAAGAAGAGGGAGGTGCCGCGGTGCGGGCAGAAGTGATCCACTAGGCCGATCTTGCCGGACGTGGTGCGGAAAGCCACCAGATTCTCCCCCAGCAAACGAACACGCAGGGGAGAGCCGTCAGCCTGCAACTCATCGCTGGTAGCGACGGGTAACCAGTACTGCCGCATGAGGTTACCCATGGGGGTGCCTGAACCTACTTGGCTGATGAGTGCGTTCTCTTCGACCGATAGCATACGAGCCCTCCTGCCCAGCGTCCGGTTCCCGCTTGTGCCGGTCCCGGTCCCGCTAGTGACGGTGAAATCTGGCGCATCATACGACACGCCGGAGGGCTATCCCAGCCGCCAGCTTGCGCTTTGACTAGCGCTGCGGCAATTCGAAGAAGAAGGTGCTGCCGTGCTCCACGGCACTTTCCACCCAGATACGGCCGCCGTGTTGTTCAACGACCCACTGGCAGATGGCGAGACCGAGCCCCGTACCGCCCTGGTTGCGTGAGTCGCCCTGCTGAACCTGATGGAAGCGGTCGAAGATTAGTGGGATCTGGTGCTCCGGGATGCCTCGGCCGTGGTCAGCCACGCTGAACCGGATACCCCCTCGCGTCTTTGTTACTCCCACGGCAACGGATGAGCCAGATGGCGAAAACTTCACCGCGTTGGCGATAAGGTTGATCAGCGCTTGGACTATCCGGTCCGGGTCGGCGACGAGCCTCATGTCAGTCGATGTTGGCTCGATTGTCACGCCCGCGTCGTCGGCGATCGCTGATGCAGCGTGAGTTGCCTGCTCGATCAGGAAGCTAGCCTCGCACGTGATCGGGCGTAGCTCGATGCGTCCTGCGGTCATGCGCTCCAGATCCAGCACATCGTTGACCAGTCGCGTGAGCCGCCCCGAGTTTTCCGCGGCGATTTCCAACATGCGATGGATCTTTTCGGGCAGAGGGCCGAGAGCCCCGCTGATGACGAGCCCTACGCCTGCCTCAATAGCCGTGAGCGGCGTGCGTAGTTCATGATTCACCATACCCAAGAATTCATCTTTCAAGCGTTCGACTTCTTTGCGCTCGGAGATATCGACGATCATCCGGACCCCAAAAAGAAACTCATCTTGCTCGTTGCGCACCGGCGCGGTAACGATATGGGTCCAGACTTCGGTGCCGTCTGTGCGCACCAGGAGGCGTTCGACCGCGATCTCACCGCCTCCGGACGCCAGCATGCGGGTTCGGTGCAGACCCGTGCTCGGGTGAACGGGTGATCGGAAGTGGGAAAGCGTCTTGCCGAGAATCTCCTCCACGGGGCACCTAAGCAGCCGCGCTAGTGCTGGGTTAACCGCTGTGATGGTCGAGTCCTCTGCGACCAGCGCGATCCCCGCTGGAGTCGATTCAAACAGCGAACGGAAGCGAGCTTCACTCTCCTGGACTTGGTCGGCCGCAGCCTTCTCAGCAGTGATATCGTCAAGCGTTCGCAAGATGCCGATTCGTCCGTCGGTGTGGTCGCGGAAGGCCGACGTTGTCACCTTCGCCCACATAGACGTCCCATCTGCGCGCTGGAAGTGGCGGTCATACACCTGTGTGTTGAGGGTGTCCGCCCGAACCTGATCTCCGCTCGACGGAGCGTCGGTCTCGTACCCTGCGGTACGGAATTCAGAGAGTCGATGGCCGTGTAACTCATCTTCGGTTCGTCCGAGCATCTGTAGGAGAGCAGGATTGACCCGCTCGATGGCCCGGTCTGGCCCAGAGACAGCCATGCCCAGTGGGGACGACTCGAACAGCTGACGGAAGCGTTCCTCGCTTGCTTTCAGCTCCTCTTCCGCCTGTTTCCGGTCGGTGATGTCCTCCAACGCTTGGATGGAGTAAAGGAACTTGCCCACTGAATCTCTAACTGCGATCTCGGTTCCTTGGACCCAGCGGTGCTGCCCGTTGGGCCGGAGATAGGGCTTCAGCAACATGTGGTCATCGATCTCGCCAGCGACGAGTTTCTCGTGATTACGGTTGCCCTCGGGTACGAACCAAGGGGGGCACAGCGATTGCATCGTTGTGCCGACCAACTCATCCTTGGTTCTGCCAAATATGACTTGCCCCGCCGGGTTGATGTCAACGATGTTGTCGTCTTCGTCCTTGAGTGCGATGCCGATCGGGGCCGATTCGAACAGGGTGTGGAACCGCCGCTCACTACCCCGCAACTCTTCCTCGGCGATCTTCCGTTCCGTCACGTCTTCCACCGTCATGATGGAGTATTGGAAGACTCCGTTCTTGTCGCGAACGGCGTGGTCACGCCCTCTGGCTGAAACCGTTAATCCGTCGCCAGCGACCCACTCGCGATCGAATTCCCTGGAGTCAAAATCCCCGGCAACCATCCTGGCGTGCGAATGATCTCCTGGTTGCGGAGGAGGGTTGGGTGCGAACGCCAGAAGGATCTTGCCAATGACCTGGTCCTCGCTCCGCTTCAAGATGCCGAGGAATGCTTTGTTGACTACTTGGATGTGGTTATCGCGATCTTTGATGGCGATGCCGATCGGCGCGAATTCAAAGAGTTCCCGGAAGCGTTCTTCGCTCCCCACGAGGCTTTCCTCGGCCTCACGCTGGGCGGTGATGTCCTCGAAGATACGCAAGACGTGCACCAGCTCGCCGCGGTCGTCCAGGACGGCAGATGCGGTGATCCGGGCCCACATGGGACTTCCGTCCCCGTGCGCCAGCGGGAGGACAACGCTGATCGCTGGCCCCTCTCCTGCCTGCAACCGTGGTCGGATGCCCAAGTTGAATACGGACTGATCCGCGCCAGGACGGCCGAAGTCGTTGAGCCGTTTCCCGATGACATCGGCTTCGTCTCTTCCGAACATCGCGAGGAACGCGGGATTCACTTCGGCGATAGATTTCTGGCGTGTCGAAACTGCGATCCCCATCGGTGAGGATTCAAAAAGCAACCGATAGCGCGTCTCGTTAGCCAACAGCTCCGCTTCGACTTCCCGTTGGGCGGTGATGTCCTCAACCATCCGCAGGACGTCGAGAAGCTCTCCAGTGTCGTCGCGGATCGCCGATGCGGTGACTTTGGCCCACATCAGAGTGCCATCGCCTCGCAGGACGGCGCGCTCGGAGGTGAGCGGCTCGTCGCGCTCCCGGTCGTGTTGGAGGCGATCGCGCGTGTGGGCCGGTTGCTCATGTCCGGGAGCTCCGAAATCTGACAACCGCTTCCCAACGATCTCCTCTTCGGTTCGACCGAGCATCGCCAGCAGCGCTGGATTCGCTTGAGTGATGGATCGTTCGCCGGAAGACACGAATAGCCCTATGGGGGCGTTCGTGAACACCAACCGACTCCGCTCTTCGCTTTCAGTCACTCGTTGATGAGCAAGCACTCGTTCGGTCACGTCCCGAATCATGCCTGTGAATAGCGGCTTGCCTTCTACAGTGGCTTCGCTTACCGAGAGGTCTACGGGGAACACGGTGCCATCTTTGCGCACCGCGTTCGTGGTGTGAATCGTCGAGAGGAGGTCGGGTATTCCGCCTGGGGGAGGTGCCTTCCGGTGGGCTAGCACTTCCATGTACGCGGCGACCCTGGTCCGGCCTGGTTCCGGAACCAGCATGCCGGCGTGTTGGCCTATCAACTCCCCATGGTCGTAACCGAACATGGTTTCGGTCGATGGATTCACGGTCTCGATGACTCCGTTGTCGTTGAGCGTGACCACGGCGTCGCTAGTGTTGTTCAGGATCGACTGCAGCCGACCGGCGACCTTTTGGGCGTGCGATGCCGCGAGCTCTAGACCATGCTCGATGCCCTGTAGTCGCGCGACTTCAGCCTCAAGTTCAGCTATGCGGTCATCCACTGCCTGCCGTTTCCGTTGATCAAGCTCGGTCAAGAATCGTATCTCCAGGATGCCCGTTGGAGCGGACCACGGTTTTCGAGTATGTCGAGAATAGGGCGGAACAAAGCAAAAAGCGTTGCAGCCTGGTTGCAATCAGGGGGCGTAGGCGCGCCAATCGGTGTATCTAGGCGCGCGCCACTATGGGCCTATTGCCAATATTGGCCTATTGATCGTAGGTAAATACCGACCGTCCCCCGGAGTCGCTAGCACGATGTACATGGCTACCGCTACGAGTGGCGAGCCTTCACGATGTCCGATAGACGCTCAGCGATCATGATGACCGTGAAGTTGGTGTTGGCGTGCGTCACCGTGGGCATGATCGACGCGTCAGCTACGTAGAGGTTGTCCAGCCCGTGAACCTTCAGGTTGCTGTCGACAACCGCCATCGGATCGGACGCTGGGCCCATCATGCACGTGCCTACGCCGTGGTGGTAGCTGTCGTAGGTCGACTGTGCGTACTCGCCCCAATCGTCGCCAGGGCCTGGCTGGATCAGCGGGCCGTAGTAGGGAGTCATCGTCTCCCCTCGCACAAAATCCTGGATGAACTCCATCGCCGTCGTCATCGCCTTTACGTCGTCCGGATGCTGGAGCATGGCGTCCACGATCGTCGGGAGTTCATGTGGGTCTGTGCTGGCGAGGTGGACCCGACCCCGGGCACGCTGCTCGATCAGGTTCGCGGCGACGGGCATCAGCGGCTTCAGGCCCTCCATGATGATCGGCGCGCGCATGTAGAGGTGGAAGTTGGCGTTGGGTAGCGCCGGGTCACTCTTGAACAGGAGTCGGAATCCAGAGACTACCCAGTCCGGGTCGAATCCTTCGAACCCTTCAAACACCATGTTCACTGCCGCGTGGTCCTGGTAGTTGCCGCCGATCCCTTCGAGCGCGTGAACGACCTTGATGCCCAGCTTCTCCAGCTCAGCGGCAGGACCAACGCCGGAGAGTTGGAGGATCTGCGGGCTGTGGTAAACACCCGCGCTCAGCACGACCGTATCGGCTGTAGCGCTCAGCGTTTCGCCGTCGTGCTCGTACACGACCTCGTTGACGCGCGTACCGTCGATCTTCAGCGAGACGACAGGCGCGTCAGCGATGATGGTCAGGTTCGCCCGCTCACGAGCAGGCCCCAGGTATGCCACCGCCGTCGACTGCCGAAGACCGTCTTTCACGTTCTGCGCTGACGGCCCGATGCCCTGGGGATCGGGCACGTTCAGGTCGGGGCTGATCTGGTAGCCGAGGCCCGTTGCCCGATCCACGAACGCTTCGATGGGGCCAGAGCGCGGGTCGTCGAACGAGAAGCCTCGCTTTACCGTCAGTGGGCCGTCCGCCCCATGGTGAGGTTTGTCCCCGAAGTCCTGATCAGACTCGATGCGCCGCAGCACCGGCAAGACCTCCTCGTAAGACCAACCGGGGTTACCGAACGACTCCCACGTGTCCAGGTCATGCTGGGTCGGGCGCACCACGCCCATCATGTTCACGGATGAGCCGCCGCCCATGATGCGACCGGCCAACGGGTAGTACGTACTGCCGTCGATCTTGCGAGTCGTCGGGTACATCATCACGTAGTCGGATTGCAGTATGGCGCGATTGCCGCCCGAACCGCTGGCGATGAGCTCGGGTAGTGGCAGCGGGTCGGGGCCTGCCTCCAAGAGCAGCACCTGGCGATCGGGATCCTCCGACAGGCGGGCGGCCACGGTACAACCCGCAGATCCACCGCCGATGACGATCACGTCGTAGACACGTTTCTGCTGCTGCATGGATGGCCTCCGTACCGGGTGATTCACCGCGAACGTGGCGCAGGATACTCCCGTTCATCACGTTAGGCGCGCGGCGAGTGAGCGGGATTGCCTCGCGGTGCTGCATTGGAGTACGCTCGCGCCAATCTAGACAGCGTGTATAGAGGAGAGACGCCATGGTAATGAAGGGCACCGACATGAAGGTCGCGGAGACACCGTCTTCCGGTCTAACGGATTTCCGCATCCCCGACGCCTACGAGGACTGGTTGGTAAAAGAGAACGTCCTCGTTCACACCACGTTCTACATCCCCGATATGCATGAGATCGAGGTCGGTCCCTGGGAGCGCAAGGGCGGTGAGGGGGCGGTCGTCCACATCGACAACAACAACATGCCCAACGACATGCACGTTGTGGACATCAAGCCAGGCGGCAAGTCTGAGCCTGAGCACCACATGTACGAGGTCAACTTCTACATCGTGTCGGGTCGTGGCGCGACGACCGTGTGGATCGACGAGAAGAACAAGCAGACGTTCGAGTGGGGCGCAGGTGCCTTGTTCACCGTGCCGCTCAACGCCTGGTACCAACACTTCAACGGCACCGGCGACGTGAAGGTTCGCTACATCGCAACGACCAATGCGCCGCCCATGATGCGGTTGTTCCGCGACGAGAACTTCATGTTCAACTGCCCGACCATGTTTGAGTCGCGCTACGGCAGCGGCGAAGAGTACTTTTCGGGCAACGGAACGCTGTACAACAAGCGCATCTGGGAGACCAACTTCATCCCGAACGCGCCCGACATGGCGCTCTACGGCTGGAAGGAACGTGGCGCAGGTGGCATCAACGCCATGCTCAACATGGGTAAGAACGACATGGGCAACCACATCTCAGAGTTCCCCGTGGGCACCTACAAGAAGGCGCACCGCCACGGACCTGGCGCGCACCTCGTGCTCCTGAGCGGTGACTCTGGATTCTCGTTGATCTGGACCAAAGCCGACCGCTCTGACCTGATCAAGTGCGACTGGAAAGTCGGCTCCATAGTCATCGTTCCTAGCGATGGGACATACCACCAGCACTTCAACTCAGGAACCACGCGTGCCCGCTACATGGCGTTGCGGGATGGCAAAGGTGGGTTCATGAAGCCGAACGTGTCACCGGGTGGTGACGTCAGCATGAAGGACGGCGGCATCCAGATCGAGTACGAAGACGAGGCTCGCGAGATCCACGAGCTATTCGAGGCGGAGCTCGCCAAGAAGGGCGTCCAGTGCAACATGAAGGCGTTCATCCCGTATTGCACGGGTGAGGCTGGCGTCACCGAAGAGCGGTACGCCTAGGGCGCAACCTGATATTGGACAACGAAGGGCGTCACACTAGCGTGACGCCCTTCGTGATTGTGCCGCCGCTACTGGCGCTCCACCAGAAGCGCATGCCGCATAATGCCCTGGCTCATCCTTCTCCGTGAGGTCCCCCGTTGTTCATCAAACAGTACGTCCTTGAGTGCCTCTCGCACGCTTCCTACCTGATCGTAGATGAGGCATCCGGCGTGGCCATCGTGGTCGACCCCCAGCGGGACGTCACCGAATACATCGCGGACGCGACCGCCGCAGGCACGACCATCCAGCACGTGGTGCTCACGCACTTCCACGGTGATTTCGTGACCAGCCACCTAGCGTTCCGCGATAGCTTCGACTCCACGATTCACATCGGCTCGCGTGGGCAGGCTGCCTATGGCTTCGCGCCAGTGCACGACGGCGACTCGCTGGAGTTCGACGGCGTCACGCTGAGGTTCATCGAGACTCCGGGCCATACCCCAGAGAGCATCTGCGTAGTGGTCTACGACAAGGCCACCGCGCCCGAAACTCCCTACGCTGTGCTCACGGGCGAGACGTTGATGATCGGCGACGTTGGCCGACCGGACCTCGTGGCGTGTGGCGAGCCGGACCCGCTCGCGCTGGCCGAGGAACTATACGGCTCGCTCAACGGTGATCTGTACAAGCTGCCGGACGAAACGCTCGTGTACTCCTCGCATTCGCCGGGAGCCATCTGCGGCCCGCACACAACCGCCGACAGTGTGTCGACCATGGGTGTCCAGCGGACGTTCAACCATGCCCTCCAACCGATGTCCAAGGAAGCGTTTGTTGGCATGGTCACGGCGGATCAACCACCAGTACCTGGCTACTGGGGGTGGGACGCGCAACTCGCTCGCAGGGATCGCCCGTTCCTGCCGCGTGAGGTGACAGTGGCCCGCGTGATGTCTGATGAATTCGCGGCGTTGGTGAAAGCAGGGGTGCAGGTACTCGACGGCAGGGACCCCGTGGACTTCGCAGGGGCGCACTTCAAGAACAGCATCAACGTTGGCCTAGATGGAGCGCTAGCCGAACAGGCGCGTGCGGCGTTAGATCTCGATCGACCTGCGTATGTGGTGGTCTACCCGGGAGGCGAGGCGGAGATCGCGGGTCGGCTGGCGGGCGTGGGCATGACCAACGTGGCCGGGTTCCTTAGCAGCGCGATGGGGTACGTCCAGCCGTGGCTGGATCTGGTGACCACATCACAGCGAGTAGCCGTCCTGAATCTGGTTGACCAGCGGCTCCGAGCCAACGCCCCGACCGTGCTGGACATTCGCGATGCGAGCGCATGGCAGGCAGGCCACATCGATGGTGCCATCAACGTGCCACTGGAATCGCTAGCTGATCGGATAGGGGAACTGCCAACCGACCGCGCATTGGTTCTCTACTGCGAGGCGGGATGCCGCTCGCCGGTTGCCACAAGCATCCTGCAACGCGCAGGCGTCCGATCGTTCGCAGAGCTGATCGGCGGCATGCAAGCCTGGCTCGCCTACGGGCTACCGACGACCAGCGCATAGCGCGGGCTCGCGAGCCCTCCGAACGACGGCAGTTGGGCGCATCATCCCTTAGCGATAGCTATTTGACCCCCGAAATATGTCGAGAAGAGCCCTGCACCAGAGCCGCTTGATTTCGGTGGGGTCGTACTGGGCGTATTGGGACATTCGCACCAATACCTATGCGACCCAGCACCCCAGAATCGTACAAGGCTGGTGCGGCGATGAATGTGCACGCGATACGTTGTGGTACGCTCGCCGCTGAAGCGGCTTCCCGCTGCTGCGTGATTGCGTAATAACGCACGTGACACGCTTTGATAGCAGGTGAGTCGCAACCTAGACACCAAACCAATCCGAATGGCATTGGTATACAGACGACATATCTCGACTAGAGGAGTTAGTGCGATGAAGATGATTGAAATGAGGGGACCGTCGATCGCTTTCGTTATGGTTTCGTGGGTCGTACTCGCGGCAGGGATGATTGCCTATTTCGCGGGGCTATGGAATTCCGACATGGAGTTGAATGAAAAGGGGTACTACCTCGTAGTACTGCTGTATGCGCTGTTCTCTGTGATCTCCGTTCAGAAGAGCGTACGCGACCGCCTGGAGGGCGTTCCGGTTACGAACATCTACTATGGATTGGCTTGGGCGTCCGTCATAGCTGCCATAGTGCTGCTGGGTGTGGGCCTCTTTAACGTCGAGGGCCTGGAACCAAGCGAAAAAGGATTCTTCGCGATCTCGTTCGTCATGAGCATATTCGCTGCCGTGGCGGTACAGAAGAATACGCGAGATACCGAGGAGATCAACAAAGCTAATGGACCAGGCCCGAGTGACGTGATCGACGCCTGAAGTTGATGCGACCGGTTTAGTCTCGCAACTTGACGCGGCTCGCTCGTCGATCCAACGGCGCATGATTGGCTACTAAGAGGGGCACCAAGTCGGTGCCCCTCTCGCTGTGACCAGTTCAGGTACGGAGGTCGCGTAGCGACCGATGCTAAGAAAATGGCGCCCCAGGTGGGATTCGAACCCACGACCCGCTGCTTAGAAGGCAGCCGCTCTATCCACTGAGCTACTGGGACGCGCTTCAGCACTTCGAATATAGTGGGGGTGCGCTGGGAGGGCAAGCGGTTTGGCCCCCCGGTCTCATTTCTAAGGTGCTACACGCACGATATCCAGGAGCAACCACATGTCCTTTGAAACTCTTCGCTTCGAGACCGAGGGCCACCTCGGGATCCTGACCCTGAACCGGCCCGAGCGGCTGAACGCCCTCAGCAAGCAATTGACGCTTGATCTGATGGAGCTCGTTGGCCAGTTGGAGTCTGACGACGACATCCGAGTGGTCATCGTCACCGGTGAGGGCAGGGCGTTCTGCGCTGGCGCTGACATCAAGGAGCGCGCGGAGAACCCCGGTGACTTCTCCATCCAACGCAGTTCGAGACTCATCTCCCCCACGTTCCGTCGGCTGGAGCGCTTGCCCCAGGTGACGATCGCCGCCATCAACGGCCCTGCGGCGGGCGGCGGTCTTGAGTTGGCGATGGCGTGCGATCTGCGCATCGCGAGCACGACGGCACGGATGGGCTTACCGGAGATCACGTTGGGCATCCTGCCCGGCGCGGGTGGCACGCAACGGTTGCCACGATTGGTCGGGCCAGCACGCGCGAAACAGATGATGTTGTTCGGCACTTTGGTCGACGCAACACAGGCTCACGAGTGGGGAATCGTCAACGAATTGGCCGAGCCGGACGAGCTGATGCCCAAAGCACGAGAATGGGCTGGCGTACTACTTGAACGCCCTCCCATATCCCTATCTAACATAAAATGGGCGGTCAACGTGGCCATGGATGCCGACGTAGACACGGGTATCAGTTTCGAACAACGAGCGTCCACGATCGTGGCCATGACGGAGGACCGCGTCGAGGGATACAACGCATTTGTGGAGAAGCGAAAGCCTAAGTTCGAGGGCCGCTGACGCGAATCACGCTGCTCGCTCGGCCCTGTGCGGGCGGGCAGCCCGACGGGTGAATGGCGGGCCTAGAGTGCAGTCGACACCCAGTGGATCGTGACCTTGCCCAACTGGTAGCGAGTGATGTCGACGACGCTCATTGTCCCGACATCAGCGGATGTCGTGTACTTCTGCTGCACGGTGCGGCCCACTGGTCGCGAGGCGACGATGGCCAACGCTGCGTTAGAGAACGCGCGATTCACCCCGCGCATACCCCTGCCACCCAGTCGATAGCCGAGCAGCGTTCCCGCTGTTGCCAGCGCCGCGCCGACCACGATGTTCGTGCCGCAGAACGGCGATATCGCGAGATCCGCCTCGCCTGCCTGCATACGCGAAAGAGCCTCACTGGAGGTTTCGCGTATCTGTTCGGTAGTCAGATCGCCGACCACGAAGAATCCACCAGGGATGGAGTACCCAGCCATCGGTTGATCGTGGGGCATTCGGTTGAGCAGCAATGAGATCGTTCCGTGCTCAAGCCCGTGGTTGCGTTTGGTCTTTTCCCAGAAGTTCATAGAGCAATTGTACGCGCCCGCGCGCGAGCCAGTTCCACGCTCGGTGCGCCCCGGCCTAGCTGCCGAAGATACCGATGCCCGCTTTCGTCACGGCCGTCACGATGACGCCAGCGACGAGGACTCCAGCCGCGATGGCAGAGAACCCGGTTCGCAGTGGAACGCGCAACGCCCACACCGCGAGGCTTCCGGTCCACGCGCCGGTCAAGGGTAGGGGGATGGCCACGATGAACATGACGGCCCAGAACCCGTAGCGCCGCACGCGCTCTCCCCACGTTCGCTCGATACGCTCCGTGCGCCACCGCAGCAGCGAACCGACGAAGTCGTCGCGCCGTTCGAGCCGTGAGCCCACGGTGCGCAAGCCCACGATGATGAACGGGATGGGAATCAGGTTGCCGATAACGGCAAGGACAAACACGAGCGGCCAGCCAAGATCGTACTTGAGCAACCCGAGGGGGATCGCAGCGCGGAGCTCACCAATGGGGGTCATGGAGGTCAAAATGACCGTCAGTTCGTCCGTCATGCGCAGGATGCCTCTACGGGGCTGATTCTGCAGGAACGAGGCCGTGGCCTAGCTTCTGGGAGTAAAAGCGTACCAGAATTGGATGTTCTAGACGTTGTCTTAGAAAAGTATAAAACTAAACATAGGTGTACGGTTAGGCGAATTATTAGATATATGCTATGCGAATGGTTGACTATTGTCTCAGCCGATGATATTAACTAAACATCAAATTAGCGGAGGGGTCCCAATGGCGCGAAAGACTCGTCTCATGCAGACAGTGGAGGACCGGTTCAAGCAACCGCTCGAGCGATTGCTACCGGAGATGATCAATGAGCAGGGCCTCACGGGCACAGCGCAGACGCTCGAAGTGAGCAAGGCTACGCTGGGCTACTGGCTGCTCAAGCTGGGTATCAACGTACGGCGCGTGGCTCTCGCTCCTGGGGAATCCCTTGAGGTCAAGAGGGCAAGCTAACTTCGGTTCCTTTCCCGTTCGTGGCTGAACGGAGTAACGGGTCGGTGGAAGGGGAGTTCCACTGGCCCGTTCCGCTTTAAAGCAACTATCGCGTTACGCCTCGCCGCACCTGGGAACACGCCTGGGTGGGGCAACATTTCGCCTTGACACTCGTTTGGTCAAGCGTAAAATCCTGCGTGACAGAATTCACATTGTTCAAAGAGGTCACCAGTGCCCACCCGTTACCGCAAACTATCGATCCTCTCGCTCTTCCTTGTTGCGTTGAGCCTTGTCGCTGCAGCATGTGGAGCAGAAGAGCCCACTGGTGACTGCCTGGCTCCCGTAGATGGGGCACTGGTAGCCGCAGAGTGTGTGGTACCTGCTGGCGCCACTGCTGAGCCCACGCCCACCGCCTCCAGCAGCAATGGCGGCACCGTCGACCCTGGCTTCACCGCCTTCAGGGCGTCCGGCTGCTCCGGCTGCCACGCCATCGACGGTACATCCGCTAGCGGACAGATCGGCCCGAACCTGACCCACGTTGCCGCCAAGGGTGGGGCAGAGTACATCCACGAGTCGATCGTCGACCCGAGTGCGGTGATCTCGCAGGACTGCCCCAGCGGCCCATGTTCCGACGGCATCATGCCTAAGAACTTCGGTACCGTGCTCCCGGCCGCAGACATCGACGCTATCGTGGCGTACCTCGCAGGTCTCTAGCACTACCAGAGCCACCGTTCGATCTGAAACTAAAGAGGCCACCCCCATCGGGTGGCCTCTTTTTCGCTAGCGGAAATGCACCATTTGTCCGCCTTGGCTCCCAAGCCATAGTTTTGCGTTTGGATAGCATGCGCTAGGAGAGGAATTCAACGTCGTTTTGCTCGTTGACCGGTTGCGCGCCAGCGACCTATACTCTGCGAACTTTCGCTATTAACCACAACATGTTGAGGTTGGGCCATGCAGCTTAACTGCCTTCAGGAGAATCTAAGTCACGGCCTTGGTGTCGTGCAGCGGGCTGTCGCCACACGGACAACGTTGCCTATCACGCAGCACGTCCTCATGAGCACCGATGGCGGTCGGCTCAAGATGTCGGCAACCAACCTTGAGATTGCGATCAGCACGTGGGTAGGTGCGGAGATTCAGGAAGAGGGCGCCATCACGGTGCCCGCTCGCCTGCTCACCGACTTCGTCAACTCGCTGAACAAGCAGACCATCTCCATCACAACGACGAGCCCCGGCAAGGGGATCGAGTTGAAGGGCGACAGGGTCGACGCAACCATCAACGGTGCCGACGCCGCTGAGTTCCCACCGATCCCATCCGTCGAGGACGGCATAGCGACACGCGTTGACCCCAAGGCCATCCGCGAAGCGATCCACCAGGTGGTACTCGCCGCCGCGGTCGAGGACTCGCGTCCCGTGCTTACCGGCGTCAACGTCGAACTTGAAGGCACCAGCCTCACGCTCGCCGCCGCCGACGGCTTCCGGCTCGCCGTCCACAAGGCAGAGGTGCTCGACGCCGTGCCCGAGAAGCTCTCCGTGATCGTTCCCGCGCGTACGTTGCAGGAAGTCGAGCGTCTTATCGACGGCGACGACCCCATCGATATCGTCGTCACGCCTCAGCGCAGCCAGATCCTGTTCCGCCTTAAGAACGTGGAGATCGTGTCCCAGCTCATCCAGGGCACGTTCCCCAACTACAGCCAGCTCGTCCCCCAGGAGCACACCACCCGCGTCATCGTGGACCTCGGTGAACTCCAGCGGGCCACACGCACCGCCTCCATCTTCGCCAAGGACGGCAGCGGCATCATCCGCATCCAGATGTCCCCGAGCGCCAGTGGGACGGGGACAGGCACCGTCACCATCTCCTCGCGCGCCGAAGAGCTTGGCGACAACACCGGCGAGATCGAAGCTGAGGTCGAGGGCGAAGAAGGCAAGATCGCCTTCAACAGCCGCTACCTCTCCGACGTCCTCGCCGTGCTCGGCAAGGACAAAGTGGCCATGGAAATGACCACCTCATCCAGCCCCGGCGTCATCAAGCCCGTCGACTCTGACAACTACATCCACGTTGTCATGCCCATGTTTGTGCAGTGGGCCTAACGCCGGTAGCCTTCCGCATAGAGGCGGACGGCGTGGTGGTAGGGTAGGCAGGCCATGATCTTTGAAGCGGGCGATGCTCAATGGTGGCGTGAGGACTCGCTAGGTCGACGCAGACCTATCAAGACGAAGCCCGGATCCGCTCGCCCCTCGCTCTTCGTTCCGCCGAATGTGCCCATGCGACACCGGATGCACTGGTATGGATACGAATGCGCCGTGGCATATGAGTATCAGAATCTGGTACTCGACCTCTTCACGGGCCGCGTTAGTTCCCGTTGGCTTGCACGGATGCGGGACCTCAGCGACAGCGCAGGGCCTATACCATCCGTCCCTGAGGCCACCACCTACGGACAGATGGTGGAGCAGTACCAGCGGGTCGCAACCCTGCTGAAGCGGTCGCAGCTATCCGAGGAACTGGCTCCAGTGTTGGAGCGGCATGGACTCGACGTGTTGCCGTGGGGCGAGGGCTGGGCATTGGCGCAGATGGTGCCCACCACCGAACCCGTGACGATGGTTGAACGCGCATCATCGGCGGCGAGCAAGCCACTAGAGGCACGGCAGACCCCACGGGCCGATGCGCTCCTGTTATGGCTTTGGCTGACAGGCGCCTATCGCGATCAGGCCATCAGGACCAAGCTCGAAGAGTTTGGTATCGGGCTTGGGGTGGGTAACGTGATGCAGGTCTCAC
>ERZ890510.424-NODE-424-length-33618-cov-8.627536_pt1 | contig 33618 bp, 24 predicted proteins | sample MGYA00521265_ERZ890510 | MGnify/ENA primary metagenome ERZ890510 (study PRJEB32303, sample SAMEA104408624) | aquatic metagenome | biome: Brackish water; feature: Chemocline; material: water | place: Baltic Sea | collected 2014-10-26T21:54:00 | depth 110 m ... | reverse complement strand
CAAAAGCGGTCCGAAGCGTTGCCCAATACGCACAACCGATCCAAGTGGCAGCCAACAGGGCTATAGCCCATGTCGGAGTGCCTGCAACAGATTCAAACGTCATCGCAACGGGTAGAATGAATAATACCTGCCAGCGAGGCCAAACCGCCAACATAAGGGCCTGACTGGGATAAAGGGGGCTTCTTCTGCCCGACGCCATTATCCAGATACCCATCCACGTGGACATCGCAATCAGGGCCGTACTTCCCGCCAAAATGGCCAACACGAAAGGAGCGTCGAGCACCAGTGTAAGCGAGGAGCGCATTCCAACATTCATCATCGAAAATAAATGTAGGACAAGTTTGGTTTCACGCAATGAGGAAATAACGTGGGTAGCTATCAATCCTATGGATAATCCAGTAATCGTTAATATTGCAGTCGATGTCAGAGGCAATACTTCTCGGGCTTCCCGAACGGCATTTCGGTAAAATCCGTGAGCGAAGAAATATCTAGGAATGATTGATCGAAATCGAGGTGATCCGGCATAAATGACCGCCATCATCGATAATAAAATCCAACCAACTAACGCGAACCAATGCAACGGTCTAGGTGACGGTTGGCCCCGATCATATGCAAACGTTTCTTGCGTGCCTAAGTAGACTCCCCGCATCACATAAAGGGCAGGTCGAGGGTCACCGGTTCTATTGTAGAGACCATATTTTCGGCCGTATGGATCAGGAATCTGCCCAGTGATGTCTCTTTCGTCTTTCCACCTATGAAGGAATATGACAGCTACCCCGGAGTGTTTCGTTCGTGCGAACACATTTTCCAGAAAACGAGCTTGGTATTCGAGGCTTCCTACCACCAGACTTCCGGCCTCACTGCCGGGAAGAAGGTGCGTTCCTACGCGCGCCAGTCCGGCTGGCGCGCGGTGAGCTGATCGCCAGCGATCGAGCAATAATTCGGGGTGTTCGTCATCCAACGCATCCAATAACACAAAATCGACATCTTCTGAACAAACGTCAGACTCTACAAAGGAGGAGACGTAATACGAAAGGGCTCCTGCTTCCCTAATTTGACTACTTACTGTACGAATTGCCTCGCAGGCCTTGATTGAGCTTGTATCGGAAAGACGTGTCAAGCCGATAGGGCCGGCAGAAGGGTGACCTATTCCGCTTTCCAAAAGCAGAGCAACCAAAGAGTCCGAAACAACGAGCGAATCTGTCAAGATTTGCGCATTTAAGCCAAAAAAAGGCAACTCGCGGTAGATCAATAATCCTAAAGAATCCGCCATGGAAAGAAGAGCACCGTCCAAGAGCAGTCCGGTTCGCACCGTGTTTACTCCCATAAGCTTCATTTCTAATAGGTCCTGAGCTGCCTCTTGATAATCTTCTGGGACTTCCCAATCCACCCCTTTTCCCCGAAGGGATCCCGGACCTAGATCCTGGAGCGCGGGAACGGACCCTTCTGGAAATTCTCTTGCCTCCTGTCTTAAGGTAACTTGAGCCTCCTGCCCCCAAACCACAATTGGGGGTGCCAGTGCCAGAAAGCCAAGAAGTATGGAAATTGAGACGAATTTCATGGCGTTAAAATAGGGCGCCCCAACCACTTACTTGAAGTACTTCAAAAAGAAACCTGAGGTTCACTTCCTCAATATGGGTTCAAAAAAGGAGAGGCGCGGCCCCGCATGGGGCCGCGCCTCTTTCATGCCGACCCTACCTTACCCGAAACACGTACAGCCTACGTATCTCGGGAATCTTACCAGCCGCGCTCACGGCCGGGATCGAGACTGGAGGACTCGATCCCAGTAGGTTTAACTAATCACTCAAAACAGAACGTCAACCCTCTAATCCATCATCTTGCGTAAAAATGCTGGAACCTCCTTTTCAACCGAAGGATTTGATTCAGTCGGCTGAATATCTTCCTTGTTTAAGAGCCGAACCCGCGTCGAGCCAGATCCGCCATCGCCACCAATAGGTTCCACGCTCAAATGCGAACCACGTCGTTCAAACGCTGGTTTGTCCAACTCTCTCAAACTCCCTTCACCTTTGTAATTCACGCTGGGGAATTCCAATCCTCCGCGGGGGCTCAGTTCGACACGTTTACCCGGTAATCTTTGCTCGGGAACGATACTTTTTTCAAACCCAGTAGCAATCACGGTAATGCGGAGATTTTCCTCCATTTGATCGTCTATTACCGTACCAAATATGATTTCCACATCGTCTCCTGCCTCTTGCTGAATGATGCGAGTAGCAGCGGTCGCTTCTCGAATTCCCAGGGTCCGACCAGCGGTAATGTTTACAAGAACATTTCTAGCACCTTTTATGGACAGTCCATCTAAAAGTGGACTCGAAAGGGCTTCCTTAGCTGCTCTTTCTGCCCTGTTTTCGCCGCTAGCCGTGGCAGCTCCCATCATAGCGGTGCCGCCATTACTCATTGTTGTTTTTACATCCGCGAAGTCCAAGTTGATTAGACCGTGCACCGTAATCAGGTCGGAAATGCCTCTGGTTGCATTGTACAACACATCGTCAGCTGTGCCAAAGGCATCCAGCATCGATGTATCTTCATCTGCAATGTCCAATAGACGTTCATTTGGGATAATGATGAGGGTATCCACATTCTTTTTAAGCAGATCTACCCCAGCTCCCGCAAATTTTGCCCGTTTTGGACCTTCACATTCGAACGGACGGGTCACAATGGCAACGGATAAAATACCCAAGTCTTTCGCAATAGCGGCAACAATCGGAGCACCACCTGTACCCGTTCCGCCGCCCATTCCTGCGGTAATAAAGACCATGTCGAACCCGCGCAATGCGTTTTCAATGTCTTTTCGGCTTTCCTCAACGGCCTCGGCTCCAATACTAGGCCTAGCTCCAGCACCAAGGCCTTTAGTAAGGCCTCGTCCGGCTTGAATTTTGTAGGGCGCAAGATTGTTGTCCAACGCCTGCGAATCAGTATTAATGGCATAAAATTCTACCCCAGTAATACCTTTCATGATCATGTTGTTGACAGCATTTCCACCGCCGCCTCCAACACCAATCACGCAAATCTTTGCTTCTTCATTTTCTGCATCGTCAAATGCGAAATGAGTGCTAAATAAATTCTCCATGTAAACCTCTAGTCGTTCTGTTTTGGCTGTATGTAAATCGTGTCGAATGAGCGTTCGACAGATTCGTTAGGGGGTTAGAGCTCGTTGAACCAACCCATCATAGATTTTTTGATCTTCTCTACCATGTTATCCCCACCTCCAGATGGGCCCGACGAATCGAGATGATCTGTCCGGAATGGGGTACTTCCTATCATTTCGGGTCTGAGTCCGTATAAAACGAGCCCAACCGCCGTGGCAAATTTGGGATCAGACACTTCTTGAACTAGTCCGGCAGTTAGCCCCATGGGCCTACCTATTCTAGTATCCAGTCCCAAAATTTCTGCAGCGAGTTCCGCCGTTCCCGGAATTAGGGAACCACCACCTGTAAGCACCGCGCCTGCAGATAGGTGTCGTGAAAACCCACTTCTTTTAATCTCGATAGAGGCGATCTCTAGGATCTCTTCTAGACGAGGTTGAATAATTTGCGCGAGTGTACTGCGACCAACTCGCTTTTCTGTTCGACCGCCAACACCCGGTATGGCAATTTCTTCTTCAGGTGCCATTTCGGACATGGCGATTCCAAACTCACATTTCAGAGCTTCGGCTTGGTCTCTCATTACGCCGAGGCCTTTTCGTATATCGTCAGTAACTTTGTTTCCCGCGACTGCCACCACGGCAGTATGGCGAATTGTATTGTCTTCAAAAACCGCTATATCCGTCGTTCCCCCGCCGATATCGATGAGCGCAACACCTACTTCTTTTTCATCAGAATAGAGCACGGCAAACGATGAGCCCAGCGGTTCTAAAACAATATCAGCTACCTGATAACCTGCCTTTTCAACACATCGATAAATGTTTTTTGCAGCCGACACGAGTCCAGTAATGATGTGTACGTTTGCTTCGAGCCGAACTCCACTCATTCCAACCGGGTCAGCGACCCCATCCTGGCCATCGACAATAAATTCTTGGGGTATCACATGAAGAATTTCACGATCAGCCGGCATCGCAACGTGAGTTGTGTCCTCTAACAAGCGTTGGACATCAGACTCAGAAATTTCACCATCTCTGTTGGATATGGTGACCACACCGCGAGACTGGAAACTCTGTACATGATCTCCCGCAATGCCTACAATAACCGTGCGAACAGATACGCCCGCCATACGAGAAGCTTCTTCGATTGCTTCGCGTACTGCATTGACCGTTTTGTCAATGTTGACCACAACGCCGCGGTTTAGTCCATCTGATTCCGCTACCCCAACTCCTAATATGTTCACGCGATTTAAGTCATCGGATGTGGCAACGACGGCGCACACTTTCGTGGTTCCGATGTCTAATCCGACGACAATACGGTTGTTATTCGGTTCTTTCATTAGTTGCTGATCTCTTTAATAGGGCGCCTGAGTTCCTGCTTCGTGACGACTTGGCTGGCAAATCGAAGATCGATTGATGCAAATTCAATTTCTTGATGCGTAAGTATTTCACGCTCCCAAAACACTTCTAAAAGCTTAAATTTGGACTCGTAATCAGATTCACCCATGAGTACCGGAATCGATTCATGGCTCCCAATGGGAGTCGTTCGAATTTCAAATCCAGTCCCAACTCGACGAATTTCGGACATGATATCATCCGACTCTTCGCTAAGACTGGGTAGGAGGTATAACATTTCCCTTAAAGAATTGTCTGACACTGAAATAATGGGATGGTAGTTTTCAATGTCGCCCGATATAATCGGAACTGGATACGATTTAGCATCAGTTATTGGCATTCGGAAACCATTACGATCCAAATAGAATCCGATTCTTCCATCACTTCCGAGAGTCTGAGCGACCGGAAAACGCTCCAGAACTCGAATATCCAAAGAACCCGTCGGGAGCCGTGAAACATGTGCTTCCATTATCCAGGGGTGGCGGCGAATCCGGTCTTCCAATATTTGAGGATCAAGTTTGAACATCACCGCGCCCGTGTCCACCCTGATGAGATCTCTAACCTCCGCTTCCTGTGCGTGAACGAGTCCCTGCATGGTCACCTCTACGACTGTGACCTGACTCAACCATTTCCAGCCCGAGTAGCCGACGACGCCAATTCCTATCACAAACAGGAATCCAGCTATTTTTTTCCACATGGAAGCACGTTTAGTCATCAATTTGCCTCCTGTAGTCTACTTAATATCTGACGATTCAGGCGCCAGATATCGCCAGCACCCAACGTAATTACCACGTCGCCCGGGCGCGAAAGTCGAACTACAAATTCAACCAACTCTTCTTTGTTAGGTACATATTCTACGTGTGGATGGCCTGCAAGATGAGCTCGTTTTGATATCAATTCTCCCGAAACGCCTTCAACAGGAGCTTCACGGGCTCCGTAGACATCCATGATTACAACCACATCCGCATCAAAAAACGAACTGGCAAAGTCGTCGCACAAGTCTTGCGTGCGGGAATATAGGTGGGGTTGAAAAACGGCAATTATGCGCCTGTCCGGCCAACATCCAGCAGCCCCATCAAGAGTGGCTTTAACTTCTGTTGGATGATGGGCATAATCATCAACGACTAAAATGCCCCCCGCTTCCCCAATTTCCTCCATTCGGCGCTGTACTCCGCTATAGGAAGCGATGCCTACCGCGATGGAATCAAATGTCATATCCAGTTCAAGTCCGACCGCAATGGCCGCCAAAGCATTGAGCACATTGTGATGTCCAGGAGCAGAAAGGGTCGCTCGTCCCAGCCGCAAATCTCCATTATGGACATCAAAATGCATTTTCCGGCCCTCTTGAACGATGTTCTCAGCCCGGATTTGGGATTGTCTGAGGGTGCCATAGGTCACAATGCGCCGGTCAATCCGTCCTAAAATCGAACGTACATTTTCGTCATCCAGACACACGATGGTCGCCCCAAAAAAGGGAACGCTGGATGCATACTGAACGAAGGCATCCTTGATGTCTTCAAGGTCTGTATAGCAATCGAGATGATCGGCATCAATATTCGTAATGACCGCTATCGAAGGCGTAAGGCGCAAGAAGGTCCGATCGTATTCGTCGGCTTCGATAAGGATAATGTCTCCATCACCAGAGACCGCGTTGGATCCAAATGCTGAAACCTTTCCTCCAACGATGATGGTCGGATCAAATTCCCCCGCGCTGATCACATGGCCGGTCATGGTTGTCGTGGTTGTTTTCCCATGCGTTCCGGCGATTCCAATCCCGAACTTCATTCGCATGAGTTCTCCGAGCATTTCAGACCGCCTGATAACTGGAATGTGGTGCCTAAACGCGAACTGCGTCTCTGGGTTTGATTCAGAGTCGACCGCTGAAGAGTGAACTACTACACAGGATCCAGCAGCGTTGGGACCATCATGACCAACAAAAATTTCAGCACCCTGATCTTCCAAATGTTTTGTGACTTCTGAACTCGAGAGATCAGAACCTGTCACCTTGTAGCCGCGCATTAAGAGTACTTCGGCTATCGAGCTCATCCCGATCCCTCCGATTCCCACCATATGTACGTGCCGAATTTTTCCGAACGTAGGTTGGCGGCGAGTTACTGCGTTATGTAGGTTGGTTTTCATCGAGGTTGAACCTCCGCGATCATCAAAACATCTTCCGCAATACGATCTGCAGCATGGGGGCGGGCCAATTGAAGCGCTTTTTGGGACATGGCCGAAAGACGACCAGTCGTTTCAATCAGGTTTTTAACACGGTCCAGTAACTCAGCCATCAGTTGGTCTTCAGGTAGCACTTCGCACGCGCCTTGCTTTTCGATACTTCGGGCATTTTTGGTCTGGTGATCCTCAGCTACGTTTGGAGACGGTACCATAATGGAGGGCGTTCCGGTCAACATAAGTTCTGCGCAAGTCGATGCCCCCGAACGACATACAGCTAAGTCTGCGGCGGCTTGGGCCAGATCCATTCGATCAATGTATTTATGCATCTTTAGACGGGGATGCTTTTGTACACTTTCTGAGTATCTATCAAAATATCGGTCTCCTGTCTGCCAAATCACGCCCAGCCCCGAAATAGCTAACAATCCGCTCACCAACGTGGCCATTGCTTCGTTTAGCGCAAGACTTCCCAGCGATCCGCCAAATACGAGGATTATCTTATCTGCCCGATCTAAGTCAAAAAAGGTCCTCCCTTCACTTTTTGACGCGTTTCCAAGATCGGCACGCACAGGATTGCCGTTCATGTGAACACTTCCTTTTACTCTTTTTGGACGCGCTTCTTCAAATGCAAGGTGGATACTGTCCGCAAATCTAGAAGCCAAACGATTCGTCAAGCCCATAAATGCATTCTGCTCTTGAATAACGATAGGCCGCACCAAATACCGAGCCGCCAACAAGATGGGCAGTGCGACAAATCCACCTGTGCCGACCACAACATCTGCATCAAATTGCTGAATCAACTGGATTGATTCTCTTAATCCTTTTGCGACCCGAAACGGCATCAGGAGGTTTTGGGCTGTTATCTTTCGCTGCAAACCTTGCACCGTAATAGGACTGATGGGATAACCAGCCAAGGGCACAATGCGCCACTCAATTTTGTCTCTGGAACCGGCAAATGAAATTGCAGCATTGGGTCGTTTTTGTCGGATTGCATCGGCTATCGCAATTGCCGGATATGCGTGCCCTCCAGTGCCTCCGCCTGTGATGAGGATCCTCGGATCCCGTCGTTTCGATATGACTGCTGCGCTATTCAACGTGACGCGAAATATTGAGCAAAATGCCGATCATAACTCCATTTGCCAGCATGGAGGTACCGCCATACGACACGAAGGGGAGCGGCAAACCGGTGACCGGCAATAAGTTGGAAGACACACCTGCATGCACAAATCCATACAGCGTGAGCATGATCACAATTCCGACACTCAAAAAGAGTCCGAGGGGATCTGGAGCATGCCTCGCGATTCGTAACAGCCCTCTAAACAAGATCAGGACGTATAAAAACAACAGTGCGAGCGCACCAACGACCCCATATTCTTCTGCAATGATGGCAAAAATAAAGTCGTTGTATGGTGCTGGAAGGAAGTCTCTTTGTGCACTTTTTCCTGGACCCAATCCGGTCAACCCTCCATTAGCAATTGCCAACAAAGCCTGTTTGGCTTGATACCCTTCATCTTGGTTGTCAAAAACCTCTTCTGCGACTGTATTTGGGAATAATTTTACACCCACAAAGGACTCCACTCGAGCGGCTCTTTGCGGAGAAGTGAGTAGCATGATGTAGGCCAAAAACAAACCAACAACCCCAACCAGAGCAATATGGCCCACATTTACGCGTCCGACAAAACACATAACCATCACGGCAGTTAAGACGACCAAAGAGGTAGACAAGTCAGAAACTCCAATCGCCATGATGGTTATCCCAATCCAAACCATAATGGGCACAAAGGCGCGAGAAAAGGACCTTATGTAAACCTGCTTTTGAGTCAAGAGCACGGACACGTAGAGAAGCAAAGCCACTCGAGCCAGGTCAGAAGGTTGAAGTTGCAGTCCACCAAAAGCCAACCACCGCGCAGCACCACCTGAAACAACCCCAACCAATTGCGTCAAGACGAGCAATCCAATGGCCACAATGAGCACGATCTTACTCAGTTTGGCCAGAAAATGATAATTAATTATGGAAAACACGCCCATGACTAGGAGGGCGATTGCAACTCGAAAGGAATGCCTAAATAAAAACCGTTCCGTATTTCCGTCCGACGCGGTAGCTGCGAAATAAGCGATTGCACTGTAAACCGCTACAATTCCCACGGCGCTTAACAAGAGCACACTCCAGAGGACAAATTTGTCCACTGGTCCCGATCCTGGGCCTTTTAAAGTGAGAACCTGCATCAGCAGTTTAGTTTATAGGTTAGAAACGGCCTGTTTAAACAGGTCCCCGCGATGTTCGTAGGAGTCAAACATGTCAAACGAGGCGCAAGCAGGGCTGAGTAACACCACATCGCCTGGTTTAGCCAAGAGTTGCGCCAGTTTGACGGCATCTTCAAGGCTTTCGGCAGCCACACAGTCAGGCACACATGGGCCTAACTCTTCGTGCATTTTTTCGGCCGCTTCACCAATCGTAATGAGAGCCCTGACCCTGCTGGTTATTAGCGGTTTAAGAGACGAATAGTCGTTGCCCTTGTCCCGTCCACCCGCGATTAAAACGACCGGTTCAGAAAAACTTTCTAAGGCAAACCAAACTGCGTTTACATTAGTGGCTTTGGAGTCGTTTATGTAGCGAACGCCATCGACTTCCCGGATCGTTTCTAACCGATGCGGGACGCCCGCGAAAGTCCGTAGACTTTCTCGAACTACATCACTCCTGACCTCCATCACTCGAGCTGCAACTGCTGCTGCCAGCGAGTTGTACACGTTGTGACGGCCTCTTAAGGCCAGTTCATCCACATACATAATTTTCTCGGATTGTCGATCAGTAGCTATAAAAAGGGTATCTCGGTCGAAATATCCTCCTTTGTCTACCGGTCCGTTAATAGAAATGGTAAATTGTTCAGGGCCGTTTAACGCAGCTTTTCTCATGCGTTCTCGCAGGTACGTATCATCCACATTGAAGACCACAGCGCAATCGGCCCGTTGATTCTCACAAATGCGCATCTTGCTTTCTGCATATCGCTCAAAAACGTATTCATACCGGTCCAAATGGTCCGGAGTAATATTCAGGAGAACGGATACAGTAGGTTTAAATTGGTCTATGTGATCCAGTTGAAAACTGGACACCTCAAGGATTATGATATCCGCAGGTTCACACTGGTCACAAATTCCTGAAAATGGCGTTCCAACATTTCCGCAAACCCAAGTTGTGCGACCACTTTTTTTGAAAATGTGTCCCATCAACTCGGTTGTAGTAGTCTTTCCATTTGAGCCGGTGATTGCAATGATGGGGGCATTACAGAACCAACTGGCCACTTCGATTTCTGAAAAAATGGGTGTTTTTGATTTCATCGCTGAAACCATCGGCGGCGAGGCGCTCGGAACCCCTGGACTCACCACTACAAAATCCGAATCGACGGCTTTGGCCGTATGGCCTCCATCTTCCCAGGCTACACCCAAATTCGATAGCTCTCTTTTCTTTTCTTCAGAAATAGTCCCGTATTCAGATACAAACACGTTTGCACCGTGGCGTGACAATAATGCAGCGGCAGCCATTCCACTTCGGGCAACACCCAAAATGGAAACAGCTTTCCCTTGCACATATGCCATACCGTGTGGGTTCATCGTATACGAAGTACTAGAAGCGTTGCAATTACAGTAACCGCGGTAATGAGCCAAAAGCGAAGCACAATTTTTGCTTCATGAGTCCCGCCGGCCTCGAAATGATGGTGTATGGGTGCCATTTTGAAGACCCGCTTGCCAACTCCCGTTTTTATGCGGGTGTATTTAAACCATGATGTTTGGATGATCACAGAGATTGTTTCCACAAAAAACACGGCACACAATAGAGGTAGTAACAATTCCTTCTTCACCATAAGCGCCATGGTCCCAACGGCGGCCCCTAGCGACAGAGCTCCGGTGTCTCCCATAAAAACGGTTGCCGGATACCCGTTGTACCACAAAAATCCAAAACAAGAAGCAGCCAAAGAGGCTGCAAAAATGGTCAGTTCTCCAGCGCCTGGAAGAAGCATTTCATTCAGAAAGTCAGCAAAAATGGCATTCCCTGCTATGTAGGCCAATGCGGTTAAACCAAGAGCCACGATACCGGTTACTCCTGCGGCCAGTCCATCCAATCCATCCGTCAAATTCACTGCGTTCGATAGCGCCGTAAGGATAAACACAACCACGGGTATATAAATCAACCACCCCAGGTCTACTCCGGTAATCAGTCCTTCAAGAATGTTGTAGTCGAGCGTTTCGTCCGCAACAAATGGGAGATACGTCAGCGTCCTGATATCGCTAAATTGGGGATGGAAGTACAAAACTGATCCGACCAACACACCTAACGTGATTTGTCCAATTAACTTGATCCGAGCAGGGAGGCCCGATTTGTCTTTTTTAACGACTTTGATGTAGTCGTCAGCAAATCCAAAAGCACCCATCCAGGCCGTCGCGAGAATGATCAGCCAAACGTAGACTTCCGCGATCGCCCCCCAAAGCAACGTTGAAACCAGTACAGAAATAAGGATGATCAAACCGCCCATGCTTGGGGTTCCCTTTTTGTGGGAATGATCAACAACACCTGAATTTTCGCCTTCTCGAACCTGCTCACCCAATTGTTTAACACGTAGCCAATTGATAATACGCCGTCCGATAAAGAGCGAAATCAACAACGCCGTAATGGCTGCCAATGCAGCCCGCACGGTGATGTACTCAAACGCCTGAAAACCTGGCGGTTGAAAGGTCCTTTCTAAATAAGTAAAGAGATAATAGAGCATCGTCTTTCGTTTAAATCAGACCGCTTGGCCAAGGGTTAACTGCTGGCCAATCGATATAAATGCCTGTACCGCCTGTTCTCGATCGTCAAAATGAATTTTCTCGGTCCCGATTACCTGATAGGTCTCGTGACCCTTTCCTGCTAAAACAATCGTATCCCCATGTTTCATCCGGCGAATAGCCTCGTGAATCGCCTCTCGCCGATCCACAATCCAAATCGCATCTGAGTCCCGTTTCACTCCTTGCCGAATGTCTTCTAGAATGGACGCGGCATCTTCTGTTCTGGGATTGTCGCTGGTAACAACCATGTAATCTGCCATTTTTTCGGCAATTGCTCCCATTTCTGGGCGCTTTCCCCGATCGCGATCCCCTCCACATCCGAAAACACACCAGAGCTTGCTACCTTTTGGCAAACTTTCCCGAACTGTACCTAACACGTTTTCTAACGCATCTGGCGTGTGCGCGTAATCAATGATCACCGTAGTTCCTGAAGCCGTTTGAAACGTCTCCATCCTGCCAGTGACAGGAGGGCAACTTGCCAATGTTTTCCGAGCCAAATCAGCCTCCACCCCCATTGCTAAACACGCGGAATAGGCAGCGGCCAAATTCGCAGCATTGAACGAGCCTGATAGTTTGAATGTCGTTGAAACACCGTCGATATCGATTACCAAACCCGCTAAAGCGTTGGTGCGGATAACATAGCGGACGTCTGCCTTTGCAGACTGCCCATACGTGATAACAGATCCCTTAGTATCTGAGACCATGTACATTCCGCGTGCATCGTCAACATTTGTGACTGCGCTTGAGGCAGAATTAATACCGTCAAAAAGTAGTTTTTTGCTGGCGGTATACGCATCAAATGTATGGTGATAGTCGAGATGATCACGGCTCAGGTTGGTGAACACGGCTACATCAACATCTGAAACTCGCAATCTGGCTTGGTCAATTGCATGCGAGGAAGCTTCTAGGCTACAAGCGACCATTCCCGCGTTGTGCATACTACTCAACAGGTCGTGGAATAGGATGGCAGATGGAGTCGTGTGCGACGCTTCCGCTGCCAGACTTCCATATCTATACCCTGTTGTTCCGATGAATCCTGCTGGCACCCCTGTCTGATTTAGGACCCAAGCAATCAGCGTAGCGACCGTTGTTTTACCGTTGGTCCCCGTTGTGGCAATCATCTTCAGCCTCCTTCCAGGATCACCGCTAACTAGCGAGGCCAGTTCTGCTAAGGCCAGATGAGTATTTGTTACGTGGGCAAATGCGGGGCCGGATGGACGATTTGCCACCGTTTGCCGATTTGCAATCGCCGTATCCGGCCCCGCCTCGCTCACTATTGCGATAGCTCCGTTTTTTACAGCCTTGTCAATGAACAGGTGACCATCAGCTTGCGTCCCCTTTATGGCAACAAAACAATCCGATGGCCCGGCCGCCCGGCTATCTATAGTCAGCCGGTCGAAATTGATTTCCAAAGGGTCCCAGGCATTTACAAGTAGCCCTGTTTCTCTTAGTCGATCTATGCAGGTAGAAAAATGCACTACGTCTTATTCTCTTCTGTTTTGATAACATTCTGAATTATTTCAACGAAAGCGTCGCGATCTCAGGTAGAACTGTTTCCGGTTCTGGCCATTGGGATTCAACCATTCCGTGCCCTTTAACCTCTACCTTAACTCCCAATTTGGTTAACCAAAAAGTAGCATCTCTAAGCGAGAGGCCCACCAAATTGGGCATAACAGTGGGCATTACAATAGGGGGCGCGGAGGATGTTTGATCTGAGGCCAATCGAACCGGAATTGCAGATTCCACTCTCATTTCACGTATTGCGTTTTGTGCCACAATTATCTCATCATAGGAGTAGGACACCGCTTTGGTGGGCGTGCCATCTAATAATGGCACGTCACTACCGTCTTCTCCTAGAAGTTCTGAATCAGGATGGATGTATGGAGCCAGCTCCGGCATGCTAGCGAGCCAACGCTCCGTCGTCCGTTTGAACACAGGAGCAGCAACGATACCGCCGAAAATGCTCGTTCGCGGAGCATCCATCAACACCAACATGACAATCTGGGGATCTTCAACCGGGAACAGGCCAACAAACGTTGCCCGATAGTCCCTGTTGGCATAACTTTTTCCCCGAGCCGTTTTTGCTGTACCCGTTTTACCTGCGATACGTAGACCTGGAATCATAGCCCCTGAAGCAGTACTGCCAACTCCTACTACCGATTCAAATGCCGGCATTATAATAGCTGCCGTTTCCTTCCTGAAAGCCCTTCGGATTGAATCTGTCCGAGCGGTCCAAATCGTATTTCCATCGGCATCCCTTTTTTCCTGGACGATATAGGGACGTTTCAACACCCCGCCATTGGCCAAGGCTGCATACGCAAGTGTAATTTGGAGGGGGGTCCCTACAATTTCGTACCCTCGACTCATAGCCGAATGTGTACTTTGGGACCACCTATCAATAGTCTTGACTTTTGTGCCTACTGCCTCTCCAGGGAGTTCAATGTACGTGGGTTGGTTGAACCCTAAGTTGACAGCATGTTTGTAAAATTCTCCTTTATCCGTAAGGTCAGCTACAAGAGCCGTCCCAATGTTGCTCGAAAGCTTGATGACATCACTGAACGATATTTTACCGTGGGGAGAAGTATCGCTGAGATTAAAGCTGTGAAGTCTTATCGTTCCAGTTGTGCCTGTGTCGATGATTGAATCCATGGTCACAACCCCGGACTCGATGGCCGCAACTGCAGGCAACAATTTCATCGTTGAACCCGGCTCGATCATGTCAGAAATGGCATGGTTTCGAAGCTGATCCGAAGAAGCAAAAACTCCACGGTTCAAATCAAACGTTGGGTAGTTCGCCATGGCCAGAATCGCCCCGGTTTTCACGTTAATCGCAATCGCCGTTCCCCAGTTTGCTCTTGATGCTAACACTCCGCGCTCTAATTCTTCTTCCAGAATAGCTTGTTGCACGAGATCAATCGTAAGAACGAGGGAGGTTCCGTGGACGGCGTCCTGAATAAGTCCTCCCGGAATGGGTCTTAGTACTTTTTTTCTATCTTTTTTCGCTGTTCTCTGTCCCGGAGTGCCAGAAAGTTCGGCATCAAATTCATTTTCCAGGCCAGTAAGTCCTTTGTCCGTTCCCATAAACCCGACAACATGGGCACCCGTTTGCCCGTAGGCGTACTTCCGCCTTGTTTGACGCTGGATAGTTACAAAGGGATATTCCTCAAGCAGCCGAATATTTTTATCGGAAATGGTAGCGTTGCGGGCCAAAAGTGTGTACATCCTGCTTTTGCTACGAGCAACTTTGCGTTTAAGAGACGCTGCACTTTCATTGACCATGCCCGAAAATTGATCAAAAAAGATCTCGGAGTCGGTGTCATATTTTCGTGCTGTAGGATCTACTGCGATCTGATAGGTTTCAATATTTACAGCCATCGCCCGTCCTTTCGAATCCAATATCGATCCTCTAGAGGCGGGAATTGTTACATACCCAGTAGACTGCACGGCTACTTGTTCTCTCAATTCCGGCCCTTCCAATACCGAAATTTTCAAAACCTGAAAGGCTACAAGGATAGGTAGGAGGCTCACTAACGTGATCACCACATACATCCTTGCAAAAATTTGATCTTTTGGTTCCATGATTTAATTCAGGACGATGGGTTTCCCCTTTGGAATGCGCTCTTCTAATCCCAGGGCCCGAGCTTTGTCAAAAAAAGTTGCAGGGCCGGTTACTTCCTCTTCTTCGGCTCTCAACTGATTCAATCTCAAACTCATGGTTTGACTTTCCCGGAGCATACTTTGCACGTCTTTCATCAGGTCTTGCGTAGTCAACACATGCCCCACGTACAGCGTAAATAGGGTCAAAATGGAAAGTAGGACGGCTGCGAAACGAGCGGTCGAAAGTGTACCCAAAAACGTCTCTGCTTCAGGATGGGCACTCTTTTTTTTGTCATTTGATGTGACGAGATCATTCCATCCGATATTGGTTTTTTCGCCTTTAAAACGACTTTTGGGTTTAGTGCTAATCGATGACGGCTTGATGACGGTACGAGAAACTGCACTCCTTGTCGCCTTCTTAGGGGTACGCTTTCCGGTCGCAGAACTCCCCTTGACGAATCGAACGTCTTTCTTTTTGGCGCCCTTTAATGGCTTATTTGATCGTGATGAAGGCATCTGATCGGCTCTAATGTCCTGATTAAACTAATTTTGTTGTGTTATCCACTCGCTCCGCAATTCTAAGTCTGGCGCTGCGGCTTCTAGGATTTGCTGATTGCTCCTCCTTATCTGCAGAAATGGGTTTTCTATTGATTTCTTTCCAGGGTGTAATCTTATTTCCATACAGGTCTTTTTTGATTTCCCCTTCCAAGTTTCCACTTCTCAAAAAACGCTTGGCTCTGCGATCTTCCAGAGAGTGATAACTTATTACGGCGATCCTCCCTCCAACTGAAAGCAAATTGACAGATTTTAAAAGCACTTTGTCTAATACGTCCAGCTCCTGATTTACGGCGATGCGTAAAGCCTGGAAAACCCTGGACAAGGTTTTAGAATCAGTGCCCCTCGGCGCCGCCCAGCGAACCACTTCTGCCAAATGTTCAGTAGACAAAATGGGCCTTGCCTGGGCTATTGCTCGTGCAATCCGTCTAGACTTGGGCTCCTCTCCGTACTTAAAGAAAAGGTGCATCAAGTCAGATTCGTCCATTTCGTTTACGAACTCCGCTGCGCCGGAAGATTGAGTTTTGTCCATTCTCATGTCCAAAGGGCCTTTCATCCGGTGGCTAAATCCACGAGTCGCTTCATCGAGTTGATGAGACGAAACTCCTAGATCCAGCAAAATTCCATCCACTTTATCTACGCCGGCGGATTTCAAGAGACGGTCCATTTCCGCAAAGTTTCCTTTGAGGATTTTTAAGCGCCCTGACGCGACTTCTGTAGAAAGCCTCTCGGTTGCCGCTTGGATTGCATCGTCATCTTGATCTATCGCAATCACAGAGCCCAAAGCAGAAAGCACATCTAGAAGGGCGGCGCTGTGTCCACCACCTCCTAATGTCCCGTCCACATAGATTCCATCTTTTCGTGTTACGAGTCCTTGAATAACAGTATTACAAAGAACAGGCGCGTGGTAGAGGGAAGCGTAGTTCAAACCTGGCTCCGTGTTATCGCGCGCATTAAAATCTTTAGTTGGATTCACGTCAGTACTAGGAACCCATAACCTTTTCTGCAAGGGTTTCCTGATCTTCTGTATGTTCCAGCAAATAGTGAGCGAAGTGCTCAGGATTCCACAGTTCGATTCGGTCCATGGCCCCAATTATGAGAACCTTGTCTCTAATCCCTGCAAAATCCGAAAGCGCCTTTGGAAGAGAAATACGTCCTTGGCCATCTAGAGAAACCTCTTCGGCCCACATCAATATCATTCTAACCAGATGCCTGGCGTCACGATTATTGGTGTTAAGATTACCGTACTCTTCTTCCTTAATTTTCCATTGATCCAGCGGATAAACGTAAATGCATTGTTCAAACCCTTTTGTCAACGTGAACGTACCTAAGGCTTCCGGGCTCAATGCAGTTCGCATTTTAGCCGGAATGGCAGTCCGTCCTTTCGAATCGACGGAGTATTCAGCCTGTCCTTTGAAACGTGCCATGGTGGTGGAATGAAGTTTGCCGCACGGAATTTTTCCGCTGTGAAGTGGGTCCGGTAGAAATTCACGGATGGGAAAATTCCCCACCTTTCCCCACGCAGTCGTTAATGTACGTTTTTACCCGCAAAAGTCAAGCATTTTTGGGGTGCTAAAACCCTCCAATCGATGGAAAAAGCCCTAATATTGGCTAAGTGGGGGGCGGTGGGGAGAAATTGTGGACAGTGTGGATAACTCTGCAGCACGAATGGGCATTAATCCCCGAAATAAATCTGGGGTTAATTTGAGGGGGAAAGGTGGGGACGAGAACGGAGATTGAACGTCCGTTCTACATTTTAGCAGAGGCTAAGTGTCGATTTTTCTTCTTGTTAGGTCCCTTTGGTTTTTCAAGGCTATTTGTATCGGTTGCGTGTTCTACACAAGCCCTAACAAACGCGTTGAACAGGGGATGGGGATTACCCACCGTGCTTTTGTACTCTGGGTGAAACTGGACTCCGATGAAAAACCGAAGATCAGGTAATTCGATAATCTCAACCAGATCCCTTTTCGGATTCACGCCGGTAAACAGCATGCCGCTTTCTGCCAATTTGTAACGCAAGACGTTATTGAGCTCATAACGATGACGATGGCGTTCCTTAACCACTTTTCGCCCATAAATTCCGCTTACCTTTGAGCCTTCCTCAAGCTTGCAAGTGTAGGCTCCTAATCGCATGGTGCCTCCTTTTTCAGAAATAGCCTTTTGCTCTTCCATCAAATCAATAACTGGATGGCTTGTTTTGGCATTAAATTCTGTGGAGTGTGCGGTTTTCCACCCACAAACGTTACGAGCAAATTCGATAACGGCGCACTGCATGCCTAGGCAAATTCCGAAAAATGGGACATTGTTTTCCCGGGCGAAACGAATCGCCTCAACCTTTCCTGCAATCCCCCTCTCCCCAAAACCTGGAGCAACAAGAATACCCGAAACGTCGCCTAACAAACTTTCAACGTTTTCAGGTGTGATATCGTCCGAAAGAATCTGATCAAGTTTTACCTCGACGCCATTAGCAGCACCGGCGAGAATAAAACTTTCGCAAATCGATTTATAGGCATCCTGATGCAGGACGTATTTCCCAACCAGCGCAATTCGGACCGTTCCCTGGGGCTCCTTCAACTGTCGCAAAAACCGAACCCATCCATCCATGTCGGGAGTGTCCAGTAGCTTGGCTCCAAAATCTTCCTCCATACGAAGGCGCTCGACAGCAATCGTATCCAGCCCTTGCTCCTTCATGAGCAATGGGACTTCATAAATAGACTCCGCATCGAGGGAGGCAATCACGGCACGTAACTCCACGTTGCAAAAGAGAGCCAGTTTTCGTTTTACGTCATCTGGTAGTGGCCTATCCATCCGGCAGACCAAAATATCCGGTTGCAGTCCAAAAGAAAGCAGTGTTTTTACCGAGTGTTGGGTCGGTTTGGATTTAAGTTCGCCAGCGGCTTCCAAATAAGGGACTAGGGTCAAATGGATATTCAGCGTGTTGCGGGGTCCCAGTTCGTATCGAAGCTGCCTAATGGCTTCGAGGTATGGTTGCCCCTCAATATCCCCAACGGTCCCGCCAATCTCCGTGATAATGACGTCGTAATCCTCGGATTCCCCAAGCTTCAGCATCCAATGCTTAATCTCGTCGATAATGTGAGGAACCACTTGAACTGTTTTTCCCAGATATGCTCCGCTGCGCTCCTTATTTATGACCTCAAGATAAATTCTGCCGGTCGTAACATTATTGGCCTGACTAGTCGGTACGCCTAAGAATCTTTCGTAGTGTCCGAGGTCAAGGTCCGTTTCTGCACCATCATCCGTGACATAAACTTCTCCATGTTCATACGGATTCATCGTTCCTGGATCCACATTGATGTATGGATCAAACTTTTGAATGGTCACTCTCAGGCCGCGATTTTCAAGCAATCGACCGAGAGAGGCACAAATAATTCCTTTTCCGAGCGAAGATGTTACCCCGCCGGTTACAAATACATACTTGGTTTGCACGGGTCCCGAGGTTTATTGGGGTGAGCCGGGAACGTCCTGGACAGCGCAGTTCATCCGTGAGGATGATTCGGCTCCCAAGATGGGGCACGCCGTTTCGAAAGAGGTGCCCGACCAAAATACAACCTTCACGGACGATGTGCCACCACAGTTAGCCCCGTTCCAGTATCGTTTTTTAGTGAAATGTCTAAAGCGTTCAAAATCAGGGCACTAGGCAGGATGATCAAATAATAAAAAGGCAAGAAAAGCGCAAAAAGAAAGCTGGTATTAAGCAGAAGCATCGGCCATTTGATAGATATCTTCCAAGCTATACTCCCAAAAACACCGTAACCGAAGGATATTTGATCTATTACAAACCCTGCTGATGTTAATTTTAGAGAAATATCTTCTACGCTGTACCCATCTCGAACATGTTCGCCGATAAATCCAGAATCTCCCGCTTTTGTCACGTCCGACCCGCCCTGATCTGAAGGCGTATTGATGATTACAACACCGCCCGCTCGAAGGACGCGAAAAAAATTGTGAAATACTTTCTCGTCTTCTTCTATGTGCTCCATCACATCAACCGATAAGACCAAATCGTATGGACCACTGGCCTGAAGTTTCGTTAGGTCGTCAACTGAATACGTGATGCGCGTATCAAAACCAGCCTGAAGCGTGAATGATTTTGCGCGATCCAAATAGGTCTGTTTAATGTCGACAGCATGAATCCGCACTTTGGGGTATTTACTGGCCACCCAATAGGCGAATTGGCCGAACCCGGTACCTGCGTCCAGCATGCGAACTGAACCCACCTTTGATTTCAGTACAGAATGTATCGCTTTTCGAACGTACCAGGCCCGTAAAAAAAATAGGTGGAGCATGGCAAAGAAGATGCGTGTCGGCCAATACTTGCCCTTCACCATTCTACCAAATTTGTCCTTGACCGGATCGTAATCCATTGTCGTTTTTTACTTCAAAAAGTTGGAAATAAAGGACTCCCACGAAAAATCAGCACGTGCTTGTGCAGCTCCCCGAGTTAGCCTTTCTGCGTTATCGTCAGTGAAAAAGAGATCTATCGTTTTTGCCAATGCCTCCGGGTCTTCAGGTTTAACCACCCAACCGTTTACATCATGCTCGACCATTTCAGGCAGCCCACCTACTCCGGTTACGATGGAGGGTTTTCCAAAGTGATATGCCGTTTGTACCACCCCGCTCTGGGTAGCGTTTCGATACGGTTGTACCAAAACATCCGCCGCTGAAAAGTAAAATTTTACATCGGCGTCTGGAATGTATTGATCCCTGCAATCTATTCGATCGGATAGTCCTAAGTCTTCGATCATTTTCCCCATTTCAACCTTTCCCTCGTACCATTCTCCAGCTACGACAAGTTTTACAGACTTATCGGTTTGTGCCAGAGCCTGAATAAGGATGTCCAATCCTTTATACTTGCGCACAAGTCCAAAAAAGAGAAGAAGATTTCCCTCCTCCCCAAGTCCAAGCCGGCGCCGGGCGACAGCCTTATCTACCGGATCCCCAAATTGGCCATAGACTGGATGGTGCGAAATGAATACTTCATTTCGCACACCAAGCGCTTCAATATCTCTTTTTACGGTTCCAGAGAGGGCTATGAGTCGGTCACATTGAGACAAGAACGTGCGACTGAGGAACGATCCAAACGGTTGGCGCTCATGGGGAGATGCATTGTGTACGATGGCACTTACCCGAACGCCGTGTTTCTTCAGTACACGCGTCATCCGAATGAACGCGGGAGCAAAAAACGGCATCCAGTACATAAACACGACTTCGTCTACACCGTGTTGGATTACCTTTTTAGCTGCACTTTTCCAATTCCATGGGTTAACAGAATCAACCAATTTGACCGAGTCAATCTGCGCTACGGCATCGTCGGCAAATTGGCTCTTTCCCGGAAATAGAAATCCTGGATATTGACGAGAAAACGAAAAGCCTGAGACCTCTGCGGTTTCCACTCGATCTAGGTGAACGTGAAACTGCTCTGTAAAGTGTGCGATTCCCCCCCTAAAAGGAGGATATGGACCCACTATGGCCACTTTTCGCCTTTTTTCAGGCTGATTCACGATCCCGTCCTGACGGCTGTGGAGCAGGATCTAACTCAGCAGCAATTTGGATGGCGTCGAGGCGCTCCATTCTAGGAACAATGATCATTTGTCCTATTAGCCCCACACTGAACATTTGAACGCCCACCAAAATGAGCATAACCCCGAGAAGCAACAATGGGCGGTCTCCAATGGGGTGGTTATAGAATATCTTTTCTATCGAAATCCAGGTGCTGATAATAAATCCACCGAAAAACGCCAAAGTACCTAGGGATCCGAAAAAATACATCGGTCTAGATGCAAACCGAGTCATAAAGGAAACCGAAAGTAAATCTAGAAACCCTTTTAAAAATCTTTCCAAACCAAATTTTGTGCTCCCATATTTTCGAGGAAGGTGATTTACCACTTTTTCGGTTATCCGTGTATACCCTTGCCATGCGGCCAACAGTGGGATATACCGGTGGAGTTCACCATGAAGGCGTACGCTCTTGACGACTTCCAATCGATACGCCTTCAGGCCGCAATTAAAATCGTGAAGCGGAATTCCAGTAATCCGACGTGTAACAAAGTTAAAAAACCGACTTGGAATTCGTTTGGAAAGCGGATCCCGCCGCTCTTGCTTCCAACCACTGACCAAATCATATCCTGATTCCAGACTGGCTATCAAACTAGGTATTTCTGCCGGATCGTCCTGCAAATCGGCATCCATTGTGATTACATACTTGCCATCGGCTCGGTCAAAACCCACGGCCAACGCGGCCGATTTGCCGAAATTTCGGCGCAATTTTAACCCGGCAAAACGAGAATCGTCTGCATGAATCGCTTCAATAACGCTCCAACTTTGATCTGTTGAACCATCATCAATAAACCATGCATTAAACGTGAGCCCAGCTTCATCACAAACGTTTCGAATACCATTCACCAATTCAGGAATGGACTGTTCTTCGTCCAATACCGGAATTACAATGGTGACATCGGTTTCGGATTGTAGTGCCATGAGACGCTCTAAAATTACACGTCAATAGTCGCGTAACGTGCGTTTCGCTCTATAAATTTCCGGCGTGGTTCGACTGCATCTCCCATCAAGGTGCTAAAAATGCGATCGGCAGCGGCTGCATCTTCAATGGTTACTTGCTGCAAAAGACGCGTTGAAGGATCCATTGTGGTATCCCACAACTGGTCTGGATTCATTTCTCCCAAACCTTTGTAGCGCTGAACCATCACTTTTTGTCCGGAGTCACCTCCAAATTTTTCAATGATGGTTTGCAGCTCTTCATCTGTCCAGCAATACTCTTCCTGTTTACCCTTTTTCGCCTTGTACAAGGGCGGCTGAGCGATATAGATGTAACCGCGCTCTACCAAATTGGTCATGTGGCGATAAATAAACGTCAACAACAGCGTCCTAATATGCGCTCCATCGACGTCAGCATCGGTCATGATAATAATTTTGTGATAACGCAGTTTGTCGGGCTCGAAATCATGCTCCCCAACTCCTAATCCGGTACCAAAAGCGGTTACCATATTGCGAATTTCCTCGTTTGCAAGGATTTTATCCAAGCGCGCCTTTTCGACGTTCAGAATTTTTCCACGAAGAGGAAGAATCGCCTGAAAGTGACGATCGCGAGCCTGCTTGGCACTTCCGCCAGCGGAGTCACCCTCAACTAGATAAATTTCGCATTCCTCAGGGTTTTTGGACGAACAATCGGCAAGTTTACCAGGCAATCCGCCGCTGGAAAACAAATTTTTACGCTGAACTAGCTCACGCGCCCGACGTGCAGCTGCTCGAGCTTGTGCTGCCAGCACAACCTTGTCCACAATGCGCTTGCTTTCTTTGGGATGATCCTCTAGCCATTCTGCCAGCTTCTCAGATACGAGCGACTCCACGGCTCCCATGACATCCGAGTTTCCCAATTTGGTCTTGGTTTGCCCCTCAAACTGTGGTTCGGCAACTTTAATTGAAAGAACTACGGTAATGCCTTCGCGAAAGTCATCTCCGGACAGATCAACTTTGGCATTTTTCAGCAAATTGTTTTTGTCCGCGTAACTTTTGAGCGTACGGGTCAAAGCCCTCCTAAAGCCAGAAACATGCGTTCCGCCTTCATGAGTATTAATGTTGTTTACAAATGAAAGGACGTTTTCCGTATAACCGTTGTTGTAGCGCATAGCTAACTCAACCGGCACTTCCGCTTCTTCGTCTGCAATGTAGATGGTTTCTTCGTGGATCGGAGTACGAGCTTCATCGAGATAAGCGACAAACTCAACGATTCCACCTTCAAAATGGTAATCATCCCTTAAGACTTCCTCTTCACGTCGATCTTCAATCGAAACGTAGACCTGACGATTTAGATAAGCCATTTCGCGCAAACGATCCGCCAACGTGTCAAAGCGATATTCAACGGATTGAAAAATCGTGTTATCTGGCCAAAAATGGATTAGGGTTCCGGAGTGTTCGTCGGCGGTCATGTCACGGACTTTTGCGACTGAACCAACTGGAACTCCTTTTTCAAACGTTAACGTCCAAACCTCCCCATCTCGCCAAATTGTAGCGACCAGCTTGTTAGACAATGCGTTAACGCAGGAAACACCCACACCGTGGAGCCCTCCCGATACTTTGTACGTGTCTTTATCAAACTTACCACCAGCGTGAAGCGTGGTCATCACTACTTCTAAAGCTGATCGCTTTTCCGTCAAATGCATATCGACAGGAATACCGCGACCATTGTCTTTCACGGATACCGAACCATCTTCGTGGATTATGGCATCGATTCGATCACAATATCCGCCTAGCGCCTCGTCAATCGAGTTATCGACGACCTCATACACTAAGTGATGAAGCCCCCGCATTCCGATGTCGCCGATATACATCGCTGGACGCTTACGAACTGCTTCTAGTCCTTCTAATACCTGAATATTCGCTGCGCCGTAATGGCTTTTAGCGTCTGAACCTTCCATAAATAGTCTGTGTAGAGGCGGAGATAAGAAGTGCGTGAATGCCCCAAAATACGAATAGTTAAGCCCGAATGGGCAATCCGAAGGAGCAATTTATTCAATCCTCTTTTGTACTCCCGAAAGAGGACTGGGTTCATGGGCAAAGGACGCCATTTCGAACGCCAGGAGGTATAAAATCCTTAGAAGAACCGCGAATCAGATTCAATGTCACTGACAGATCGCAACGGAGAGAAGGCTAGGCTTAGGCTTCCAAATATCGAAGAAACTCCTGCACTCGATCCAGCATTTCGTCCGGGTCGTCATCTTCTCCAAATGCCGACTCAACCTTATATCCGTGGTGTTCCAACAGGTGCCTAATGCGAGTGCCGTCTTTCACATTGACCTTAATGGTAATGCCAATGGTACCCTCCACTTCGTCTCTTTTCTCAGTAGAAACGGATAAGACCCGGCCATCATTTTGTTCTATCAGATGGATTATTTGACTCAAAACGACGTCTCTTTCATTTGCCTCAATCGAGACAATGGCACCAGATTCCTGTGTTGCCAACATGCGAGCAAACCGGTCAAATAAATCGTGCTTGCGAACCAAACCAAGATAATCTCCATTGTCATTGACGATGGGAAGAGTGGTCAGATCATGATCGATGAGTACTTTGGTTGCATTAAAGACGTGGGTATTCGCCTCGATTTTAACTGGTTCGGCTCCCAATAAATCCAAAATTTGAATGTCCGCGATTGCCGCATCCAACAATTGTTCTTCAGAAACAACTCCCAAAAGAACCCGACCATCGGAAACCACCGGCAAATGACGCACGTGGTTTTCCATAAGTAAATCCAAGGCATACTCCACCGAATCGCTTGGATTCAGCGGCGGTGTAGTAGGACTTATGAGTTCATGTACTGTCATGTTGTCAATATATGTACGAAATCTGTTCCTAAGTGTTTTGTTTTTATCCTGCAATCTCCGTGCCAGTTTTGCTCACTTCCTGGCAATCAACCCTTGGCTGGATCCTCTATTAACAATAAGTCTCGATGGCGAGCCAACAAAGGCTCAAGGTCTTCTGAAAATTTAGGAGCAGCCCGAAATCGAAGTTGCACAACTGCCTTGATATCGTCCTCATACGTTGTGCGCGCATAAGCATAGTCTTCCGACAGAATCTCTCCTACTTTCCTAATATGAGCAACCGCCTTCTGATCTGTCACTGGAATAATCACATCCCATTCGACATAATCTGACTCGATAACATCTAGCAGACTCGTTTTTACTTCTGTCAATCCGATTCCTCTCAGCGCAGAAACAAAAGCAGCGTCGGGATACTCCTCCTTCAGTGCCACTACATCCAACGGATCTTCAATTGCATCAATTTTATTAAACACCAGCAAAGTGGGCTTATTTTCGGCACCAATTTCCACCAGCGTCTCATTTACTATCAACATTTGTTCATGAAAACGGCGATGTGAAGCATCTACTACGTGCAACAAAACATCGGCTTCGCGTACTTCATCAAGCGTGGTCTTAAAACTTTCAATCAGCCTATGGGGCAGTTTCCGAATAAATCCTACGGTGTCGGATAGCAATATCTGCTTATTGGCTGCGAGATTCGTTAGGCGCGTCGTGGAATCTAGGGTTGCAAAAAGTCGATTTTCTGTCAATACCCCGGCATCTGCCAGTTCATTCATCAGCGTCGACTTGCCTGCATTGGTATACCCAACCAAAGAGATCCTTGTAAATTCGGAGCGGCCCTTTTTTTGAGTAATCTTTTGACGGGAAATTTTGTCTAATCGTTCTTTAAGTAACGCGATTCGCAGCCCGATCATTCGCCGATCTGTTTCGATCTGCGTTTCTCCAGGACCTCGCATGCCGATACCCCCCTTCTGACGAGACAAGTGGGTCCAGTGTCGGGTAAGTCGCGTTCTGAAGTATTCTAACTGAGCTAGCTCTACTTGGGTCTTGGCCGTTGCACTCCGAGCGTGTCGTGCAAATATATCTAAGATCAGAGACGACCTATCTACCAATTTGCATTCAATTTCGCGCTCTAAGTTCCGAAGTTGAATAGGACTCAGGTCGTCGTCGAAAATGATTAAATCTGCCTCTACTTCGGTAGAAAGTTCGGCAATTTCTTCCACTTTACCCTTGCCCACATACGTCGCAACATGGATACGTTGTACCGAAGCAATCAACTCGGTTACAACTTGGGCCCCGGCCGTATCGGCTAAGAGCGCCAGTTCTAGAAGGGAATCCTCGACATCAAGTCTAGATTCTCCTTGCTTTACCACGCCAATTAGTACGGCTTTTTCTCGTTCTACTTTCGCAAGAGCGTTGTGGACTTGGAACGTATCAACCGATCCGCCACGTTTATTGTCAATTTTCAAGCGCTTCGCGACTTGTTACTCGTTGTGCAGGAAGGTCAAGAGGAACATCTAGTTTGGACCGAACCATTCCGCGGAATCGATCCACTTCTTGAACTGGAACGAATAAATCCAGTCGTTTTCGTTCGCCTAGATAATCTTGGTACATAAAAGCGAAGTGAACTCGCTTACCATCTTCGACTTCAAAATAATCTGAAACTTGCCCCCAACCCACAGCATTGCTCGTACGGCCAGCCTCAGGTATAATCCCGTATTCCGTCACCACCACAGAAGAGGACATGGCAACGGCCACAAACCACGCCATTCCGCCTACAAAATACCCTGTGAAAACGGTCAGGTGTACCGGTGGGATGGTGTTTTGAGCATACACCAAAAAAACGATTATCAATCCCATAAAAAGAGTCGGCCAGACCGGAATTGAACGCCAAGAACTCGCTTGCCACGACATGCGAACGCCCCTAATTCTGAAGCGATGTACTAACGTCATTGCCAGAAGCAACAACGTTACTCCAACAAAAGACAGCACCAGAATGGTATGTAAGACGTTGACCAAGTGGGGGATTTTCAAGTTGCCCTGTACGGCTGTCAGAAATGAATTATTCAATCCAGCTTTACAGTGCAGATTCTGGTCTCCAATGCTTTGAGACAAGCATTTCGAGCACCAAAAATATCAACGCCAGGCCTAAAAAGACGTTCCATAACTCTACCCCAGTCCGTGCTGCTTTCAATTGTTCATCCAATTGCGAGCCGCCAACCAAAGAGATATTCATTACCGTAGCAACCGTTTGACTTGTCTCAGCGATGTGCGAAACAGCCTCTTCTGGGTCTAACAGGGCTAAATCAGACTCCAAAGTACTTGGGTGAACAACCACACGGCGTAGTACTTCATTGTTTGCAACAACTGAATAAACTCCAGGAATAAAAAAGGCACTACTCAACTCTGCAACTTTTGCGCCCTGGACACTTCGTTGTTCAGGAATCATTTCAAGACCGGATTCATCTCTAATTATAATCGTTTCGCTGCCTGAAACGCCGGCCAGCCTCAATTGCAAGGATCCTTCAACCTGCATAGTTTCACCCGAAACCGAACTGCTTGCCGACAAATAGTACAATGAGCGGTACAAAAGAGGTAAAAATAAACCCCTAACTGGGAAATCGCTCCATGTAACCCCAGCCTCGACGCTAAATAGGAGTACAGACCCTAGTCCAGCGCGTATTTCTTGAAGAAAGGGGGCGCCGCCTGAGAGTCCAATAATGGTTTGTTCTGCCCCCGAGTTGGCTCCTGGCCGGTAGGTTATTGACTTATAAATGACCGGCTGTTCTAATTGAGGTGCTTTTCCTGACACATCTAGCTCAAACATCCCTTCGAAAAGAACGTGATCGGTATCAACCGATTCAAATACTCCGACCGTGAGACCGTCATCAGAATCAATGGCAGAAGCGATCACTTTTCCCGCGTTTAAATCGGAAAATAAACCGTTAAAATCTTCGACTGGGAAATCGTTAGAGGGGAAGATGAGAAGACCTCCACCTCCAGTGACATAAGCGACCAAAGCCGATTGTTCACCCGTCGAAAGAGATGAAACCCCATTTAATACGACGGAGTCGTAGGTTCCAAGAGCAGCTCCGGATAATGCGGTTTCTGCTATCTCGTCTGTTCTAAAACGAACTGAATTTGTAGTCAAGTTTTCGGAAAGACCTAGGTGTAGATACCCTTTTGGAGCGCGGTTTCCCCCGACTACCAACAAACGCCGCTCCTCTGGAACAAGCAGCGTAAAACGCCTGACGTTGTCATAGAGATATTGATTGTCTTCTATTTCAATTCGCCCTGATAACCACCCCGTTTGACGCGGCGTCACAACAAAAAAGGCACTTGCGCTCGTGCCTGCCGGAATATCGAGTGTTGCTTGACCCACCCGAACATCCTCAATAAATACAGAGGCTACCACGCCGTTGGCATCTTCTGCACCAAAATTCGTAAAACCCGCCTCTATTCTCACGGGCTGCCCCTCAGAAATGATCTGACTCAAAACAGAAACGTCCGAAACGGCCAGATTACCCCGTCCATCCGTTCCAATGGGCAGGAAGATCAAACGTACATCGTCCGGAATATTTAGCTGGGTTGAGTCTGAAAATGTGCTGGTTTGAAAATCGGACACCACGTACAGTATCCGGTTCAAATTGGCCTGTTTTGTTAATTCATTCGCTGCCAACTGAATCGACTGTACCAACGAAGATGAACCCTGTTCAGGCTCCATCGCCTGAATTGCATCTCGTGCTGCCGATGCGTTCTGATACGACACGACCGAAGATGAAGATGAAGACGAAGACGAAGACGAAAACGTAGGCTGCGGCACCAAAATAAACTCATCTCCCGATTCAAAATCAGCCAGAAGTTCAGTTGCGATGAGTTTTGCTTGGTCCAGATACGCCCCCGATCCGTCCCGCATGGTCATCGAAGTGGAATGGTCAAACACTAAAGCGGTTGTGGTGCGACCTTGATTTCCAAATAAACCAGCCATAGCACCTTCTAAGGTAGGCCGAGCAAAAGAGAGGGCAAGAGCAGCGATTGCCAACGTCCGCAAGGCGAGCAACAACCACTGTTTTATCCGAACCCTTTGCATGGTGCTCTTCTTGAGCTCATGAAGGAACGCGAGAGAACTGAATTCAATTCGCCTTGGTCGGCGAAAATTGAACAGATGAATGATCAGCGGAATGGCTGCTGCAGCTAACCCGAGAAGTAAGAGAGGATTTAAAAACGTCATGAGGTAAAACAATCAGGCTAGAGCAACCCAGGTTGGGGACTCGGATAAGTGCCTTCCTACAGTGGGCGGGCAATACCTGTTCCTCTTTGCTTTTAGACATTTTCTTAGGCAAGAAAAGCATCCAATCTCGGCCTCGTGCGTTCGAGTTGTTTGCCCCAGCATTTTCGTCTTGATTATTGGATTTATTCGCCCAAATTGCCAACTCCTTCACGATCTGTCTGCCCGCGACTAACAGCCATCGGCCTGCCCATTGAGCAAGAAGCCCAAACATAAAACCCAGCCAAATCCGGTAGTCCTACCCAAGCCGGTCGTGAATCGCTCCATCGTCATCCGAGGAGCCCGGCAACACAATTTGAAGGGAGTTGATGTCGACATTCCAAGGGGCAAGCTTGTCGTATTTACTGGGCCGTCCGGGTCTGGGAAGTCTTCCCTCGCTTTTGACACCATATATGCTGAGGGACAACGGCGATACGTAGAGAGCTTGAGTTCGTATGCGAGGCAGTTTTTGGAGCGTATGGATAAACCGGAAGTAGATTTTATTTCGGGACTTGCTCCAGCCATCGCCATCGAACAAAAAACTGTTTCCAAAAATCCTCGATCAACCGTATCTACCCAAACCGAGATTTACGACCATCTTCGTCTTTTATATGCTCGAATTGGAACGACGTATTCACCTATTTCGGGAGAACCGGTTTCCAAGGATTCTCCGCGCTCTACCGCTCAAGAACTCTTGGGGCAATGGGACGAAGGGACTCGGTTTTATCTGTGTTTCCCTTTTCCAAACCACCAAAAAAGTAGCGTCAAAGATGAACTTGCTGTTCTTCAGAAGCGGGGCTTTTTCAGAGTATTGTCACTTCCCACAGAAAAACAGCGCGAAAAAGGCGTTGCCGAGACCGTTATTGACCTGAATGAAACGAATCCAGAAAGCGTCCGAGTTTCGCGCGATCGACTCCTCGTATTGATCGACAGGTTAGTAGTTCGACGAAATGACATAGCCGTGGAATCCCGCATGGCAGACTCTGTTGAGCAGGCTTTTTCAGAAGGCGGCGGACGGTGTACAGCCGTTATTTCAGGTACGGGTGTCAACCTTTCCTTCAGCCAATTTTTCGAAAGAGACGGATTGCGCTTCGATGAGCCAACCGCCCATCTATTTTCGTTTAATTCTCCGGTTGGTGCGTGTCCCGTTTGTCAAGGATTTGGAAAAACGGCGGGAATTGACCCTGATTTAGTCATCCCAAACCCTGACTTATCTATTCGCCAAGGAGCAATCGCACCTTTCCGTGGTGATTCGTGGGCTGCATACTTCAGGGCATTGATCAGAGTAGCCGCTGACCAACGAATCAATATTGATATTCCTTATTCCCAGCTTGACGAAGCGTCAAAAACACTTGTATGGGAAGGAAGGGACGATTACGACGGGATATATGAGTTTTTCCGGTACCTAGAGAAAAACAACTACAAGATGCACTACCGCATCTTTCATGCTCGGTTCAGAGGGTATTCTCGATGTAATGAATGCGAAGGATCGAGATTACGCAAAAAAGCACTGTACGTAAAAGTTGCCCACCGTCATATCGGCGAAATTTGCGAAATGACGACAACGGAAGCGCTTAAATTCGTGGAAGAGTTGGAATTGACTGAACACGAATTGTCTGTTGCCGGACGCATACTTGAAGAAATTCGACGCAGACTCACCTATTTGGTTGATGTAGGATTGGACTATTTGACCCTAGATCGGCTAAGTCAAACCCTTTCTGGAGGAGAAAGCCAGAGGATTCATCTGGCCACCTCTCTCGGCTCGTCGTTGGTTGGAAGCTTATATGTTTTAGACGAGCCTTCAATTGGACTGCATCCTCGGGACACCGACCGATTAATTTCGATTTTAGAACATCTAAGAGATATTGGCAACACCGTTTTGGTTGTTGAGCACGAAGCGGAGATGATGAAGAGAGCGGACTATATATTGGATATTGGACCGGGTGCTGGACGGCACGGTGGAGAAATTGTAGCACGCGGTAAACTTGAGGACATCCTGAACGATCCGGCTTCACTAACTGGTGCTTATCTAAGCGGAAAAAAGAAAATCGAAGTCCCCGCTACTAGACGCTCGGTCAACGAACGGGACCAAATTGTTTTGGAAGGTGCTCGTCAACACAACTTGAAAAACCTAACCGTTGCATTTCCTCTGGGAATGATCACATGCATAACCGGAGTGAGTGGTTCAGGAAAATCCACGTTGGTCCACGAGACACTTTATCAGGGTCTGGCTAAGTTAAAAGGTACCCATAGTGGAGAAACTAAAGTGGGTCGACATACCTCAATTCGTGGTTACCAGCTTGTAGATCAGGTCGAGATGATCGATCAGACTCCGATTGGTCGGTCGCCAAGGTCCAATCCTGCCACTTATGTTAAAGCATTCGATACGATTCGTCAGCTCTTTTCCGATACGTATCAGGCTCGAATTCGGGGTTACAAACCTGGGTATTTTTCGTTCAACGTGCCTGGCGGCCGCTGCGAAACGTGTCAAGGAGAAGGTGTGGTTCGGATCGAAATGCAGTTTTTAGCCGATTTATTTCTAGAGTGTGAAGCCTGCAAGGGAAAACGATACAAACAAGACGTCCTCGAAATACGCTACCAAGGGAAAAGTATTGACCAAGTGCTCGATATGACCGTGGAGGATGCGGTAGAATTCTTTTCAGAGGACAAAAGCCTTACTCGAAAACTTAAAACGTTATGCGATATCGGTCTTGGGTACCTGAGTCTTGGTCAGCCCTCAAACACACTTTCTGGGGGAGAAGCCCAGCGCATTAAACTCGCCGCCCACCTCGGAAAAGCAACTCGGGACCGGACCCTTTACATTTTTGATGAGCCCACTACTGGATTACATTTTGAAGACATCAAAAAGCTGTTGGCGGCCTTCAATGCGTTAGTTGCAAGAGGGCATTCTATCATGGTGATAGAACATAACATTGACGTAATTAAAGCATCTGACTTCGTCATTGATTTAGGGCCAGAAGGTGGCGTTCGCGGAGGATTTGTTGTCGCAGCAGGAACACCGGAACACCTGGCTAGCATAGATGCGAGTCATACCGGACGATATTTGAAACCCCTTCTCGGTTTGTAGTCGCTTCCCAGCCTAGAATCTTCGTAACAACTGGATATTGTCAAAATCGGAGCTGGCTTCAGATTTGGTGTTGTCAGAATCAGACCACAACCGAATAATCATGGGTCTGTCCGGAGGGTTTCCGCCAAAGACCTCTTTGTAGTCGGCGGCCACGTCTCGAGTTATGGTTTTCCACATTCCGATGCCATCCAGGTTACTCGAAACCACAATCACTTTGAGTTTACCGTACGTCACGACTGTGCCCTCGGGTAACGTAGAGCTATACACATATTTGATCGCTTTGGGTCGACTTATAATGATGCCTTCCATCGAAAACATGACGTAAATCCCAGCACCAGAATCGTTCAGGTCATCTTTGTCTTCACGTCCTCCAAGTGGCAGAGTATTGGCTCGCCAGTCCCATGACAACACAGGATGTTTGCTCAATCGCCATTCTAGATCTTCCCCGTTTTGGAGCGCGATGTGCACCGCCTCACCCTTTGAATAGGCCCTGACAAATTGCTTTCCGCCTTCTTTTTTAACATAAAACGATTCGTTTTTATGGGTGAATTGTTCTGTAAGAGGAACTAGCTTGCCGTTGAGCTGCGCTTTCCATTTAACAGGCAAAGCGCCATCCTCATAGGATTCAAAATCGTCCAGCAAAATGCTAGTCTGGCGCCCTTGAACTGGTGCCTGTTCGCCTAAAAAGGCAACTGCCAAAAAAAGAAATAAAATTCGATGCATCATACTCTTTAAGCCGTTACCAAAGCACTGAAAGCAACACTCTACCTTCGAACATATGACCCAAGGCGGATTAAGTGCCTCATTTGCCTGGGGTTAGCTCAGCCAAACCAGATTCCAGACTGTCTTGGATATCGCATTGGATTTTCGCGTAAATTGAGCGTGTCCGTCTTTATGTTTTCCTTAGGATGTTTCGACCACATGACCACCGATTGGGACCGCTAATGCCTTCAAAACCGCTTATTTCCTGCGTAATGGTTACTGCAGACAGGCCTGATCTCTGTAAACGAGCCATTAAATCGTATCTCGGACAGACCTTTACCAACAAGGAATTGGTTGTGCTGGACAATGGGAAAATCCCCATGCAAGCTCTGCTAGAGGATGTTCCTAGTACGGAAATCCGCTACGAACACATTCAAAATAACGAGTCAACCACCATTGGGGAGCTTCGGAACCGGTCATTGGAAATGGTTTCTGGAGACGTCGTGGTTCCGCAGTGGGACGACGACGATTGGTCGGCACCTGAAAGATTGGATATTCAATACGACGCAC
>ERZ890510.423-NODE-423-length-33627-cov-7.246366_pt1 | contig 33627 bp, 30 predicted proteins | sample MGYA00521265_ERZ890510 | MGnify/ENA primary metagenome ERZ890510 (study PRJEB32303, sample SAMEA104408624) | aquatic metagenome | biome: Brackish water; feature: Chemocline; material: water | place: Baltic Sea | collected 2014-10-26T21:54:00 | depth 110 m ... | reverse complement strand
GCGTTCACCCCCACTTGAAGCGCCAAGCATGTGCCAGGTTTTCTGGCCAATATTGATGCTATCAAGGCCAAGGGCGTGTCGGATGTTGCGTGTATCTCGGTGAACGACGCATTCGTGATGGGCGCCTGGGGTAAGGATCAAAAGGTCGGTGACAAGATTCTCATGCTGGGTGACGGCAATGCCGAATTCGCCGAAGCCATGGGTCTCACCATGGATGGTTCAAAATTCGGACTTGGCAAGCGCAGTCAGCGGTTTGCCATGATCGTCCAGGATGGCGTGATCAAGGAGCTTCTTGTCGAGAAGCCCGGCGCCTTCGAGGCTTCGACGGCCGAGAATGTCCTGAAGCATCTCTAGCGCGGCGCCTTCGGCGCAGCCAAGATCGGCGGCGGGACACCAGTCCCGCCGCCTTTTTATTGGAGCAACATGACCGCCGAGGAATCGCCCGTTTTTACCGGTCTTTTTCCGGTTAATGGCGCCACCCGCCTCTACGGCACGATCGGCGATCCGATCCGCCAGCTCCGCATGACCGCGGTCATGCCGCAGGTCTTCGCCGCAGTCGGGGCCAATGCCGTATGGCTGCCGTTTGAAGGTGACGCCACGCTGCTGCCGGTAATGCTCAAGGCGCTCGCGACCCTGCGCAATCTCGGCGGCTTCACCGTCACCATCCCGCACAAGACGGCCATTCTGCCCTTGCTGGGGCGCGTGACGCCGCGGGCCCGGGCGTCCGGCAGCGTCAACCTGGTGCGGCGCGACCCCGACGGCACCCTGGCCGGCGACATCGCCGACGGCACCGGCTTCGTGCGCGGCCTGGCGGCACAGGGCCATCGCGTGCGCGGTGCCAGCGTCTGGCTGGTCGGCCTGGGCGGCGCCGGCGGCGCGATTGCCGCCGCACTCTGCGAGGCCGGGGTCGGGCGATTACTGGTGACCGAGATCGACGAGGCGCGGGCGGCAGCGGCAATCGACCGCCTGCTCCAGCACTATCCCGACGTACCGGTGGCCGAGGTGGCCACGCCGCCCAAGGGCATCCACATCGCCATCAATGCCACGCCGCTCGGTCTTCGCCCGGGCGATCCCCTGTCGTTCGACCCGGTCACGCTCGACCCGGATGTGCTGGTGGCGGAAGTCATCATGAGTCCAGCCGAGACCCCCTTGCTGCAGCGCGCCCGCGCCCATGGACGAAGGATCCATCACGGCCGCCACATGCTCGACCACCAGATTCCGCTCAATCTCGAGTGGTTTGGCATCGACAGCAAAGGCATCGACATCGTGGCGCTGGTGCGCGCCATCGGTACCTAAAAGGCCGCCTAAAGCGTGAGGCCGCCGTTGACGTGGACTGTCTGGCCGGTGATGTAGCTCGCCGCGGGAGAACAGAGAAAGGCGATCAGAGCCGCGACTTCGGCCGGTTTGCCGTAGCGGCCCATCGGAATCGACTGGCTCACTTTGTCCATGCGCTCGCGAGGCACGGCGGCATGGGCATCGGCGTCCTTTTCGATGAAGCCCGGAGCCACGCAATTGACCGTGGCGCCCGACGGCGCAAGATCGACCGCCAGGGCACGGGCGAGCGCCTCGATGCCGGCCTTGGCCGCGGCCGAGGCCGGAAAAGTCATCACCCCGCGCGCGAAGGCATGGGCGACAAAGGACGACACGCCGATCATCCGCCCGCCATGCCCCGCCTTCGTCAGCCATGGCTTGGCCGCCGTCGCGAGTTCGAAGAAAGCCGAGGTCATGGTGGCGAGACTGGCATCCCATCCGGCACGGTCGACCTCGCCGATCGGCCGGCGATCGGCAAACCCCGCATTGCTCACCACCACATCCAGACGTCCGAGTTTGCCGGCGGTCTCCTCGACCAGACGTCGGGCGATGCCCGGCTCGGCGAGGTCGCCGATGAGCACCAGCGCCTCGGCGCCGGCGCCGCGCACGACGTCGGCAACCTTGTCCGCACCGGCGCGGTTCTTGCGGGCATGCAGCACGATCGCCGTGTTCGGGGCCGCCAGCGCACGCGCCGTGGCGGCGCCGATGCCGGACGACGCACCGGTGATCAGAATAGCTCGATGGGGCGATTGCATGATCGAAGCAGTAAAGTCCCGCGTGCCTAGCGGCAAGCCTCGCGCACGGCGGGCGCCAGGTGCTCCGCGAACCGCCGCGCCCCGCCGACCGAGAAGTGGCCGTTGTCGATGAAGTCGGCCGCGCCGAAAGAATCCGGCGATATGGCAATATAGACGTCGCCCAGGCTCAGCGCCGTGCGTTCGAGGATCGCGTTGAACCGTTGCTGCAACGGCCAGAGGTCGCGGTCGCGCACGAGGGGCAGCCAGCCATAGTGGCCGTCGCCCTTCAAACCCTCGCGATTGAGCAACTGCCCGACCCAGATCGTGATCACCCCACGGCCGCGGTTGATCGCCGAAATCGCGCGGATGTTGCGTTCGTAGAAGGCCTCCAGTGCGGCATCGCTGCCGCTCACCGGCTCGCGGCCGTAGGGGTCGGCGGAGTAGCGCACGGTGTCGACGTTGGCGCTGACGAAGCGCGCCAGCATCGTCAGCACCGGCGAGATCGTCACATGCGCGCCGCCGATCCGCCGTACCTTCAGCGAATCGACCTGGCTCGGCAGATGGAAGTCGGCATAGCCGGGATCGAGATCGGGAATATGGGCATTGCGCAGGTCGTTCCAGCCAACGTAGTAGATCGCGCAGCGCGGCAGCTTGCCGAATTTGACCTGGTAGAACGCGGTCTGGATCAGGTGCTCGGCGGTCGAATAGCCCGGAACGCCATGGTTGACGACGAAAGCCCGGTCGGGGCCGAGCGCTTCGCCCAGACGGTCGCTCCAGGTGTCGCCCTCGCCGGTGCCGATGTCGTAGGTCGTCGAGCCGCCGAACGTCGCAACCACCGTCCGCCCCTCGAGGCTGCCGGGCACCGGGTCGCGCCCACGCGTGCCCTCCGAGGTGTGGCGGATCGCAAGGCCGGTCGGGCTGGTGATTTCAAGCGACGGGATCGGCACGGCCTGCAGTAGCGCGTGCCACTGGAAGCGCGCCGGTTCGGCGACGGCGGAAGGCAACAGCGAAGGCGAACCCGCCGGCTGCAGGGCCCAGGAGCCCACCCCCCAGGTGAAGTCGACCAGCGCGAGGACCAGGAGCGCGCCGGCGAACGGCGGCCAGCGCACGACGGCGATCGCCAGGGCAAGCAGCACCAGAAGATAGACGAAATAGAAGGCGCGCGGACCGCCGGCGCTCAGCTCATCGGTCGCCGCGAACCAAACCGCGACCGCGAAGACGACAATCCCCAGCAGCAGCGCCAGCAATACCGGAATGGCCCGCTCGAACCGATAGGGTCGGCGGAGGCCGCAGTAGGCGAGGGTTTGTTGCAACATGGGTAGGGTAGAAGAATGGCGCGCCCGAAGAGATTCGAACTCCTAGCCTTCTGATTCGTAGTCAGATGCTCTATCCAGTTGAGCTACGGGCGCACGGCCAAACCACCTCCCACGAGGGGTCTGGCAAGAAGGCGGGCACCCTAATGAAACTGATCCGGCGTTGCAAGCCGCCGAAAGCCGGCATTTTTGCCCCTTCGGGCGGCCCACCCGTCGGCGTAGAGTAACGGTCATGGCCTTTCGTCTTCTTGCATTCATCGGACTGATCGTCGGCCTCGCCACCGCGGCGCTGGCGCAGCAGCCCGACGTGTCGGCCGCCGACCGGGCGGCGATCCGCGACATCATCCAGTCCCAGGTCGATGCCTTCCGCCGCGACGACGGCGACGCTGCCTTCGGTTACGCCTCGCCGTCGATCCAGGGCATGTTCGGCGAGCCCGACACCTTCATGGAGATGGTGCGCCAAGGCTACCGGCCGGTCTATCGCCCCAAGGTCTTCGACTTCCGCGAGATCGTGAGCCTGCACGGCGAGATCGCGCAGAAGGTCCACGTCGTCGGCCCCGACGGCCGGCCGGTTACCGCCGTCTATCCGATGACGCGGCTTCCCGACGGCAGCTGGCGCATCAACGGCTGCTACCTGCAGGCGCCGGACGAACACCAGGCCTGACCTGCACACCTGATCTGGGCCCTGAATTCCGATCGTGAACCGCATTTCGCCCAAGGTGCTGGCGCTGCTCGGCCTGTTGACCCTCGTGTGGGGCACCAACTGGCCGCTGTTCCGCATCGCCCTCGACGAGCTGCCGGTGTGGACCTTCCGCACCATCGTCATGAGCACCGCCGTGCTGATGCTGACGGCGATCCTGGTGATCCGCGGCGAGAGCTTCGCCGTCCCCAGGGGCAAGTGGCCCGCCCTGATCGCGGCCTCGGCGATGAACATCGGCGTGTGGAACATCGCCACCTCGCTGGCCGTGCTCTACATCCCCTCGGGCCACGCCTCGGTTCTGGCCTACACCATGCCGCTGTGGGTGGCGGTGATCGGCTTCGCCGTGTTCGGCCAGCGTCTTACCGGCCGCCTGCTGGCCGCCATCCTGATCGGCGCCGCCGCCGTGGCCGCCCTGATGATCCCCAACTTCCGCGACTACGCCCAGGCGCCGCTCGGCCTGTTCTGGGGGCTGCTGGCCGGCTTCTGCTGGGCGATCGGCACCTTCATCGTCAAGCGCACGGCGTGGCCCGGCATGGGGCTCTCGCTCACCTTCTGGCAGGTCGTGATCTGCCTGCCGCCGATCGCGCTGGGGGCGCTGCTGTTCGACGGCCTGCCGACGCAGTGGCCGTCGGCCAAGGCGCTCACCGCCACGATCTACACTGGCGCCATCCCGATGGCGCTCGGCACCGCGACCTGGTTCGCCCTGGTAAAACTGCTACCGGCCCAGGTGGCGGCGCTGTCGTCCATCGCCATCCCGATCGTGGCGATCGTGAGCGGCATCGCGATCCTGCACGAGCCGCTGTCGGGACTGCAGGCCGCCGCCATCGCCTCGACCGTGATCTCGCTGTGGCTGGCCCTGGTGCCCGGCCGGCGACGCTGAAAACGGCGGCTTTTCAGACACCAGTTGTCCGAGATGTGTCTGTCCGGAAATTCGCAAAGCGCCGGCCGGATTGAACCGGACGATTCTTTTCAACGACGGCAAAAAATCGCGGCCTTGTCTGAAGAATGACTCCCCTCCCGAGCGGGCGTCACATGGCCCTGTGCAACACCGTTCGACGCTCTCGGACATTGCTACACAATGTCCTGTCGCTCGCCGGCCGTGCTGCGCACGGCCTGTGTCTCACCAAGTTGAGACAAATGTTGTGACACAGGCTGAGCGCCCACCCGTGCCTTTGCAGGAATCTGACCCTGCGGCCCCGCACCTGATAAGCGTGGGGGGCGGCCACAGAAGACCGTCAAAACAGCTCTCGGACGCGTGGATCGCGCCTCGGTCCACCCCGCGGCCGGACGGATCGTCGGCGGGGGCAGCCTTGTGCTTGCTACTCACGGCTCAAGACCGCGGGACGGCCCCTGCTCCTCGTAGGAGTTGACCCGGCGGGCGCGCCGGGCGGGGCATGGCCAAAGGTTCAGGTCGGCATCGGCACAAGGCGCCGACACGGACGGCTCGGCGCTCCGGAAAGGCCTCACGCCCGGCGGTGCGGGACCTTTGCGGCAACGGGAGCAGACGCCAGGGCGAGCGCCTGGTCGAGTAGACGGGTGCCAGGTGCTGGCAGTGCCTGCACGAGGCGCGCGGCGGCGCCACTGGCAAAGAGGGCAGCCAGCAGCGCCCGCAGAAGAGCGAGGTCGAAGGGCATGGTAGGATCCGGGGTTTGGACATCAAAAAGGCCGGCGCGGTTGGCGCCAGTCTATAGGAACTATAGGATAATACCTGTTGAACCGTCAATTCTGAGATTGCATAGCTGCCTTGAGGATACTTATGACCCGGCGAGATTCGCCAGTGTCCTCTTTGCAATTTCGACTACGTCACTCGGCATCTCGTCGGCGTGGTCGATGGCGATCTGTTCGTAGGCGCAGTCGAGCCGATTGTGCTTCGCAAGAAGCATAAGCCCATCCGTCTTCTTACCGCTACGGACCGTGCGAATGAGTGCTCCCTTTGGTCCATGGTCGCGAATTGCGCGCTCGGTATACCCGGCGGCCTGATTTCGGCCGTGCTTGTGTCTAAGCAGCTCGCGATAGACGCGTACCGATTCACCCACTCTGTCTTCGACAGTCTTGGCTTCCGGGCGAACTCGTAGCGCCGCGCGCAAGTCCAAGTCACGCAAGCGCTGCTCAGCAGCATCGACGACCTCTCGATTTCCTAGCTTTCGATTGTAGTCACGGCACCCGATGAGCCAGTTACGATCATTGGACTTCCGAATTGCAGCAAGAAGATCGTCGCTCATCATTTCCATCACAAAGGCGGATCGTTCGCACGCCAGTCTAGCTCGCACAGCCTACTCTTCATTGATCGCCTCCTGGCCGTGCTTGTTTGCGATGAACTTACGTGCTGCAGCTACCAGCGCTTCCAATTCCTCCCGAGTTGCTTCCTTGAGGCGCGCATATCCGATCTTGGCCGAAATTTCCGCAGCGGGATCCTCACTGCGTTGTGACTTCAATACTTCAACAGCGAGTCCCAATTTCTCAGGGTAAGGCGAGTAGAGATGAGGGGGTTTCGGCGACTTAAATCAAGCAGTTTAGGACGAAGATTCTCGATCCTGGCGCGGATCAGTTCGTGAAGCTCCTCGAGTGCTGTATCGGTCCTATCCGCAGCCATCCATCAGATCCCTACGGCCGCAGCGGACTAGCGTGTCCCAAAGAGAGGAACTGTTCTGAGAAATGCTCGGTCATCTCGTCCCACCCGCATGCGATGTCATTTCTTCTAGCGAAGACTGACAATACTTCCTTATTGGTTGAATAGACTAAAGCTTAGAGCAACCCGGAGGGGAAGGGCAAAATGGCCGCCGCGTTTTGCCACTGCAAGCATTTTGACGCGGGATCAACGTCATCCGCGTTCGAAACAGGTCGACAGAGCTTTCGGTGCTCCCGGTGAAGCTTCGCTTGGCGGCTTGTGAACAAGCCGCGGCCTGCAGCTCATGGGCAGAGCTACGCTCGGCCTCCCAGGAAATCACCCCCACCCCCTATGCCTTCGGAGAACGCTCCCCATATTCCCCTCATGGAAAGGGAGATCTGAGCCATGGCCGGAGGCGACCCCCGCGACTGGATGTGGTCGGAAGCGCTGCACATGCTGGCGCGGACCGACCGGCTCCACCGCCAGATGTTCCGGCCGCAGGCCACGGCGCAGGGCGCCAACTGGGAGCCGCCGGTCGACATGCTGGAAACCGAGGAAGCGGTGCTGATCCTGGCCGCCCTGCCCGGCGTCGATCCCGACCGGGTGGAGGCGGTGATCGACAACGGCGTGCTGGTCATTGCCGGCCTGCGCGTGCTGCCGGTCGAATTGCGTACCGCCATCATCCACCGCCTGGAGCTGCCGCAGGGCCGGTTCGAGCGGCGCATCGCCCTGCCGCCCGGCCGCTACGACGCGGTGCACCGCACGGCGGTGAACGGCTGCCTGGTGGTCAGCCTGGCCAAGGTTTCGCCGCGGGGAGGCCGGCCATGACCGCGCCCGACGACATGACCACCGCCCAGAGCCCCGGCCAGAGTCCCGGCCAGAACCCCGGCACACCCGGTCCGGCCGCCGCGCCGACGCCGTCGGCGGGCGCGTTGCCGGCCGACGCCTTGATCGTCCTGCCAACGCGCAATCTCGTGCTTTTTCCGGAGATGGTGTTTCCCCTGGCGATCGGCCGGCCGGCGACGCTGGCCGCCGCCCAGCAGGCGGTGCGCGAACAGCGCCAGATCCTGGTCGTCCTGCAGCGCGACCCCGAGAAGGCCGAGGTCGCCCCGGACGATCTCCATCGCATCGGCACGGTCGCCAACATCGTGCGCTATGTCACGGCGCCGGACGGCACGCACCACGTGATCTGCCAGGGCGTGCAACGTTTCCGCGTCAGCGAATTCGTCGAGGGCCATCCCTTCCTGCTGGCGCGCGGCCTGCACATCGTCGAGCCGACCGATACCGGTACGGACAAGGGCCCCGAGATCGAGGCGCGGTTCCTCGTGCTGCAGAACCAGGTGCGCGAGGTCATGGAGCTGCTGCCGCAGGTGCCGGCGGAACTGCGCCAGACCATCGAGGCGACCGCAACCGCCGGCGCCCTGGCCGACCTCGCCGCGACCTATCTCGACTCCAAACCGGCGGAGAAGCAGGAGATCCTCGAGGCGATCGAGCTGGTGCCGCGCCTCGACAAGGTCACGCGCCTGCTCGCCCAGCGGCTGGAAGTGCTGCGGCTGTCGAACGAGATCGGCCAGTCGACCAAGGCCTCGCTCGACGCCCGCCAGCGCGAGATGCTGCTGCGCGAGCAGAAGGCGGCGATCGAGCGCGAGCTGGGCGAGGACGGCAGCAACAAGCAGGAGCTCGCCGACCTCGAGAAGGCGATCGGCGAGGCCGGGATGCCGCCGGAGGTCGAGGCGGCCGCGCGCAAGGAACTGCGCCGGCTGCAGCGCACGCCCGATGCGGCGGCCGAACACGGCATGATCCGCACCTACCTCGACACGCTGATCGAACTGCCGTGGGCGTTGCCCGAGGCGCCGCCGATCGACATCGCCGAGGCCCGCCGCGTGCTCGACAACGACCACTACGGGCTGGAGAAGATCAAGCTGCGGATCGTCGAGTACCTGGCGGTGCGCAAGCTGGCGCCCGAAGGCAAGGCGCCGATCCTGTGTTTCGTCGGCCCGCCCGGCGTCGGCAAGACCTCGCTCGGCCAGTCGATCGCCCGCGCCATGGGCCGCAAGTTCGCCCGCGTCAGCCTGGGCGGCGTCCATGACGAGGCCGAAATCCGCGGCCACCGCCGGACCTACATCGGCGCCCTGCCCGGCAACATCGTCCGGGCGATCCGCAAGGCAGGCTCGCGCGATTGCGTGCTGATGCTCGACGAGATCGACAAGATGGGCAGCGGCATCCATGGCGACCCGTCGTCGGCGATGCTGGAAGTGCTCGATCCGGAACAGAACGGCACCTTCCGCGACAACTACCTCGACGTGCCGTTCGACCTCAGCCGCGTCGTCTTCATCACCACCGCCAACATGCTGGAGACGATTCCCGGCCCGTTGCGCGACCGCATGGAGATCATCGGGCTCACCGGCTACACCGCCGGCGAAAAACTCGAGATCGCCAAGCGCTACCTGATGCGGCGCCAGTTCGAGGCCAACGGGCTGAAACCCGACCAGGCCACGATCGAGGATGCGGCGCTGCAGGAAATCATCGCGGGTTACACGCGCGAGGCCGGCGTTCGCGGCCTGGAACGCGAGATCGGCCGGGCGTTGCGCCATGTCGCGGTCGAAATCGCCGAAGGCACCGCCAGCAAGGTCGACATCGGCAAGGGCGACCTCGAGAAGCTGCTCGGCCCGGTGCGCTTCGAGAACGAAGTCGCCATGCGCACCAGCGTGCCGGGCGTGGCCACGGGCCTTGCCTGGACGCCGGTCGGCGGCGACATCCTGTTCATCGAGGCGGCGCGTTCGCCGGGCAGCGGCAAGCTGGTCCTGACCGGCCAGCTGGGCGAGGTCATGCGCGAGAGCGTCCAGGCGGCACTGACGCTGATCAAGGGACAGGCGGCGGCGATGCAGATCGATCCCGCCCTGTTCAAGGACAGCGACATCCATGTCCATGTGCCAGCCGGCGCCACGCCCAAGGACGGACCCAGCGCCGGCGTCGCCATGTTCATGGCGCTGGCCTCGCTGCTGACCGGCCGGACGATCCGCAGCGACACCGCCATGACCGGCGAGATCAGCCTGCGCGGGCTGGTGCTGCCGGTGGGCGGCATCAAGGAAAAGGTGGTGGCCGCCGCCGCCGCCGGCATCACGCGGGTGATGCTGCCGGCCCGCAACAGGCGCGACTACGAGGAGATCCCCGACGAGGTCCGCAAGGCGCTGGAGTTCGTCTGGCTCGAACGGGTCGAGGACGCCGTGGGCGCGGCGCTGGCGGCGGCCTCGTAGAGTCTCTTCGACGACTGAAACATCTCTCCTCCCCCGTCACACGGGGGAGGTGGCGTCGTCTTACGACGACGGAGGGGGAGGGCCTCAGTCGTGTCGCTTGACCCCTCCGTCACCGTAAGACGGTGCCACCTCCCCTTGCCTCGCAAGGGGAGGAGAAGACAACTAACCCAACTCCAGGCTGGTGACGCCGAACAGGCCGGCGTAGTCGACGGCCGGATCGGGGCCGGTGTACATGCGCGCGGTCTCGAACGCGGGCTTGAGGCCCATCTGTTCGACGAGAGCGACGGCGGGCTTGTTGCGGTCGGGCACGTCGATGGCCACGGCCGGCGCGCCGGTCCCGGCGGCAAGCGCGGAAACCAGGGCAGCGGCAATCTCCGGCGAGGCGGCATAGAGCGGGCCGATGCGGGAGGCCGCGCGGCAGGTGCGGATCACCGCCAGCCCCTGCGGTTCGCCATCCCTGACGGCCATCAGCCCGGCGCGCTCCGGCAGGCCGATCCACGGCGCCAGGAAATGGTCGCGCGGCTGCGGGAAGAAACGACGATCGTAGGCGGCCAGGCGGTCGAACGGCACGGCGCGGGCATCGACCAGGGTGACGCCGGGCGGCGGCGCGGCGGGCGGCGGTGCGCCTTCGTGGCGGATGTTGTTCCAGGCCAGGCGGAAACCGGACTTCTTATAGTTGTGCTGCTGCGCCACGACGCCGTCGAGGCCGACGTTGCGGCCCTGCAGCCGCGCCATGCCGGCGTTCCAGATTTTTATGCCATAGCCTTTTCCGCGGGCCTCCGGCCGGGCGATGTAGAAGCCGAGAAAGCCGAAGTCCGCGGCGTAGCGCACCACCGAGATGCAGGCGACCGGCCTTCCGTCGAGGCGGCCGATCAGGAAGCCACCGGGATCGGCGGCGTGGAACGCCAGCGCATCGGTGTTGCCGGGGTTCCAGCCTTCGTCGGCCGCCCACTCGGCCATGCGGACGACATCCTCGGCGCCCGCGACGTGGATTTCGAAACTCATGACGATCGCCGGCCGTTCTGGACAGCTTGCTCCAGCGCCATGCGGATGAACCTCTGGTAGGGAATTCCCGCCCGTTTCGCGCGGGAGCGCACGGCCTTCAGAAGCTCATCGGGCAGGCGTACGCTGATCGCCCGGTCCTTTGGCTTCAACTCGTAACGCACCAATCGCAGGCCCGAAAGGTCGTAGGCCGACAGGTCGGACCCGGCGACGAACGCCTCGGCGGCGCGGTCACTGGCCAAGCTGGGCAATCGCTTTTTCATAGGCCTTGATCTCCTTAACATGCATGTAGCGAGCGCTGATGGGCCTCAGCAGCCGCCGGGCGCCGCGCCGACGCTCGGTAAAGATCAAAAATACCGCTCGGCCCTGTTCGGTGTATCCGATCGCTTTCAAGCGCGTTTCCCGGATCGAGTGAGCCGGATCGGGAAGAATAGCGATAGGCCCCGAGAAAAGACTCTCGATAGCGGCGATCGACACGCCGTGCTTCTGGCACTTCGCCCGGTTGCCGATATCCCAGTCGAAGCCGTCGAAGGCCCGCGTCATCGTCTCCAGTATTTCATATGTATATACATTTGCAATACTTTATGGTCGCGCCTACTCCGCCGCCCTGGCGGTTGCCGCGAAAAAGCGATTGTCGGGGCGTGGCAATCCCAGATTCTCGCGCAAGGTGGTGCCTTCGTACTCCGTCCGGAAGATGCCGCGGCGCTGCAGCTCGGGCACGACCTTGTCGACGAAATCGTCGAGGCCGCCCGGCAGATAGGGGAACATGACGTTGAAGCCGTCGCTGGCCTCCGTCATCAGCCACTCCTCCATCTGGTCGGCGATCATTTTGGGCGTGCCCATCATGGCAAGGCCACCGTAGCCGCCGAGGCGTCCGGCGAGCTGGCGCACCGTCAGGCCCTCGCGCCGGGCGAGCGCGATGGCGCGCTCGCGGCCGCTCTTGCTGGCGTCGGTCTCGGGAATGTCGGCCGGCAGCGGCGCGTCGGGATCGAAGGCGCGGGCATCGGTGCCGAGCGCGATCGACACGGCGGCGATGCCGCTGTCGTGGTTCACCAGACTGTCGAGCCGGGCGCGCTTCTCCTTCGCCTCGTCGAGCGAGGAGCCGATGATGGTGAAGGCGCCGGGCAGGATTTTTATGTGATCCGGATTGCGGCCGGCGCGGGCGGCGCGGCCCTTCACGTCGGCATAAAAGGCGCGGGCGCCCTCGATCGGCCCGCCGGCGGCGAACACCATTTCCGCGGTTTCGGCGGCGAGCTGGCGGCCGGCGTCCGAAGCGCCGGCCTGCACGATCACCGGCCAGCCCTGGACCGGCCGCGCGATGTTGAGGGGCCCGCGCACCTTGAGATACTTGCCCTTGTGATCCAGCACATGGAGCTTGTCGGGATCGAAATAGGTGCCGCTCTCGACATCGCGGATGAAGGCATCGTCGGCCCACGAATCCCACAGGCCGGTCACGACATCGAAATATTCGCGGGCGCGGGCGTAGCGTTCGGCATGCGGCATCTGGTCGTCCATGCCGAAATTGAGGGCGGCGTCGGGATTGGACGTGGTCACCAGGTTCCAGCCGGCGCGACCGCCACTGATGTGGTCGAGCGAGGCGAAGCGCCGGGCGATGGTGTAGGCGGGCTCGAAGGTGCTGGAGGCGGTGGCGATCAGGCCGAGGTGCTTGGTCATCATCGCCAGCGCCGGCAACAGCGTCAGCGGATCGAACGAGGTCACGGTGGCGCTGCGCTTCAGCGCCGCCATCGGCATGTTCAGCACGGCCAGGTGATCGGCCATGAAGAAGGCGTCGAACTTGCCGCGCTCCAGCGTCTGGGCATAGCGCACCAGCGCCGGCAGGCTGAAATTGGCATCCGGCGTGCCGCCGGGATAGCGCCAGGCAGCCGTGTGAATGCTGACGGGGCGCATGAAGGCGCCGAGACGGAGTTGCTTGGCTTTGGCCATGACGAGCCTCGTTGAACCGGTCGCCGACAGCGCGGCACTTTCGCCAGACTTAGGCAGTCGGAGGCTGATCCGGCAAGGATTGCCGGGCGAGAAGAACTAATGAAGCAGATAGAAGGCCGGCGCCGAAACGAAAACGGGCGGCCCCTTCCGGGGCCGCCCGTCTGAATCTTCGTGCTTACGCGTCGGTCGGCTGCATACCGAGCGTCTTGACGCGATAATTCTCCCAGTGCTTCACCCAGGCCTCGTCGCCCTCGCCCTTGAAGGTCTTCTGGGCGTCGACCCAGCCGGCCTGAAGCTTCTTGAGCCGGGCCAGACGCTTGTCCTGCCAGGCCTGATGCTCGGCGGTCCAGATGCCCTTTTCCTTCAGGTACTTGATCGCACCGTCATGCCACGGGGCATCGGCCGGCGGCTTGCCAGAGATGTCCGGTGCCCAGTTCTTGGAACTGCCGGTAATGTTCTTGATCAGGTCCATCGATTCGTCGATCGCCTTGACCAGCGAATAGACCTCGTCGGCGCTGGTGTTGGCGTAGGTGGCGATGATCGGATAGCGATATCCCACCAAGGCGACAGGCTTTTCCGGGGAAATTCCGGCACCAACCGTTTCCTTATAGGGCTCGAAGAAATCCGCGACCTGACGAAGACGCTCCCAGCCCGCCGTTTCAGACGCCGGAAACGGCGGCCACACCAGGCCGCGCGGGCTCGCCTCGATCTCGCGCATGTTGGCTGACGTCGTCACGCTGCCGAACGCGTCGAGCTGGTTGTTGAGCAGCGCCGTCTTCATGGCGTTGTAGCTGCCGAACCAGACCGGCTGGACGTCGGCGCGCGTCAGACCACCGAAGGCAAGATAGGCGTCCTGCTTGACGTTGACCGAGGGGTTGCCCTTGACGTAGCCGATACGCTTGCCCTTGAGGTCGGCGATCGTCTTGACGCCGATATCGCCGGCCGTCGCCACGCCAACCGCCGCCGGTCGCGCCAGCACGACGCGCACATCCTGCGGGCCCCATGCAGGTACGGCGAAGTCGTAGGTCCCTTCGGCGGCGAAATACAGTTCGTTGGCCAGGAACCCGTAGGTGGCCTTGCCCTGCTTGAGCGGCAGCAGGCGTCCGATCGAGGTGCCCGACGGCACGATGCGCACGCGTATCGCATGCTTCTTCATGATGGCATCGGCGATTCCGGATGCCTCGGCGTAGCCCGACGACCCCAGATCGTAGGCCGTCCACACCGATGTGTCGGGCAGTTTCGCCTGGGCCGCACCACCGGCCAGCATCATCGCGCTCGAACCAACAAGCACGTCGCGGCGCTTGAACATAGCGTTTCCTCCTCTGTCATTCATTTTTTTGATCTCAAACGGAACATTGGCAAGAACATGCGCACGCGTCAAACTGCGGCCAACGACAATTGGCGGCCGCAGCGGAACGCCAAACAGGGAGACGTGAACACATGGCCGGCAGCAGCGACGCCGTAGAGCTCGAACTTGCGCCGGAAGACGGCGGTCGCGACCGGCTGACCGGCCGGGCTTACTGGGTGGCGATGGTCATGGGCGCCGCCGGTGTGGCGCTCACGATCAACCAGACCTTCAATCTCCAGGTCTTCGGCGAGCCGATCATCGACACGTCGTTCTACTATCTGATTCTCGGTCTCTTCCTGTCGCTTGCCTTTCTCGCCTATCCCGCGCGCAAAGCCGATCGCAACGCCATACCGTGGTACGATTGGATTCTGTTCACCACCTGCATCGTCACGACTGCCTATCTCGCCTGGAACGGCGGCCGCATCGTCGCGGAAGGTTGGGATCTCATTGCTCCGCCCCTGGCGGTCGTCGTCGCCGGCATCGTGTGTGTTCTGGCGCTGGAAGGCGTCCGCCGCGCCGGCGGAATGGTGTTGTTCTGCCTGTGCACCGTCTTCGCGTTTTACCCGACCTTCGCCGATGTCATGCCGGGCTTCCTGTGGGGACCCAGCAGCACCCTGCCCGAAACGCTGACCGCCCACGCCCTGGGCGTGGAGAGCATCATCGGCGTGCCGATGCGCACCGTCGCCTCGTTGCTCGTCGGATTCCTGATCTTCGGCTCGGCGCTGGTCGTAACCGGCGGCGGCGAGTTCTTCATGGCGCTGGCCATCGCGCTGATGGGCCGCACGCGCGGCGGGCCGGCCAAGGTGGCCGTCCTGTCGAGCGGGTTCTTCGGCTCGCTCTCGGGCAGTGTCATCTCCAACGTCGTGACGACCGGCCAGATCACCATCCCGACCATGAAGCGCATCGGCTACCCGCCGCACTATGCCGGCGCGGTCGAAGCCTGTGCCTCGACCGGTGGCGCGCTGATGCCGCCGGTGATGGGCGCCGTCGCCTTCATCATGGCCGAGTTCCTGAACGTGCCCTACAGCACGATCATGATCGCAGCGGCCGTTCCAGCGCTGCTGTACTACGGAGCACTGCTGCTTCAGGCCGACAATTATGCCGCGCGGAATGGACTGAAAGGCCAGCCGGCATCTGAAATTCCGAAGCTGTTGCCGGTTCTCAAGAAAGGCTGGCACTTCCTCTTCAGCCTCTGCCTGCTGACGTATCTGCTTCTTGTCATGAAGCAGGAGGCGCTGGCGCCCTATATCGCCACCGTCGTTCTGGTCGGCACGACGATCGTGTTCGGCAGCAAGCGCTTCGGACTGAGAGGTCTGCGCGACCTCACGATCGACACCACACGCAATATCCTCAATATCGTGGCCATTCTGGCCGGTGTCGGCTTCATCGTCGGCGCGCTTTCCTACACCGGGGTCGGCGGCGCCTTTTCGCGTGAGCTGCTGCAGTTCGCCGGTGGCAATGTCTATCTGCTGCTGGTGCTGGGGGCGTTCACCAGCTTCATCCTCGGCATGGGGATGACATCCAGCGCCTGCTACATTTTCCTCGCAATCACCCTGGGGCCGGCCCTCATCGGCGCCGGCCTCGACCCGATCGGCTCCCACCTGTTCATTCTCTACTGGGGACTGATCAGCTTCATCACCCCGCCGGTGGCGCTGGCTGCCATCGCCGCCGCCAGCATCGCCAAGTCCGACCCGTGGCGGACCGGCATCTGGGCGATGCGCCTCGGCATGGTGAACTTCGTGTTGCCCTTCATGTTCGTGCTCAACCCCACGCTGATCATGAACGGCACGCCGTTGGCGATCCTCCACGACGTCACGACCGCCTGTTTCGCGGTCTGGCTGCTGGCGTCAGGGCTCGAAGGATGGCTGTACGGAGTCGGGGCGATCGGCTGGCTCTCGCGGGCAGCTCTGATGGTCGGCGCGTTCGGGTTGCTGGCGCCCGGGGTCTATACCGACCTCGTCGGCGCCGGCCTGCTCGCCGTCGTCTACATCGGCAACAAGCTGTGGCGGAAAGGTCTCGCCACCTGATCGGGCGTCACACGATCGGAGGGTGCTTCTTGTCAGTGCCCGCTGCGCACTCCCATGCCCGCGCCACCTGGAACAGCGTCGCTTCGGCGAAGTTGCGGCCGACGAACTGGACCGAAAGCGGCAGGCCTGACGTCGAGACTCCTGCCATCATCGCCAGCGCGGGATGGCCGGTGACGTTGAAGGGCGTGCGCGCCTGGCGGGAGTAGGTGCGCTCGACATCGGCCGGGCTGTCGATTCGGCAGGCCGGGTCCATCGAGCTGGCGCACAACAGCACATCGACCTCGCCGAGGGCGGCATCGACGGCAGCGATCAGCTCCAATCGCCGGCGCTGCGCCTGAACGTAATCCTCGGCGCTGAAGAACGCGCCCGCCAGAATGCGGCGACGGGCCAACTGGCCATAGTCGCCGGGGCGCTCGCGCAGCCACGGCGCATGGATCGCCCACGCCTCGCTTTGCAGGATCACGCGGTTGACCGCGCCAAACTCGACCAGCGTCGGCAAACGGATGTCGCGGATTTCCGCACCTTCGAGCTGGAGCGTCCGCGCGACATGCTCCAGCGCCGCCGTCACCTCGGGATCGGCCGGCATATCGACCTCATGGAAGTGCCGGATGAAACCGACGCGCAGTCCGCGTATGTCGCCTTTCAGACCCTCGGCGTAGCGGCGGTGGGCGGTCGCTGCGCTGCCGGGATCGCCGGGGTCGTGGCCCGCCAGGACCTCCAGCATCAGCGCGTTGTCGGCCACGGTGCGGGTCATCGGCCCGACATGATCGAGGGTAAAGGCGAGCGGAAAGACGCCCCGGCGCGAGACAAGCCCGTAGGTCGGTTTGATTCCGACGATGCCGCAACAGCTTGCCGGATTGCGCACGCTGCCGCCGGTGTCGCTGCCGAGTGCCATCGCGAACAGGCCGGCTGCCACGCCGGCGCCCGAGCCCGACGACGAGCCGCCGGGATGGTGGTTTGTGTTCCACGGATTGCGGGCCGGCGGCCACGGCAGATCGAAACTCGGCCCGCCGATGGCGAACTCGTGGGTCGAGAGCTTGCCCAACACGATGGCGCCGGCACCACGCAGCTTCGACACGCAGACCGCGTCGGCCGTGGCGACATTGTCCTGCAGGATCTTCGAGTGACAGGTGGTGGGCAGGCCCGCCACATCCATGATGTCCTTTATTCCGACCGGCACGCCATGCAGCGGGCCACGCAGGCGACCGGCCATGGCCTCGGCCTCCGCCGATCGCGCAGCGTCCATCGCCGCGGTGGCGTCGAGGTGGAGGAAGGCGTTGAGCTTGGGATCGAGGCGCTCGATGCGGGAAAGGAGCGCCGTCATGAGCTCGACGGGCGAGAGCTCCTTCGCGGCGATCGCCTGCGCTGCGGCGGACGCCGTCATCCAGTGCAGATCGGTCATGGGCGGTTCCCGACGCGCATCGACGGCCACGGCTCTGCGCGGGGATCGGCCGGCGCCTTGATTCGCCCGGCCACGGCTTCGGCCTGCGCGGCGGCAGCGGCGACATCCTCGGGAAACTGCGCCAGTGCCTTGTCCAGGCCGGCGCGGCGGGCCAACGCTTCCAGTATCGCTTTGTCCATCGCTCACTTGCCCGCTGTGTGGGCAAGGCCCGGTGGTGTCTTATGCCATTCGCGCCCCGCCTTCGCCTGCTGGAATCCGTAGTCAAAAAGCGCGCGCATGTACGCCTGATCGAATTCGCCGGCCTTCGGCGCCGGATCAAAGTCCGAGCCGATATAGGCGAGATTGTAGTCCACATCGTCGCGCTTGGAGACGAAGTAAGTGCGCAGAACGTCGTTGTAGCCGCTGGCCGCCAGCATCGTATTGATGGCGCGGCCAGCGATCGAGATCGTTCGCCGCGTGCTCTCGGCATAGTCCGGATCGAGGCGGGCATTGCGGATGATATAAGCGGTCCGCGACCGCTGGAACCGCTGGGTCGAAATGTTGATCGACGGCGGATAGAGGAAGAGCTGGGCGATGGCGCCACCATCGACATGCATTTCCTGATACTTCTGCCCGCCGATCTCGACATCGATCATCACCGGCTGGAACGCTCCGGGGATCGCCGCCGACGCCCGCAGGATCTGGCGGAACAGTTCCAACGCCCGGGGATGCCCGCTGGCGGCGATCGCTCCGATGTTCCAGATGACCGGACGCTGGGCGTCGAGGTCGGTCGTGCCGATCAGCAGCAGGCGCCCCTTCAGGTACTCGCGCGCGATGGCCTCGAACATCATCTGGTCGGCATAGTGCGCGATCAACTCGGCGAGCGGACCGGTATCGGCCATGGCATCGTCGAACACGGCGGCGGTCAGGCCGCGCGAGCGGAAGACCTTGGCCGGCGTCATCGTCGTATAGACTTCCCGCAGCGCCGGATCGTAGGTCGGCCCGAGGAAGGCGAAGGGCGCGATCAGCGCGCCGGTGCTGACTCCCGTCACCATCTTGAACTCGGGTCGCGTGCCGGCCTCGGTCCAGCCGGTCAGCAGGCCGGCGCCGAAGGCACCGTTGTCGCCACCTCCGGAAATCGCGAGATAGTATACGTGAGTGGGACGCCCACCCGGTTTTGCCGCAACCTGGCCGCCCGCCGCCACCATCGCCGCCCGCTCACGTTGGGCGGACTGCAGTGCTTCGTCGATCATGGGCTTGGGGTCGCCATCGGCGAAAAAGCGCGCATTGGGGATGCCAAGCGGCAAGGCGCGGGTGGTATCGGTCGGCGGCACTGCCGGCCCGCGTTCCGGAATTGAACAGCCGGCGACGGCCGCGAGGCCGAGCGGCAGCACGATGCAGGACATCAGTTTGCGCAAGATCAAGACGTTCCCCCCGGACGGCTGGAAGGGTAGATGTAGCCGCGGATCCTTCATACGTCCAACCCATGCCGACATCCGACACGGCGATGCCCTGCGAACAGACTCAGGACGGCAGGTGCTTCGATATCCAGTAGCTGGTGGGATTGTCGGGACATTCGACCGGCCCGCACAGCAGGAAGCTGTTGGCGGCGTTGGCGAGGGTCGCGGCAATCAGCAGATAGGCGGCCAGCCTGTAGGCGCCGCGAAAGCGCAGCGCGGCCTGATGATCGCTGCGGTCGTGTTCGGGCGGGCCGGACAGGATCATCAGCACCGCGACAGCCGCGATCACCGCCAGGAACAGAATCAGCGACCAGGTGTAGAGATGCAGGCCGAGGAACGGCGCGCCATACGCGGCAGCGCCTGGCGCGACATGCAGCAGTGTCTGGTAGCCTGACGTGGCGACGCCGAACAGGGCACCGAGAAGGACGAGGCCGTAATGCAGCGGCTGGATGCCGAAGCGCAGGTTGAGCACGAACCCGAAGCCGCACAGCACGAACGCGGCGCGCTGGAGGTTACAGAGCGGACAGGGCGGTTCCTTCAGTCCGAACTGCAGGCCAAAGGCGACCATCAGGATCATTGCAACGCCGGCCGCACCGGCGGCATTGCCAAGGCGAATGAGCGGTCCCATGACAGCGCCCCTAGAACGACAGCTCGATAGAGCTGGTCATGTGGTGGTCGAGCCACAGGACAGCCGCGATGAAACTGGCGCCGAACAGGCCGATCGCCGTCCCGCGAAGGCCGGCAACGGCCGCCATCGACGCGATGCCAAGCGCCAGAAATATCAGACCCGTCATGGTTGCCTCCGCTGTCGCTAGAATTCGATCGAATGCAGAACCTGAAGCCGCTTCAGGTTCAATAATCCCACTCCATCTTGACCCCGACCCGGCCCTGGGAGTCGGCGCCGACATCGCCTTCGATCTTGGTGTGCTTGAACACTTCGATCTCGACCACGCCGCGGCTGGACGTGGCGCTCGCCCCCTGCTTGGCGCCAACATAGATGCCGGGGGCGACATAGCGGCCGGCGTCGATCGTCGTTTCGCCGGCGTTCTGGCCCGACGAATCGATCGAAAGCCGGTCGAGGCCGAGGTCACTGCGCACCCTTCCCAGCACTCCGGCTCCCGGCGACTGATGGCCGGTGAGTTCAGCCAGCGACTGGGCAGCCTGGATGAGTTCGAAGGGGCTGAGGTTGGCCGATGTCTTGCCGAACAGCAGCAGCGCCATCACCTCGCTTTGCGGCAGGGCCGGACTGGAGCTGAGCTCGATTTTCGGGGTGCGCGGCGTGCCGGTGATCGTAATCTCGATGGCGGTCGAACCGACCGATGTCGTGGCCTGGAAATCGAGCAGCGGGTCGATGGCATTGGCGTCAGTCAACGAGACATCGCCACGCGTGAAGGTGAGGCGACGGCCGACCAGGGTGAAATCGCCACGCCGCAGCGACAGGTTGCCGAGAACGATTGGCGCGGCGGCGGTTCCCGTGACCTGGAGCTGCCCACCGACCTCGGCGTCAAGGCCGCGTCCTCGAACGAATATGGCCTGGGGGGCCCGAACCGTGAGCGCGAGGCGGATTGGCACGGCATCCGACGACGGCGTGTCCAACGCCACCGGCACCGCCTCGGTCGGTGGATTGGGAACACCGGGGACATTGATCTCGCGTACCGCGATCGTGGGGAAGCTGGCTGGCGTCGGCGCGTCGATGCGGATGTCGGCCCGGTCAACGGTGATCGGACCCGAAACGTCGAGGCCCGCCGTGGTCGAACCCGCGATGGAGATGTCGCTGGAGACGGTTGCGATCAAGTCGGGGCGGTTGACCAGCAGGGCCCGGCGGGCGGCAACACGCAGGTCGAGCGGAAATCCTTGGGTAGGATCGAGACGCACGCTGCCGCTCGCCGTCAACATGCCGGCGTGCGCAGTCTGGAAACTGAGTTGCCGAAGCTGCAGCGTGTCGCCCTGCAAGGTCAGTGCCGCCTTGCCGCCGGTGAGCCTCAGGCCGAGCGCCGGCACGGTAAGGGCCGCGCCGTCCAGCGCAATGGTTCCAGAGCCCGTGACCGTCGAACCCGCGACATCGAGCGTGACACTGGGGCGCAACACGCCAGTGACGTTGCGAATCTCGTTACCGATCAAGGGCGAGAAAGGCGCGATTTCGATGGCGCCCGTAATGCTGGCTGTCGCCGACACGGGCGCGTCGGCCGCCGGGAGGCTCGCCTTGCCCTTGAGGATGACCCTGGTCGCACGACCGGCCGTCAACCGGGCATCGATCGCCGCCTGACGGTCAACAAGGGAAGCCGACCCTTGAAGTGCCAGCGACGGCAGCAGGACGGCGTCGGCACGACGCAACCGGAGGCCGGACGCGTTGTAGGTAGCATCGATGCGCGGGTTGCTCGTCGCGCCGCGCACGCGCAGCTTGGCCTGCAGCGTTCCCTCGAATTCGTTCCCCGGCGCCACAACCTCAAGAAGAGAAAGCGGCAGGGCGGCGACGTCGACGGTGAGGTCGCTGGTCGCCGGATCGAGGACGCCGCTTACCGTCACCCGTCCACTGCCGACCCGGAGGGCGACGGTCTTGGTCTCCACGCGCGCGCCGCTCACGCGCAGCTGCGCCGGTGCGGCGAGCGTCATCGCGAGGCCGCCATGGCGCCCCTCCAGACGCGATAGGTCGATCCGGACCTCCCCGCCTGCCAGATCCACTTTGGCGGCCACCGCGGCGTTGCTGATAGAACCCGAGGCCTGCATCGCGACATCCGCCTTGTCGCGATTGCCCTTCAACGTGCCCGTGAAGCGCACGATATCGGCGAGGCCGGCGAGCCGATCGCCTGAAATCGTGGCCTCGGTGGCGGCCATGCCAAGGGGATCGTCCACCACCGCGTCGATTTTCAGTGTGCCGACGGCGAATCCGTCGCCTTTGAGGTCGGTTCCGCGCAGCTTGGTGTGAACGCGGCCGGCCGCGGAATTGGAATCGGTCGTTATTTCGAGGTCGAGCGCTCCGGACAGGTCGGCACCGATTAAAGACGCAAAATCGCGGAGCTGAGACAGTTTCAACTCGGCCTTGCCCGTGGCGCCCTGGGTAGTGACGGTAAAGCCGGCAACATCAAGCGTCGCACTTGCCCAATGCCCTTCGAGGACGGGAACGGCGACTTCGCCGTCACCGTTGCGCGTATAGCGGCCGGAAAGCGTGAGCGGGTGTCCGGCCAGATCGCCCTCGGCACGCACGCTGCCGCTTACATCGGCACCTTCGATTGTCGTCTCAACGACAGCGGAGAGCTTGCGAGAGCGAATATCGAGACGCCCGAGGTCGCTGAGGTCAGCGGCGACACGAATGTCGACGCGACCCGACCGCCGGACCGCCTTGCCCGACAGCGTCGCGCCGCCGGTAACTTCCACCCCGAGAACGCCAAGTTGGGGCACTTTGAGGGAGAGTTCGATCTCGCCCTCTTCGTTTCGCCCACGACCCTCGGCTTCAAGCGACAGGCCTTCGCCTGTGACTTTGATGGCGCTGAGTTGCCAGTCTTCGCCACGCCGCAGGATCGCTCTGCCGCTCAACGCCACCGCCGGACCGAGCAGGCCGTGCGGCAGGTCGGGCACGCCGAGGTCCTCGAGCGCTCCCTGCCAATCCAGCCGCACGATCCCTGCCCGGCGCTGCGCCGAAAGATCCAGCCGACCACGACCGCTCAAGGGTCTACCGGCAAGCGTCGAGAACGTCCCGAGGTCCGGCAAGGCGATGGCCACCTTGCCTTCACCATCGTCACCGGAAGAGGACACCTTGCCCACCGCATTGATCGACACCAGGGGCGTCTCAATGTCGAATGCCTCGACGGTGATCTGGTCGCGCTGCACGAGTACGCGCGCGGTCGCGTCGAGCGAAACCGGCCCGGGCACGCGATCACCCAGGCCGGGAATGGCAATCTCGCGCGCCGCAAGCTTGCTGGTAAGCCGGAGAGACCGAACCTCGCCTTCGGCGCGCACATCCAGGCGCAGATCGCGCCATGTGACGCCGCCCAGCAGGTCGGCGAAGGCGCCTGCTTGTGCGGCATCGACCGTTGCTGTCGCATCGACTTTACCACTCACCAACTCGTATCGGCCGGATGCAATCAGCTCGGCCGGCCCAAGATCGAGCTTGATCGTACGCACGACCAGGCTCGAGTCGTTCAGGATCGCATCACCGACGAGCGAGATGGGGCCGCGCAATACGCGCGCCAGAGGCCCATCCGGGAGGCCAGGAGCCGCCGCCGTGAGACGAGCGGTGATCGCGGTATCCTTGCCATCGCGATGCCAGCGGGCATCGCCGTTCGCCGTCACGGCATCGCCAGCCGCGACCGTGAGGTCGACCGAGCCATCCGCCGCGTCACCCTTGGCCACAAGGCGCGCAGACACGCGCTCCAGATCCGGTCGGCCGAGCGCCGCCGCGATCACACCGCCGTGCGTGGTCTCGTCGATGGAGACCTCGCCATCCACGGTGCGCCGGGCGAGATCGAACCGGACGTCCGCCTTGATCTCGCCCGCCGGACCATCGGTGCGGCTGGCCGTGAGACGCAACCGGCTCTCGGCACCGCTGACTGAGAGCAGCGCATTGCCGCGCACGGTCCACTGGGAGGCCACACCGCCACCGACCGCCGCACCAAGATGAAGATCGGCAATCGACATGTCGCCAAGAGCAATTCCCAGCGGCAAGGAGAATCCGCCGTCGGAAGCCGCGACTGGTGCCTTGGTCGGCTCGGGCGACCGCGACACTTCCAGGCGGCGCGCCGCCGCTGTTTCGACGCGCAGCCGTCCCTCGAACAACGATGCGAAGGACCAGCGGACCCGTGCATCCTCGACGCGCAGCCATACGCCTCGTTCGTCCGCCACCTCGACGCGCTCCAGCCGCAAGTCGGTTGGAAAGAAGCCGGAGAGTCCCGACAATTCCACTCGACTCTCGCCTGTCGACGCCAGGGCCGACACTGTTTCCGCCAACCATCGTTGCCCCGGCACGGTCTGAAGGGCCGCAAACAAGAGCAGGCCGGCACCGACTATGGTGCCCGCCACTCCCGCCGTGATCGTGCGCCACCGCATCAGAACGCCTGCCCCAGGCTGACGTAGAGGCCGAACGGGGGATCGATGTCCCGGCGATTGACCGGAAAGCCTACGTCGAGCCGGACAGGACCGAAGACGGTGTAGTAGCGCAGCCCCCCGCCGGCACCGACGCGCGGCGGCAATGCCGCGAAGTCGGGCACGATACCGGGATAGGAACTGCCGACGTCGACGAAGCCAACGACACCGAACGACTTGCCGATCCTCTGGCGAAACTCGACGCTGCCGTCGACGAGGCTCGCGCCTCCCAGGGGGTTATTGTAGGCGTTGAGCGGGCCGGCAGTCTGATAGACGAAGCCACGCACCGAACCCCCGCCACCGGCATAAAAAAGCTTGTCAGGCGGGATGGCGTTGGCGTCGGCTCCCGGGATTGTTCCCAGCGCCGCGCGTAGCGCAAGCACGCTGCGGCCCTCGCCATCGATGTCGAGATAGGTACTGGCGGTGAGTTGGAGGATGGTGAAGAAATCACCTGGGCTGCTGGCGTCGGCGTACGGTGCGACCCCAAGCGACCCGCGATATCCGCGTGTCGGGTTCGTTTCGCTGTTGGCCTTGTTGAGGTTAGCCGTAAGCGGCAGCCCCAGGATCTGGTAGACTTGCGATACTCCATAGCGGTCGATCTCCGCATATTCGGCATTCAGCCCTGCGGTCACGCGCCACGCTGGAGAAATCACGCGGTCGAGCCCAACTCCCAGGATGATCGCCTTGCGACGATAGGCCGGGAGCACATCACGAACGGCCTCGGCTTTTGCCGTCGCGTCCTGGCGGGCCAGCCACCAGTCGGGCTTGCGGAAGGCCGCCCGGAAGCCATAGCCGATGTTGTTGAGCGCAAGGGTCTGGTCGACGTTGTTGACCTCCGCCGACAACCGCAGGCTTTCGGCGTTCCCAAAAAGGTTGCGATGCAGCCAGTACCCGTTCACGGCAACGCCGAGCTGCGTCTCGTAGCTGATGCCAAAGCCTACCGACCGCTGCGCGCGATCCTGGAGCTCGACGAGAACGGGCAGCTCGCCCTTTGCGTCGAGCGCCGTCGCCGGCTTGATCCGTATCGTGCTGAAGATGCCAAGCGACGTCAGCCGGTCACGCAGCTCGGTAATCTTGTCGGGAGCATACGGCTGACCCTCGGCAAACGGCACACGACGCTGCAAAAAAGTGGTGTTGACCTTTTCGGTGCCCGTAAAGCTGACTGGCCCCATCTTCGCAGTAGGGCCTGCCTCGACGACGTAGGTAACGTCGACTTCGCGCGTCGCATGATCGACGATGACTTCCCTGCGCTCTGGTGCCGCCAGCGCATAGCCCTGCCGACGCAGTTGCGCGATGATGTCGCTTTCAGCCGAGAGAATGGCTTCGGCGGCGGCGGGATCACCGGTAGCAAGACCAAGCTGACTTCGATCGATCGTCGGCAGACCAGTCGTTGGCGCCGGGCTTTCGATGGTAACGTCGGCGATCCGGTATTGCGGGCCGGTATCCACATCGAACTTGAACCTGACGGCATCCGCCTCGGGTTTCGCTTCGATGGCGTCGAGTGCGGCCGCTTCCGCGATCGGATGATTGCTGACGGTTGCCGTTACGCGCGCATCGTAGAAGCCGCGCGATCGCAGCGCCGCCGCGACCTGCGCTTCTCGGGCCTGTGCGCCTTGCAGGATCGACAAGCCGTCGCCGGACAAGGGTTGATCCTTCTCCAAAGTTTGGACAAGCGTCTTCAGCTCGTCGCCCATGCGTTCATCGCCGGTGACAACGAGGTCGACTTCCGCCGTGCGCGCCTGCGCAACGCTCACCGCGAGCAGACCCACAGCGATCGCAATCGTCAGGCGGCAAAGCCGCGATGATCCGGTCCGCCGCTGCACGATACTTCCTGTTAGCCCGCCGAAGATGGCAACACTATGAATTTCGGGCAATGGAATACGACCTGGCGTCGATCCATGAAATCCTACCGGTGGCCGAACACGTCGCGCCAGCCGCGCGCAGCGCCGAGCGTGGAGGCATTGTAAACACCGCGCGCCACGGCGCGCGCAAGGCAGTCGGCGGCGAGGGTCCCCAGTTCCGCAAGTGCGAACGGGTCGACGCCGAGGTCTCGCTTGCCGGTAGCGATGGCAAACACGGTGTCGCCATCCTGCGGCGTATGCACCGGCCTGATCGCGCGCGCTAGGCCGTCCTGCGCCATCACAGCCAGTCGTTTGGCCGAGGCCTTGTCGAGCGTGGCGTTGGTCGCCACTACGGCGATGGTGGTGTTGCCACGTGGGTCGCCGCGCGCGGCATCAGCGGGATCGTGGCCGAGATCGGCACGGCTGTGCGACACCGGCAGGCCGAGACCGTGCGCCGGTGGCGGCAGGCCGCCGAACTCGCCGTTCTGCTCCAGCGCCCAGGCCCAGAACTGCGGCATGTCACCCATCGTGGTGTAGCCGCGGGCATTGACCGCCACGAGTGCGCCGACCTGGATTCCCGTCGCCGGATCGACCGCCGAGGCGCTGCCCAGGCCGCCCTTCAGATTGCCCGCCTTGGCACCCAACCCTGCCCCGGCATTGCCGAGCGCAAAGTCGTGGCTGGCGCGGCCAGCAGCTTCGTAGGCGAGTTCACGATAGGGCGGCCAGTCCCAGGTCTTGTTCCCGCTGTTCAGCAGATCGAACAGGATGGCGGTGGGCACGATCGGCACGATGGCATCGGCAATGGCGACACCGCGGCCACGCTCTTTCAGCCAGCGCATGACACCATCGGCCGCAGACAACCCGAACGCCGATCCTCCGGAGAGGCAAACGGCGTCGATGCGATCAACCCGGCATGCAGGGTCGAGGAGATCAGTGTCGCGCGTGCCCGGCGCACCGCCGCGCACATCGCCTGAAGCCATCGACGGACTCTCGCACAGAATGACACTGACTCCGGAACGAAGCGCCTGGTCCTGGGCGTTGCCGACCAGAACACCATCGACGTCGGTGATGAGGTTGCGTGGCCCGACCTTGAGCATGATCAGTCGATCTGAAGGGTCATCGCCTTGAGGTAGGCGGTCTCAGGTAGGCCGGGATGCACCGGATGATCCAGTGCTGCGCCGGCGCTGCGCAGGATGCGCGCGCCCTTGCCAGCATCGCGCAGGCCGCGCCGCACCTGTTCGGCAAACAGCGGCGGTTCGACCAGATGCGAGCACGAGGCCACGAACAGGAAGCCGCCAGGAGCAACCAGAGGAGCCGCCAACCGCACCATCTTGCGATAGCCCTGCACGCCCACCTTGACGTCCTTGCGGCTCTTCACGAAGGCCGGCGGGTCGCAGATCACGACATCGAAATTTCGGCCGTCGGGTCCAAGCTTTTCCAGGGTCTCGAAGACCTCGCCCTTTCGGAAGGTCACGACATCGCCGACGCCGTTCAATTCGGCAGCCTTGGTGGCGGAGTCGAGCGCGGGTTGGGAGCGATCGAGGCACATCACCGACTTGGCGCCGTGCTTGGCCGCCAGCACGCCAAACCCGCCGCTGTAGCAATAGGCATCGAGCACGCGGGCGTCCTTGGCAAAGCGCGCCATGAAGCGGCGGTTGTCACGCTGGTCGAAGAACCAGCCGGTCTTCTGACCGCCCGAGAGATCAGCCACGAACCGTGCGTCGTTCTCGATCAGCTCGATCGGCCCGGCGAGTTCGCCCTTGGCAATCGTGGTCTCGCGCTTCAGGCCTTCGAGTTCGCGGACCGGCGAATCGTTCTTGAGTACGATGACGCGCGGCGACAGCTCGGCTTCGATGGCCTCGAGCAGGACAGGCGTCAGATGTTCCATGCCGATCGAATTGACCTGCATGACGACCGCATCGCCGAAGCGGTCGATGATCACGCCCGGCAGGCCGTCGGCCTCGGCATGGATCAGGCGATAGTAGGGAACGCCGACCAGCCGATCGCGGAGTGCCATGGCATTGGCCAGCCGCCGTCCGAAAAACAGGGCATCGATGACCGCCTCAGGATTCGAGGTCAGCAGGCGCGCGGCAATCAGCGAATGCGGATTGAAGGTGGCGACGCCCAACGCCTCGCCGCCCGGCGTACGCAGGATCACCAGCGAACCCGGCGGCAGCGCCTTGGTCTCGGGATCCATCAGAATTTCGTTGGAGAAGGCCCAGGGATGGCCCGACCGCACGCGGCGGTCCTCGCCGGCGCGCAGCAGGACACTCGGCAGTTTCTTCGCGGCCACTCTATTCTCCCCGGGCGGCACCGTCGCGACGGGGATCGGCACCGCCTTCCCAACCGTCGCCCACCCGGCGAATGCCGGCGAGGCCACCCTCATGCACGCGGACTTGTACTTGATGGCCCAAGGCGCGCAAGCCACCCGCCAGCCCGGTCAGCGGCGTGTCCGCCTCCAACTCCGTCGGCCCGTTGGCATTGATCACGCGTGGCAGCGCGATGGCTGCAGAAACCGTCAGATTCCAGTCGAGCATGCCGATCAGCGCCTGCAGCGTGTCGCCGATGATGCGTGACCCACCCGCCGAACCCACGGCCGCCACCAACCTCCTGTCACGGTCGAGGACCAGCGTCGGCGACATCGACGAGCGTGGCCGTTTGCCCGGTTCGACCCGGTTGGCGACTTGCTTGCCATCCACCTCGGGCCGCGGTGAAAAATCGGTGAGTTCGTTATTCAGAAGAAAACCACGCACCATGATCTGGGCGCCGAACGGGGCCTCGATGGTGGTGGTGAAGCTAACGGCATTGCCCCAGCGATCGACGATGCTCATATGGCTGGTGCCGCGCTCGACATAGCCCGGCGGCACGCCGGGGCCGATCCTGCCCATGCTGCGATCCAGCGACATCAGCTTGCGACGCTCGGCAAGGTAAGCCGTGGACAGCAGCCCCGCCGTCGGCACATTCACGAAAGCGGGATCGGCCACGTAGCGGTCGCGGTCGGCGAAGGCGAGCCGGCTCGCCTCGGCGATGAGGTGGACCGACCGCAGGTCGTTGGGTCTGTCGCGCCAGATCTCGAAGGGTTCGAGCAGCGCCAGCACCTGCAGGATCGCGATGCCGCCCGATGAAGGTGGCGGCATACCGCAGACGATCCAGAGACGATAAGGCCCGCACACCGGCTCGCGCTTGATCGGACGATAGCCGGCCAGGTCAGCGAGCGAGAGGGTGCCGGGACGGACGTGTTTTCGCACACGATCCACCATCTCATCGGCAATGGCGCCTCGATAGAAAGCACGCACGCCATCGTCGGCGATCAGACGCATCGTATCGGCAAGATCACGATTGACGATCCAGTCGCCTGCCTTCCGGGGCGACCCATCGGCATTGAAATATATCGCGCGGATGCCCGGTTCTTTGTCGAGCCCCGGCAGCCTGCCAAGCCAGGCAGCGAGCCGCGGCGGCGTGGCAAAGCCGTCGCCGGCGGCCACGATCGCCGGCTCGAACAGTGTGCTCCAGGCAAGCTTGCCGTGTTCTTTGTGGGCGAGTTCTAGAACTGCCAGCAAGCCCGGTACGCCGACGGAAATGCCGGAGGCGACGGCTTCACGAAAGCCGAGCGGCGTGCCGTCGCGATCGAGAAACATCTCTGGATTGGCACCGGCGGGAGCGGTCTCGCGGCCGTCATAGACGGCGATGGCCTGAGTCGCATTGTCGTAGTGCAGCAGGAAGCCGCCGCCGCCGATGCCCGAGGCGTGAGGCTCGACGACGCCCAGCACCATCTGGACAGCGATCGCCGCATCGACGGCCGAGCCGCCGCGCCGAAGCGTCTCCAGGCCGGCCTCGACAGCCAGGGGATGGGCTGCCGCCACCATCGCCTGCGGCGCGGCCAGGCCGGGCTGCACCCGGCAAACCGCCAGCAAGCCCACCAATGCCGCAAGCAGGCGGCCGATCCTCATGCGCGGCGTGCCACGATGAATAGGCGCCGGAACGGAAACAGGGTGATGCCGTCGGCGCGCGTCGGATAGGCCTTGGCGACCAGCGCGGCATAGGTCTCGTAGAACTGCGTCCGCTCCGGCTCCTGCAGCAGGTCGAGGAACGGCCGCAGCCCCGTGCCGGCAGTGTACTGCGCCACCGGATCCTTGCCGGTGAGCGGCTGCTGATAGATCGTCTCCCAGACTTCGAGATCGGAGCAGAGAGGCTTCAAGGCTTCATAGTAGTGCCCGGGATCGAGTACCGGACGGATCGTGCGCACCCCCGCGAGCTTGTCACGCCATGGCCCTGCCTCGGCGGCGGTGCGCATCAGCGCGTGCGACGGCGCCTCATGATTTCGCGGCATCTGGATCGCGAGTTGACCGCCCGACGGCAGCAACTTCACCAGCCCGGGGAACATGTCGATATGTCCGTCGAGCCAATGGTAGGCGGCATTGCTGTAAAGAATGCCAGCGGGCTTGCCCGGCTCGAAGTGCGCGAGATCGCCCTTGGCAAAAACGACGCGGCTGTCGACCGTCTGGGTGCGCGCCTTGGCCAGCATCTCCTCCGAGGAATCGATGCCGACGATCTCGGCCGACGGGAACCGCTCGGCAAGTATGCGCGAGATGTTGCCGGCGCCGCAGCCGAGATCGTAGATCGCGTGGCCCGGCCGCGCGCCGTTCGCCGGATCGAGACGGCCCATCAGGTCGAGTGCCGGCCGCACGCGATGATCGGCGAACTTCAGATAGAGATTGGCGTCCCACGTGGTGGACTTCCCGTCGCTCACGGTCACTTCTCCTCGAACGCGGGGTCGATGGGAACACGATAGCCCGACGCCAGCTTGTTGCCTTTCTGGGCGGCGAGAACGACCGCCATGAACTCCTGGTACATCTCCTCGTTCATGCCCTTCCGGCGCGCCATGTAGCCGTGCGAATTGATGCAGTAGTCGCACTGGTTGGTGATGCTGACGGCCAGGTAGATCAACTCCTTGGTCAGCCCGTCGAGCTTGCCCGGCGCCATCGCCACCTTCATCTCGGCGGCAAAATTCTCCATGACATCGGGGTGGCGAGCGAGTGCCTTCCAGACGTTGTTGATATCGGCCGGATCGGCGCCGCGCGCCTTGGCGATGCCGTCGACGACGGCCTTTGCCCGCTGATTCATGTCCTTGTATTCGGTCAATCTGGTCATCGCTCGCTTCCACAAAATGATAGGGGCCGGCTCAGCGCCGGCCCCATCATGGCGCTTCCCGCGCGATTGTCAGTACATATGCTGGCCGCCATTGATCGACAGTGTCGAGCCGGTGATGAAACCGGCGTCGTCGGCGATCAGGAACATCACGCCGCGCCCGATCTCCTCGGCCTTGCCCAGACGCCCGACCGGGATCTTGGCGACGATTTTCTCCAGCACGTTGGCCGGCACCGCCGAGACCATGTCGGTATCGGTGTAACCCGGCGCGATGGCGTTCACGGTGATGCCCTTGGACGCGCCTTCCTGCGCCAGCGCCTTGGTGAAACCGTGGATACCCGACTTGGCAGCGGCGTAGTTCACCTGGCCGTACTGACCGCCCTGGCCGTTGATCGAGCCGATATTGACGACACGGCCGAAACCGCGGGCGTTCATGCCCTCCCACACGGCCTTGCACATGTTGAAACACGAGCCGAGGTTGGTGTCGATGACGGCATCCCACATGTCGCGCGTGAGCCGCCGCATGGTCGAGTCACGGGTGATGCCGGCGTTGTTCACCAGAATCTCGACCGGCCCGAGATCCTTCTCGATCTGGGTCACGGCGGCCTGGCAGGCTGCGACATCGCCGACGTCGAATTTGTAGACGCCGATGCCGGTCTCGGCCTTGAATTTCTGGGCGGCGGCGTCGTTGCCAGCATAGGTGGCGGCAACCTTGTAGCCCTTGTCCTTCAACATGCGCGAGATGGCGCCGCCAATGCCGCGCGTTCCGCCCGTCACGATTGCAACTCTTTGAGCCACTTTTTCCTCCCTGGTCGTGCCACCGCCGCACTCTAGCGGGTTCCGCCGGAATTCGCAGCCGGTGCCGGATAGAGCGCGACTGCGACCGGTCATAGAACCGCCATCATGAAGCCCTTCACCGCTCTGTTCGGCGCCGCCGCCGGAACCCACGCCGCCGACCAACTGGCGCTCGCCACCCTGCCGCTGACCGCGACACTGGTTCTTGACGCCGGACCTGACGTGCTCGGCGTGCTGGTCGCGGCCCAAAGTGCTGCCTGGCTGCTGGTCTCCCTTCCCGCCGGCGCCTGGGTCGACCGCATGCCGCGCCGCACCTTGTTGATCGCCGCGCTCGCGCTCGGTTTGCTGGCGTCGGTAGTAGCTGTCGCTGCCGCGGCAGCCGGCGCGGCGAGCCTGCTCGGTATTGCCGCCTTCCTCGGTGCCTCGGGCACCGTGGTCTATGTGCTGACCTCGGTATCGCTGCTGCCAAGCCTCGTCCCAGCGGCGGATCTGCCCCGCGCCAATGCCCGCCTCGAGCTGGCGCGCGCCGGCGTCAGTCTGGCAGCACCGTTCGTGGCGGGCCTGCTCGCCCAGTATCTGTCTCCGACTTGGGGCTACGGGCTCGCCGCGCTCGGCGCCGCGCTGGCGCTGGCCTGCGTGCGCGCCTTGCCGCGCGTGCCGGCACCCACGACGGGCAGCGTGCGCCCGTCCTTCGCCGCCGCCATTCGTACCGGCGCCCAATTCGTGATCCATCATGAGCTGCTGCGGGGCATCAGCCTCTGCGCGATATTCTGGAATTTTGCCTTCTTCGCCCTGCTCACGATCTGGGCGCCGCTGGCGTTGGGACCGCTCGGCCTCGATCCTGCACAGATGGGCTTCGCCCAGTCCGGCTACGGTGCCGGCCTGATCCTGGGCGCGCTGGCGGCACCGGTCGCCTCGCGGCGCCTGCCGCCGCTCGCGACCCTGATCTTCGGACCTGCCGTATCGGTACTGGCCGGCGGGCTGTTTCTCGCCGCACCCTCGGGACACGGCTTTGGCCTTGCCGCCGCCGGCTTCTTCCTCGTGGGCTTCGGCCCGATGCTCTGGCTGATCTGCCAGACGACGGTGCGCCAGCTCGTGACGCCGTTGCCCCTGATGGGCCGGGTCAACGCCACGGTGCAGACGGCAATCTACGGCGTGCGGCCGCTCGGCGCCCTGGCCGGCGGCTTCGTCGCGGCCCAGGCAGGCTTGCCCGGCGCGCTCGTGCTGGTCACGGTCGCCTTTGCCCTGTCGGCCCTGGCAATCGTGCTGTCGCCGCTGGCGCGGCTGCAGGCAATGCCGGCCCCGGCGACTCCGTGAAGGCCGTCTTGACCGGGTGATTCGTGGCACAGCTCGTTGTGCCGTGCGCTGTTCCTCAACTTGTGCCAGAAGTACTGGTCAAGTGCTTGATTAAACGAGGAAATCGCCCTCCGACGAACTGTGCCACCGACGCCCGTCGATGGACGGGATGAGTGTCCGGATAATGGGCCATCGCGGTGGACGCAAAAGCACCATAAAAATGCCCGGCGGATCTCGTGGCCGGGCGTCTCCCATTGTGACGAAAAAGCTAGCAAAAACCTGCTGAAGTTGCAATTCCGTGCAGACCGCTTGACCCGCGGGCGCAGCCGTCGGATTTTGCCGGTGGAGGTCGTCCCATGAACAAGTTGCTGGTTGCCCTTGCC